>Ga0335080_10000060_pt1 | contig 97771 bp, 70 predicted proteins | sample Lox_Sample_34_FD_206720 | JGI IMG/M metagenome (GOLD analysis project Ga0335080, IMG submission 206720) | Soil microbial communities from Loxahatchee National Wildlife Refuge, Florida, United States - Lox_Sample_3.4 | ecosystem: Environmental > Terrestrial > Soil > Wetlands | place: USA... | reverse complement strand
GCCACCTGGAGCACGCAAACCACCAAGGAGGGTTTGATGCCCAGGTATCAAGTAGGCAGTCTTCGCAAGATAATGCGCGCGGAGGGTCTGACGTGGGTGCTTCGCTATTACGCTACTCGCTCGGATGGGAAACGAGTCGAACGCACGACCGCTATCGGTCTTGTCAAAGATATCGGTTCCAGCCCAGCAGATGCATCGAGAGAAGTCGACCGTCAGAAGCTGCGCGAAACCATCAACCAATTACAGCCCTTCGAGGGCAAGCCGAGGACATTTGGTCAGCTCTGCCAGGACTATATCGAGAACGAACTGAGAATCGACCAAACAGTATCAGCGCGTCCAAAAGCATTTCCCACAGTCGAGACCTACGAGCGACATCTCATCAATCGCATCATCCCACGTTGGGGGAAACTAGCACCCTTGGCTGTGGAATCGAGAGATGTCGAAGCTTGGTTTCGCGAACTTCGCAAAGGCAATGCTCAGAAGAAGGTGAGACCTCTAGCCGATCCGACGATCGACAAGATTCGCCGCATCATGAGCCTGGTATTCAAACACGGTCAGCGATGCAATTTCCTCCCTCGCCAACAGGAAGGCAATCCGATGAACTGGGTGAGCCAACGAACCACGAGCGACTACCGGGCGATAGTCATGACGCCCAAGCAGGCGTTCGAGGTTCTTCTGAATATTCCAGAGCCAAGGCGCACGTTGACTCTAAGCGACGCGGCCACGGCTCTTCGGGTATCAGAACTGTTGGGCTTGATGTGGATGGATCTCGATTTCGAGGGGTTGGTGATTTACGTGAGACGAGCTTATGTGTGGGGAAGATTCAAAGAACCGAAATCGAAAGCCTCCAAGGCTCCCGTTCCCATGCATCCGCTCTTGGCTGGATTCCTCCTCGCATGGCACGAAAGAACAAAGTATGCCAAGGAGAGCGACTACGTGTTTCCCAGCGTCAAGCTGAGAGGCAAGAAGCCGTTGTCAGCGTCCGTCATGGTGCAGAAATATTTGCGCCCCGCAGCCGTCAGCGCTGGCGTGATTCCCGTGAACTGGAAGGGACGCTTCGGCTTTCACAACTTTCGCCATTCGCTGGCAACGGCACTGGTGAAGTTGAAAGTCGATCCAAAAACTGTCCAAGGTGTGCTGCGTCACGAGGACTTCGGCACGACTATGGAGCTCTACGCGCAGTCCGACATGGAGTCCATGCGGGATGCGCAGGGCAAGTTCCTGGAACAGCTGATGGGGGACAGAATTCACCTGCTCACGGAGCGAGTTCAGTGAGAATCATGGGTTGGATCGTGGGTTTGAAATTTCGAGTCTGCGCCGCTAAGTGCTTTAGAATGATGGTGGCCAGGGACGGAGTTGAACCGCCGACGCCAGCCTTTTCAGGGCTGCGCTCTACCACCTGAGCTACCTGGCCACGTTTCCCGTGCCGCCGATGGCGACTCGCGACGACCTTCCGCTTCACTCGATTTGGCGGGAACTACGACTCAAGCCCAACGATCGGAAGCGCGTGGGACGTTCACGATTATAGCAATCGGGCGCCATTCCCTCAATCTGCCCACATCGTCGCCACCGATCACCAGCATAACCCGCAGCCCGCTCCGTGTCCGGGTCACAGCGCATGGTGACGTTGCTTACACCGCACTTGGCGCCCAACCGCTAGCCTTATGCGATGGCGACGAACACCGCTTCGCACCTTCGCCTCCGCGCCCTGCAGTTTCCCGCCGTTATCTTCTGCGTCTTCTGGATCCTCGCGTTCGCGTTTTGGCGCCGCACCGGGAATGCCTTCTTTATCTTCGATATGGGATACATCGGCACCTCTCTGGGCGTGGGAATCGGGCTCTACAATTTGCTTCCGCGCCACCAGAAACCCGTTGGCCGGCGGTTGGCTCAGTTCCTGGTGGGCGTCTACATGGTCGGATTTCTCGGGCTCATCGTGTTGCAGAATATGCAACTCGAGGGGCTTCTCTTCTATCTATTCACGGGAATTTTCAGCGGTGCGATCATCCACTACTCGATTGCGAAAATCTGCGGCCCTCTGATCTTCGGCCGCGGCTTCTGCGGATGGGCTTGCTGGACCGCCATGATCATCGACCTCTTGCCCTTCAAGAGAAGTAAGGGATGGATTCCGGGACCATGGCGATGGCTCCGATACGCGCACTTCGCTTTCAGCGTTGCACTCGTCGCCTTCCTTACTCTCGGACTGCGCTACCGCCCGCATCGTCTCAGTCCGCTCTGGTGGCTGCTTGTGGGTAACGCGCTCTACTATGCTACCGCCATCCCGATGGCTTACCTGCTCAAGGACAACCGAGCATTCTGCAAATACCTGTGTCCTGTCGCCGTGATCATGAAGCTTGGATCACGCTTCTCTCTGCTAAAGATTACAGGGATCAGCGAGCGTTGCGATGAGTGCATGGCTTGCGTGAAGGTGTGCCCCATGGACATTCGCATCCCCGCCTACATTCAGGCTGGACAGCGAGTCCTTTCCACAGAGTGTGTTCTTTGTCAGACCTGCGCGAGTGCATGTCCAACGTCGGCACTCACCGTGACCTGGGGATTGGATCTGGGCGGACGCGAACTACTCGAGGAGCGGTCCACAACTGTAGCAAAACAATAACGCGGCCGCGGTTCGCAGCCGCCTTCAACAATCTATCTCTCCTGAACCTCTAGCCAGAAAAGCCCTTCACGAATTCCACCAGGCTCCGCAGCGCGATACCCGACGGCCCTTTCGCGATCCAGGGCTTCTGATCTTCCATCCAGGCCGTGCCGGCGATATCAAGATGGACCCACGGAGTGTCTTCCGCGAACTCCTTCAGGAACATTGCCGCCGTAACCGCGCCCCCCCAGCGTCCCCCGGAGTTCATGATGTCGGCGATCGACGAGCGAATCTGATCTTTGTACTCGTCATCCAGCGGCAGGCGCCACATCTTCTCTCCGGCCTTGGCGTTCGCCGTTTGAAACCGGTTGTACATGTCGTCATCGTTGGCAAAAATTCCGGCATTTGCGAAACCAAGGGCCACGACAACCGCGCCCGTCAAGGTGGCAGCGTCGACCAAATGCGTGCAGCCCAGTTGCCGCGCATAGTAGAGACCATCCGCGAGAACCAGCCGGCCCTCTGCATCAGTATTGATGATCTCAATCGACTTGCCCGACATCGCGATCTGCACATCTCCCGGCTTCTGCGCCTTTCCAGACGGCATGTTCTCCGTTGCGCAGACAATGCCGATGACCTTCACCTTTGGCTTCAGTAGCGCAATCGCGCGCATCGCACCGATCATCGTCGCGCCGCCGGCCATGTCGTACTTCATCTTCTCCATGCCATCGGCGGGTTTGATCGAGATACCTCCGGTGTCAAACGTAATTCCCTTCCCTACCAATCCGAGGACTGGCTTGCCCGGCGCACCTGCCGGTTCGTAAGTCATCACAATCAGCGCCGGTGGCTCGTCCGACCCCTGCGCTACGCTCCAGAACGCCCCCATCTTCAGCTCTTTGATCTTGTCAGCTCCGTAAACTTCGCACTTCAAGCCAACTTCCGCGCACATCTTTTTCGCACGCTCGCCGAGAATCGTCGGCGTCATCCGATTCGAAGGCTCATTCACCAGATCGCGCGTGAAGTTCTGCGACTCCCCGATGATTCGAGCCTCTTCGGCCGCTTTCTCCAGAGCCTTTGCATCTCCGCTCGCAATGACCGCAACTTCGTCGATCTTCTGGTCCTTGCGGTCGCTACGGTAGTAGTCGGGATCGAAATTCCCGACATGGGCGCCTTCCACCACTGCGCGCACCGACTCGTCCGCTGGAATTTCCGGCGGAGCCACGAAAGCGAAGCCCCGAATCCCGCGCGCCTTCAGTGTTCGCACCGCGGTCCCCGCAATGCGGCGAAGATCATAGCTCGTAAACTTCTTGGCACTGCCGCCGGATATCAGCAACAGCCGCTTCGCCTTCAACGACGCTGGCTTGTGCAGAAGATTCGTCTCAAAAACCTTGCCGCTCACTTCGCCGCTGGCCAGCAAATCGGCCGCAGCCGTCCGCAATGCCGGATCGGACGTCGCGACTTTCAATTCCGGCTTCTTTTCTTTGTCACTCGATCCCACGTTGGAATAATCGAGCACAACCGCGACCAGCGCATCGGTTTCGACCGCAGAAGGGGCAGAGAAGGAAATTTTCGTTTTCATGTTTTGGGAACGCCGTACTCAGCCGGTTCTCTCAGTATCGTCGGCAGGACGGCAAAAGCGCAAGCACTCCGCGTTGTCCATCTCCCGTCAATGCGGCCTTCACCCGGCGAGCGCACTCGGGAATCGCGTCTGAAAATCCAGCAACCCCACCCATTCAGGGGTAATCGCAATACGTACCATCGACGGAACCCTCGACCGCAGCTGCCCCAGCCACGCCTTGGCCATTTCCGGGCCAAAGTATCGATCAGCCGAGGCGGCGTATTCCGTGACGATTCCCTCCACGGACTCCAGACGCGCCGTCCCGCGAATCATCAGCACTTTGCAGGGAAAGCCGTTCTCGTCGATGGTCAGCGAGACCTTAGGATTCTTCGTCAGCGCCTTCAGCTTCGGAGCCTTCGGCGGACTCGCCATCACGATCTCCTTTCCGTTCCAGTGAAACCATATCGGCACCACTCGCGGCGTGCCGTCCATCCACACATAAGCCAGCCGTGCCGGTATCTTCGACTGCAACATTTCTTGCGATGCCGGATGCTGCAACAAGCTGAGATCACCCTGCTTCACAGGCTGCATGTGCCCTCCTTCAACGGGCAGGATATGTAGAAACAGACGCAGGCATTTTACTCCCGCCCGATTTCAGGGGCACTCTCTGGAATGACGACGCTCGCTCCGGTCGGAGGGCAGCCGTATGCTCTGCTTTTACCTGCTTCCTGCTTAGAACGAGACACGGGCGCTCATTTGCAGTTCGCGGCCCGGGGTCATCGCCATGGTGATAGTGCCGAATTGTGGCGTATTCACGAAGCGGTTTGGGGTACCAAGGTTCACCATATTCAGGGCATTGAACGCCTCGCCGCGGAATTCGAAGCTGGCGCGTTCGGACAGCCGGAAGCTGCGGACTACGGCGAGATCGAGCGTCTGCAGCGGAGGCCCATAGACCGAGTTGCGTCCAGCGTTGCCGAACGTGAACGCCGCAGGCGTCGCGAAGGCTGCCGGATTGAACCACTCATTCGCCGTGCGGGTTCCGGGTCCGAAAACCGGTTGGCCCGTGTAGTTGGCGCGAACGGGATTCTCTCCGAGCACTGTGCCAGAATTGGCCGTGTCACCGAAAACGGAGACGGTGAAGGGCATGCCGGACTGGGCTTGATAGAGGGTACTGAATTGCCAGTTCTGTGTGATCAGCTTCGTCCACGTCGAGTGCTGGAAAGCGGGAATGTTGTAGACGGCGCTCAGCGCGAGGCGATGACGCACATCGCAGCCGGGACCTTTTTCTGCGGCCAAGTTGCTGTTGTTCTGCGGGATCGCGCTCTCGTCCATCGGGGAACGGAAGTCGGGCGCGTTGGTCAGGTTCTTGGCGAGCGTGTAGTTCACCAGAAAACTCAGCCCGTGGGAATACTTGCGGCGCACGTTGATGTATCCCGCGTCATACCAGCTCTGAGCGGTGTCTTCGAGCAGATTGATGGTGCTGACCGGGAACGTCTGGCTCTGAATGACGGCGTCCGCGCTGCTCGGGGTGAGAGTAGTTCCCGGGACGAAGCTGAGAGTTTTGAACGGACGCCGCGGTCCGAGCGGGCCCGGACCGGGAGGAGCGTTGTTGATCAGGTGCGAGCGCTGGAGGTGAAATCCGCGGGCACCGAGATATCCGACTTCAAGCATGGTGTTCGGCCCCAGCGCCTTTTCGATCTGCCCGTTCCACTGCTGGATGTACTCGGCGGGAGCGTGCGAATCAAACGCCGTGAAGCTTACCGTGGTCGCTGGCAGAGTTCCCGTGCCGAGGACCGGCGTTCCGAAATTCAGAGTGTTGGCAAACAAGGCCGCCGGAGGCGTGAAGTTGTCGGCTTGCTGCGTTTCGGGGAAGACGAAAGGAACGTTGTGGCGCTGGTTGCACCACGTGTTCTGATCGACCGGAGTGAAGAAGATTCCATAGCCTCCGCGGAGCACGAGGCCGAAGCGGGGCAGATTCTTGGCGATGCCGACGCGCGGCGCAACATCATGCTTGTTTGAATACAACAGTCCGGTCGGATAGCCGTTCTCGCCGCCAATAAAGACCGACGGCACGCCGTTGTTGAATACAAGATTGCTGTTGGTTTCGCGCAGATCGTATAGCGGGCTGGTGTATTCGTAGCGCACGCCGAGATTGATCGTCGTCGTCGGAGTGAACTGCCAGCTGTCCTCGGCGTAGCCGTCATAGCCCCAGTTGCGCAGATTCATCTGCGGAATGCCGGCCTGACGCTGCTTCACGGTGGGCAAGCTCAGCAAGGGGCTGGCGTCCATGGCGCCGTTGCGAAGAAATTCGTAGACCGTGCCGTGATACGTGTTCGTGCCCGAGCGGGTGACGATGTTGACCTGTCCGCCGCCGGCGCCGCCCATGTCGGCGGTGTAGCTGCTGGTGACGACCTGGAATTCCATGACGGAATCCGGCGACGGACTCAGATTCTGCGTGTTGAACGTGGGGTCGGTGTTGGTGGCGCCGTCGAGCAGGAAAAAGTTGGCATTGGAACGCGCGCCGCCGATGACGACGGCAGAGCGCTGGCCGGGCCGCCAATAAAGAGGATTCGTCTGGCCGGTTTGCGCGCCGAAGCCGACGTGAGCTCCGGGAACGGTGAGGACGAGATCAATCAGCATGCGGCCATTGAGCGGCAGTTCCTGGATGGACTTGGGCTCGACCACTTCCCCAACTGCGGCGTCCGTGGTGTGGAGGATCTCGCCTGCGGAAGTGACGTCGACACCTTCCCGGAGCGCGCCGACCTTCAGCGCGATCTCCAGTGCCAGTTTCTGTCCGACTTCCACATGCACGCGCTCGGTGATGGGCGCAAATCCGGAGGCGGTGGTCGTGACGTCGTAGTCGTCGGGGAGCAGCGCGGCAGCATAGAAGATTCCGCTGTCATTCGTGGCCACAGAGCGTGTAGTGCCTGTGCTCAGCGCCTTGAAGTTCACGGTGGCGTGGGCAACTGCGAGGGATTGGGAATCTCGCACCGTGCCAGAGACAGACCCGTAGTTGCTCTGGGCGACGCAGACAGACGACAGGCTCACGGCACAAAAGATCGACAACAGAGTTCGCATGGACCACTCCACTAAAGAAGTCTTTGGCGCGTTGGGAGGTTGCAGGCGTCCCCAGATCACGCTTCCCACGAGTGTCAAAAGGGTAGATAAGGAATGCACGGAGCTTCAATAATCGGAAAACACTAGCGGGAGGCTTTGGGGCTGGTAGGGACGCTTCGCCCCCTCGACTACGCTCAGAGCAGGCCTGCGCACCATGACAACCTTCGAGAGCGCCGACTACCAGGAACTGTAAGCGGTGCCATTGCTGGCGAGGGCGTTGGAGGCAGAGTGGACGTCGATGATGCCCGGCTCCTGCTCATCGTAGGAGATGAGGACGTCGTCTTCGACGACTTCCCAGTTGGGCTCACGCGTGATGGGGTCAATGGGAATCTGCTCGATGTAGTGGGCTGACCGGAGATCGTCGAGAGACTGCGGCCCTCTCTGCTTGTCGAGGGTATATCTCCAGATGGCTTGGCGCAGAGTGTCCAGATCGGACTGCAGTGCGCGTTCGCGGGCGGCCAGAATCGAGCGGCTGTAGCTCGGGATCACGATTCCCAGAAGGATCATGATGATGGCCATGACAATCATTAACTCGAGCAGAGTGTAGCCGCGGGTTCCGCGTTGAGGATTGCGTATGGGGCCCGAGCATTGTGCGCCGCGCATGGACATGGGTCGCATACCGGGCTCACCAACTGCTGTATGCGGTCCCGTCAAGGGCCGTTCCCGTTGAGGCAGAATGCGCCCGTCCGATACCGACCTGGTTCGGATCGACCGCGTTCTGAGAGTCCTCTGGATCGGTAGTCCAATCGGCTTTACTGGTCATGGGATCAACCGGAAGCTTGGGAAGGTATCCCGCGGTGACAAGATCGTCGAGGGTCTGCGGAGACTGTAGCTTATCGAGCCGGTATTGTTCGATGAGGCTGTTCAACTGATACAGATTCTGCCGGAGGACTGCTTCGCGGGCCTGAATCACATGTTGCGTATACAGAGGCACCGCGAACGACATCAGGATCATCATGATGCTAATGACGATCATGAGCTCAAGCAAGGTGAAGCCGACGGAGCGCTTCCGCTGAACGCGGGCAGGCGATCCGCTTCGAGCAGGAGACGTTGCCAGCAACGTCTCTACGAATTGAGCGGCTTTTCTCATCTACCAGTCTTTGTAGTTCGTCCCGTCGAGGCCTTTGCCTTCTGATTTGGTGTAGACGTCGAAGACGTTCTGGCCGCCCCAGGAATCGGAGTCGACATCGTCCTGCATGGAACGCATGCCCCACTCTTTCGTGGTGGTCATGGGGTCTGTAGGGATAGAACGCAGGAAGCGGTATTTCTTGCCAGCCTGGCCTTCGATGCCTTTGACGAGTGTGTCGAGGTCGGGAGGATAGTTCTGGGTGTCGACCTTGGTCTGAAAATATCCCAGGTCGGCGGCCGCTTTGTAGCGGTCGATAGCGTCGCGCATCTCCCAGAGGGCCTGGCGCAGGCGCTTCTCCTTTTCGCGCTGGACGGTCACGCGGGCCAAGGGATAGGCCATGAGCGTAAGAACGGAAAGGATGGTCGCCGCGACGATCAATTCCAATAGCGTGAAGCCGCGCGTGCCCTTGGCCATCGATTTCGATTGGACTCTGGAAAACATCCTTGTTCTTTGCTCCACTTCAAATAAGCGACACTATTCCACCGTGACGGAAGCCTGAGCTCCGTTGACAGTGATGGCTTGCAGGCCGGGATCGCGGGCTCCGCCACGCGTGATGGTGAGCGGAGTCTGTCCGGCAACCTTTGCCATGAAGGTTACGGTGACGACGGCGCCCTGTCCGGAAACGCCGCCAGCGCCGTTGGGGCGCGAGGCGGTGATCTGCGACTGGCCGAGAGATTCGTCCTCGCGATGAACCAGCGTCACGACCTGGCCGTCCTGCGAGAGGAATCCGCCGTTGGAAACGTTCACCATTTGCAGCATCTTGGGGTCGTAGTTGAGCTGCACGGGAACTGAATATACGTTCTGCGCGCCAGAGATGAGCAAATTAACGGCGAAAGTGTTGCCCGCCGTTGTCTGAATTGTCGGCGGATCGAAGAGGAAACTCGGATTGCTGGCGGGCGGAGTGCTCTGGGCCGCGGGCGGATTCGCCGGAACCGGACGAGCTTGGGGCTGATTGGTCCCTTGGGGCGCCAGAGAGATTCCTACCGATCCAGTTTGCGGTTGAGCGGTGCCAGAGGCTGGAGCCGCGGCCGGCCGCGACGCGTGATGCAACCCGATGGTGGTCGCGGTGCCGACATCGATCGCGCGTTGATTGATCTCGTTGACATCGGTGCCGCGGATGATGTGAGGAACGATGGCGAATACGATCTCGTTCTCCGAGTGATCCTGCGTGGTCTGGCCGAAGAGGTACTTGAGAATCGGAATCTGCGCCAGGCCCGGGATTCCACTCAGGGACTTGGTCTGCTGATCTTCCATGATGCCGCCCAGCAGGTTGGCTTCACCGTCTTTCAGGCGGATCTCGTGCTCGATCTTGCGCTGTCCGATGATGGGCTGGTCGATGCCGCCGATGGTCGCGTGGTTGGTGACGGCGGAAATGTCCATGGAGATCTTAAGAGTGATTTCGCCGTTGGCGTGCACGCGCGGAGTGATGTCGATATTGACGCCGACGTCGAGGTACTGGAACTGCGTGTTGACCAGCGGGTTGATGCCGACGCCGCCGATGCCGGGCTGGAATGATCCGGTGGCGACTGGAACACGGTCACCGATCTTGAGTGAGGCTTTCTGGCCGTCGAGAGCGCGAATCTGCGGATTCTGAATGAACTTGGTGTCACTGGCGCCCATCACCGTGGACAGGTTGGCGGAGGGGATCGTTACATTGAAGTTTTCAGCTGTGAGATTGGCCAGGGAATTCAGGTTAATGCCAGTGTTGGACGTACCCGTAGTCGTGGTTCCGGTGGTGGTAGTCGTGGTGGATGTGTTGTTGATGTTGTTCTGCAGTTGAACGCTGGCGCTTGTCGGCGGACTCAGGCCCAGGGTGCGCGAGCGGTCCTTACTCACCTGCATGACCGCGATATCGATGATGACCTCCGGACGGGCCTTATCGAGGTCCTCAACCAGTTTCTGCGCCAGGGCGATCTGGTCCGGAGTTCCGCGGACGACGAGGGCGTTCTGCGAAAGAAGCTGCTGCACGCGCTGTACTTCAAGCACGGCGCGGATGGCATTCACGACATCCTGCAGTTCAGTGGGCTGGGAAAGATTCGTAAGATAAAAAGTTTTGAGGACGCTTTGTTCCAACTCCTTGCGCTTGGCAGGGTTGTCGGCAGCAACGAAGATGGTGTTGGCGGTGACCGGCCGCCAGAAAGTCTTGGACTCGAGCGCGGTGATTTCGAGCGCTTCTTCGAGAGTGACTCCGTTGAGTTCCACTTTGATGGGACGAGGAGTGTAGTCCGGATCCAGCAGGACGTTGATCCCGGCCAGTTGGCCGATCGTGCGATAAACAGTGTCGGATTTGTCGGTAAGTTTGACCGTGATCGGGATGTTCGAGATCGGGCCGAGTTCGACGGGACCGGCGGCTTCGCGGACCTTACGCTCGAGGCTGGCCGGAGGTCCGGCGGCCTGGGGCGGCGGGTTGCGCTGGTCATTGATCAGTTTCTGCGTGCGAATGAGTTCCTGCTTGGCGATGAACAGCGAAGGATCGACGGCCAATGCCTTCTGAAACTCGGCGAGAGCTTCGTCGAGCTTGCCGTCCTCGCGCAGTTTCTGGCCGTGATGCACGATCGAAGACGCCGCTTCGAAGCGCGAACGCTCAAAGGCCGCGCGGTAGCGGAGGTCTTTCGGTTTGAGGTCGTAGGCTTGCTTGTAGAGATCGTACGCGGCCTCGTATTGCTGGCGGGCTTCAGCATCTTGGCCCTTGGCGTACAGGTCTTTGGCTTTGTCCGCGACGGCGGGGAGGGTAGCGGCGACCAGCCACAGGAGAAGTGCTGGGCGCAATGAGCGTCTCATTCGATGATCCTCACGACGTGATCCTATTGCTGCTTACTGCAAAAAATTTCGCTGGACAGCAGTCCCCCCGCGTTTCCGGTCCGCATTCTGCGGCCAGAGAGGCGATGGGGCCCACTCAACACACAAGGAACTCGCGGTACGGCGATTATAGCATCGGTATTTTTGGCCTCCGAAGTGCTTGCATGCACGAGGGTTACACTCTTTAGTCGTAGGACTAACGGCGAACAGTAGTCAGGCGACCAATAGCATCCTGAAAACGGACCTCGGACTGCCGACCTCGGACCAAATCAATTGCCATCCCTTTTCGCCATGGTCCGAGATCCGACCTCCGAGATCTGATGTCCGGCGTCCGCGGTCTAACTGCCATTCTGCGTTAACATAAGTTCTGCGTTTTCCCCAATGGCACGCCAGTCGACGCACCAGACGAAGCCGAATCCGGAGAAGTCCCCGCGACGGGATCCCACCGCCAGTGGGCAGAGAGATGCCGCCGTTAATAGGATCGCTTCGCACAACTACTTCTTGCTGGAAAAATTTGAGGTGGGAGTGGCCCTCACAGGTACGGAAGTGAAGTCGATCCGATCGGGTCGGGCGAACCTGAAGGACTCCTACGGGCTGATCAAGGATGGGGAGTTGTGGCTGCTGAACTGCCATATCAGCCCATATGAGCACGGGAGTTATTCGAACCACGCGGCTCTGCGGACGCGGAAACTGCTGATGCGCCGGGAGGAGATCCGCAAGCTTACGGTGAAGACCCAGCAGAAGGGCCTGACACTGGTCCCGACGCGGATGTACTTCAAGAACGGCAGAGTGAAGATCGAACTCGCGCTGGCAAAGGGCAAACAGCTTTGGGATAAGCGCGAAACCGAACGACGGCGCACCGCCGACAAGGAAGCACGCGAGGCTGTGGCGCGCGGCAAGGCGCGAACCTAGCGAGCCTCTCTTTGAGGATCGCAGGCGACCTACAGAGCCCACGAACAGAACTTCCCGGCTGCTCTTGAACTGGCGCTATCCGGTGCCCATCCGCGGCACTTTTCCACACACCAGCCTGCGGAGTGCCCCTCCAGATTCGCTATTCAATCGTTTCATCGTGAATTCCCACACGATCTGACGCAGTCGGGAACGCGCCCAAAGGCTTGTCCAAAGCGCGATTCAGCATGTTGCGCCAACCGACCGCCCGGATTTTCCCGAAACGGCGTCCGGTTTTCGTGAATCCTGAAATATTTCTAAAACAAGACAAAGAAGGTCCGTTATTATCTCAACTATTTTCCATAGTAGTGACTTGAATCACTACCGGTGAACGCGCCACACCCGACTTGAATCGCAATGCGCCTCTGCAGAGTAGTGGGAGAAGAAGACAGCGAAATCAAAACCATATAGCCCAGGAGAGGAATCTATGTCGACCCCGCGTACCCGGACCTTCCAGCACGCCCTGCTTGCCATGCTGTTGTGCTGCACCCTGCCCCTATTCGCGCAGATCGGACCTACCACAATCCGGCGCGATGTTCATCATGATGTTTCACTGCCACTGCGCGATCTGATCAAGAATGCTCCGGCGCCGTCGCTGGCGCGCCGCCGGGTCGAGCCCATGAGGCTCATCCCGCTGTCCGCCGGACTCGAGCAGTTGCAGGAAGATCCGGTGATCCAGGTGGGAACAGTGACGCCCATGACGCCGGCCGTTTCCTCCAGCTTCGAAGGATTGGGCAACGGGCAATACGGATTCAGTGTGACGGGCGCGCCTCCGGATACGGAAGGCACGGTGGGCGCCACGCAGTACGTGCAATGGGTGAACACCTCATTTGCGGTGTTCAACAAAACCACGGGAGCGCTGATCGCCGGGCCGACGGCGGGAAATACGCTGTGGTCGGGTTTTGGCGGCGGCTGCCAGACCAATAACGATGGCGACCCGATCGTGCTCTACGACAAGCTGGCACAGCGCTGGATCTTCAGCCAGTTCTCGGTATCGACCACTCCGTACCTGCAGTGTATTGCGGTTTCGACTACGTCGGACGCGACGGGAACCTATAACCGCTATTCCTTCCAGTATTCGAACTTCGATGACTATCCGAAGATGAGCGTTTGGCCCGACGCCTACTATGAGACCTTCAACATGTTTGCGGGCGGGACGACATTTGTCGGGGCCGATGCCTGCGCGTACAACCGCGCCGCGATGCTGGCGGGCACTGCGGCGACGCAGGTCTGCTTCCAGCAGGGAACTTCGGTGGGCGGACTGCTGCCGTCGGATCTGGATGGGACGACGGCCCCTCCGGCGGGATCGCCGAACTACATGCTGTATTTCGGCACAAACAATCTGAACCTGTACAAGTTCCACGTCGACTTCACGACTCCTGCGAACTCGACGTTCACTGGGCCAACGGTGATCAGTGTGGCATCGTTCAGCCCACTCTGCGGAGGCGGCACGTGCGTGCCCCAGCCGAGCACCACACAGCAACTCGATTCGCTTGCTGATCGGCTCATGTACCGGTTGGCGTACCGCAATTTCGGGTCTCACGAATCGCTGGTAGTGAATCACTCGGTGGTCGCGGGATCTGGCGGTGGAGTTCGTTGGTACGAGATTCAGAACCCATCCGGCACGCCGGTGGTGGCGCAGCAGAGCACGTTTGCTCCGGATTCCAACTACCGCTGGATGGGCTCGGTGGCCATGGACCAGGCTGGAGACTTGGCACTCGGGTACAGCGTAGCGAGCAGTTCGGTTTCGCCATCGATCCGATTTGCCGGACGCGTGCCGACGGATCCGGCAAGCACATTGGAGTCGGAGGTCAGTATCGTCGCCGGCAGTGGCTCGCAGACCGGGAGCCTCTCGCGATGGGGCGATTACAGCGCAATGCAGGTCGATCCGGCGGACGACTGTACCTTCTGGTTCACCGAAGAGTACATGAAGACCACGGGCAGCTTTAACTGGAACACGCGCATTGCGAATTTCAAGTTCCCTGGCTGCGGTACGACTGGTACCCCGGACTTCACGATTGGCGCATCTCCGACATCGGTGACGGTGAATCAGGGATCGAGCGGAACCAGCACAATCACGGTCACAAGTCTCAGCGGATTCAATTCGGCCACGACGCTCAGCGCCTCAGGCTTGCCGAGCGGAGTGACTGCGGCGTTTTCTGCGAATCCGGTGACGCCTCCGGCGAACGGAAGCGCCACGTCAACGCTGACGCTGACCGCGTCTTCGACAGCGACGACTGGCGCCGCGACGGTGACGATTACCGGCACTTCGGGAGCCACGACGCATAACACGACGATCAGCCTGACCGTAAATGTGCCGGCCCAGCCCAATTTCACGATCAGCGCATCGCCCACGTCGGTTGCGGTGACGCAAGGCGGCAATGGCACGAGCACGATCACCATAGCCAGTCAGAATAGCTTCAGCTCGGCGACAACGCTCAGCGCAACGGGGCTGCCCACAGGCGTGACAGCTGCGTTCTCCACGAATCCGGTGACGCCCCCGGCGAACGGAAGCGCCACGTCGACGCTGACGCTGACAGCTTCCGCCACCGCGACTGTCGGCACAGCTACCGTGACGGTAACCGGGACCTCCGGATCGCTGACACACAGCACGACGATCGCGCTGACGGTGAATTCGTCAGTGGGATTGCAGACCGCGGTATACGACTCGACCTTGAAAGCGCCGAAGTGTGTGAATGTCGCGTCGGGCTGCGATTCTGGGCCGTCGTTGCTGCTCGGGCGTGACACGCTGTCGGGCGGGTCCGAACCGAATCAGCCAAACACGATCAACAGCTCGTGCGCGGACGGCACTTCGGGGACGTACCACTCCGATGAATCGAACGACCGGCTGGTGGTGCAGACCACCGACGGGAGCGCATTCGCGGCAGGGAAAACAGTGAAGGTGAGTGCGACGGTGTGGGCGTACAGCTCGTTCACGTCGGACCATCTTGACCTCTACTACGCCGCGAACGCGAGCAGTCCGACCTGGACTTTGATCGCGACTCTCACTCCGACGGCTGCGGGCGCACAGACGCTCTCGGCGAACTACACCTTGCCGAGCGGCAGCCTGCAGGCGGTACGCGCGCAATTCCGCTACCAGGGAAGCGCGTCGTCCTGCACCAGCGGTTCCTACAACGATCACGACGATCTGATCTTTGCTGTGGGCGCGGGGACTCCGGGCTTCGCGGTGTCGGCTTCGCCGAGTTCGGCGACGGTGCAGCAGGGATCGACCGCCACCAGCACGATCACCGTGACGAGCCAGAACGGATTCAACTCGGCTACGACGCTGAGTGTTTCCGGGCTGCCGAGCGGCGTGACGGCGGGGTTCTCAACCAATCCCGTGACACCTCCGGCGAATGGCACAGTGACGTCGACGCTGACCTTTACTGCGTCATCGACGGCAACCACCGGCACCAGTACCGTGACCGTGACGGGAACGTCAGGCACCACTACGGCGACCACCACTATCGCTTTGACGGTAACGACAGCGGGAGGGGCGCAGACGGCAGTTTACGACTCGACGCTGAAAGCACCGAAATGCGCGACGGTGGGCTCGTCGTGTGATACAGGAACTTCGCTGATTCGCGGTCGCGACACGATGTCGGGTGGCGCGGAAACGAATCAACCGAACAACATCAACAGTTCGTGTGCCGACGGAACATCCGGGACATTCCATTCCGATGAATCCGTCGACCGCATTGTCGTGGCCTCCACCGGCGGAGGTGCCATGACCCACGGGCAGGCGGTGACGGTCACCGTCACAGTTTGGGCGTGGAACACGGGCTCGTCAGACGCTCTGGATCTCTACTACACCGCGAACGCCAACAGTCCGTCGTGGGTACTGATCGGAACGATGGTGCCTCCGGCGGGAGGTGCGCAGCCGCTGTCGGCGACGTACACGCTGCCGACTGGAAGCCTGCAGGCGGTGCGGGCGAACTTCCGCTATCAGGGGAGCGCGTCTTCGTGCAGCACTGGGGCATATGACGATCATGATGACCTGGTATTTGGTGTGAACTAGAACGCTGTCTCCGTGAACAGAGCCGGTCCTTCGGGGCTGGCTCTTTTTTGTTTGGGATACGATCTTGGCATGCGCACTGCGAGGCCGGCGATCAAGACTGTGGATCTGAAGTCGGATATGCCGACAGTCGATGAGGCCCTCCAGCGGCTGGAGCGCATCATCGCGATGGCGCGAAACGAAGATACTCATCTTCTCAAAATCGTCCACGGGTACGGATCGAAGGGCGTTGGCGGCGAGATCCGGGTCGCGGTTCAGAAGAGGCTGCGCGAGATGGCGGACGGTGGATTGATCCGCGAGTGCATCTTTGGAGAGGATTGGTCCACGGGGAACGACGCGGCGTGGAAGTTATTGCAAGAACGGCCCGCGCTAAAGCAGGACGCACATTTGGGGCGGCGCAATCAGGGGATCACGATCGTCGTGTTGTAGATGAATCCAGCTACCCTAGTTAGTTCCCTCCCGTGTCGGCGGCGCTGTTGGGGCGGTTGGTGCTGGCTCGGGAGTCGCAGGCGCCGGACTTGGGGCAGCGAAGATCGGAGCGGTTTCCAGCGGTAGCGTCAGCGGAATAGGCGCCAACATCTTCTGCTCCCAGTAAGAAACGGCAATGCCTCGCTGCCAGAAGCGCGGGATCAGCAGCAGGAACAAAATGATCTGAGCGAGAATGAAGGCACCAAGGTGATTTTCGGGCGCCACGAAGCGCAGCCAGACCCAAAGCCCGCCCACCAGAAAAATTGCGGCGACGATCGTAGACGCGACATACGTGGCGAGAAGCCGTCCGAGACTGCCGAACGTGTGTTTGAACGCCACCGCTATGGACTTACGCACGGCCCGCTGATCGCTCAGAACCGTGTCGACTTCGGCAAGATCGAACCAGATACGGAAAACGGTCATGATCAGGAAGATGATGGCCAGTCCGGTCATGCGCACTTCGAACGGCAGTGTCTCGTTGGTGCTTTCTCCGGCTTTGTCGGCGAGGGCGCTGTTGGCGGCGAACAGGAGTACGGCGACGACACCCATCAGGATGCCGGCCACCAGCATGATCCGTATGAAACGCCACAGATTGCGACCGCAGGCGCGAAAGAATTCCTCGCGGGGCAGGCGGTAGGTCGAGGCGTAGCCGGCAAAGATTCCGGGCATGAAGATTGCGGTAGCCAGAAAGAAGATGCAGGCGAAGTAGAGAGCCGGCGTCGTCATCGAATTCGTGGTTCCAAAGTCCGGCCTCATCACCATGCCGATCACTACTCCCAGATCGAATCCCTTCGCCAGGCGCTCGGCTTCGAGGCTGCGGTCGAGGATCGCATGAGCGCTGCGCCGAAAGGCAGCGGTGCCGAACTCGGCCAGAGTTAGGTTCAGAAGCCAGAACCAGAAGATATATCTCTTATTGTGTGTGACCCTCGAGAGCCCGCTGCTTAACAAGCCGTCGTTTGCCATTCGTGTTCGTCCTTTATTCTTGCGCCGATTCCACGTCGTTGCCGTCTTACACGCTTCGCGATCTACACTGCCCACCAGGCCATTGCCTGGCTCACCCATTGCGTCACGAAGAGCCAATAAGTGGAAAGTTTGTTGGTGGGCTTGGGATTCGGGTTCGCGAGGCGGCTGTTGTTGAAGTTGTCGCGATCGAGTTGGATGGTATGGTCGGGATCGATCTCGGCCGATACGACTCTGGCTTTCTTCTGATAGCTGAAGCGGGTCCAGCGGGCTTGACCGTCCCAGTGCTCGCGAACAGTGTCGCCGTTGTCGAATTTGACTTCGACCTCAACCGGCATCACGAAATCGCCCTTGCGATGGACCGACACCAACGATTGGTATACCGTGTCGTCCTTGTCCTTCTTGTCGCGCCTCTCGTCCTTCTTTTGTTCGTACCAGTTCAGCGGATAAGAATCGACGCTGAGCACCTGGTAATCGAGAACCTGCGAGCCGTAAACGGCTTGATTGAAGTACCAGCGCAGATCCTTGCCGGAAACTTCCTCGATCGTCTTCAGAAAATCTTCTTTCGTGGGATGTGTGAAACGATACTTCATGAAGTAGGTGTGCATCGCCTTCGACATGGTGTCTTCGCCGATGATGCCTTCCAGCGTGAGCAGTACGCTGGCAGTTTTGCCGTAGGTGACGCCGCCATAGGAATTGAAGTTGTAGTACGCGTATGCCCTCTGGGCCAGGGCATCACGATCGGGGGCGCTGACATAGCCGATGCGCTGCTGTTCGCGCTCACTCATGGAAATGCCGGCGATGTCAAAGATGTCGGTGTCCTTCCCGAAAATCGAATCCATCACCTTGACTTCGGTGTAGCTGTTGATGCCCTCGTCCAGCCAGGCATCTTCGAACTCGTTGGTCGCGACCATCCCATACCAATACTGGTGGCCGAACTCGTGCTCGACTACGAGTTCGATGAGGCGAATCCCCTCGGGCTCGAACCAGCTTGAATCCCCGGTGATGAACGTGGGATATTCCATGCCCCCGGCGGCAGAGTCGGGTTCGGGATCGACGACAGTGAGCGTCTTATAAGGATAAGGACCGTAACGCTTCTCGAACTGGTCGAGACTCTGGCGCGTGATGCGTTCGTGGCGCTCGGCCTGACTCCAATGCGCGGGTTGCATCAGGAAACGCAACTTCACCGGACCCATCTGCGCCTGATACGTGGACTCTCTGACTTTGAATCTCGGGCTGACCGTCCAGGCGAAGTCGTGGATGTCATCGCCGTGATAGGTCACGGTCTTACTGCCGTCGGGATTGTTGACGTTGCTAACTTCTACTCCACTGGCGCCGATGACCTCATTCTGCGGGACAGTGAGTTTGACGTCATAGACACCAAAGTCGGCAAAGAACTCCGTCGTGGCGTGGTATTGATGGCAGTTCCATGCTCCGTTCCACCACACGCCGACTTTCGGAAACCACTGGCTGCCGAGGAGAAAGTCGCGCTTCCATCCGGAGCGCGCCTGGGTCTCCGGCATCTGGTCGTGAAATACGATTTTGAATTGCACGAATGCGCCGGGCGCAACCGGCTTTGGCAGATGGACGTCGACGACAGTCTTATCATCTTTATTATCGTCGTCCGGAGCGATGAAGCGCAGATCCTTGGTCAGGTCGCCTTGGCCGACGACCTCCAGACTCTTGATCTCCTCCGAGCCGTATTCCTTGGCGTCCCACTTGTTGTAGCCGGTGTCGCGGGTGCCCAGGCTTTTCGCCTCGCGTACCCACGTGGCGTTGGGCTGGAACGCGTTCTGGTAAAGATGGAACGGAAAGTGATCGAGCGATTGGCCGGTGAGGTTGTGATACGTGAGAACCTCGGTGGCGTCGATGGTGTGCTGAACGGCGTCGTAGCGAGCGTCAATCTCGTAGTGCACAACGCGCTGGGACATCGGCGCACCGGAATTGATCGCCAACACAGTGTCGGGAATGGAGAATGGCTGGCTCGGAGCCATGGCCCCGGAGGCTTTCACTGGCGCGGCGGCTTGCGCCTTGACCGTGACGGTCCGTCTGGTCGATGCGACAAGGAGCAGCATGAAAACGGCGGAAACCCCAACGATTCTCCAGCGGATCTTCATAAATCCCTCGAGGGCAGAAGTGCGGCTCTGCATCATATCGCAGGCAGGCGAGCGTCGTCATCCGCAAGACTGCCGTGAAATCAGGCGCGAGCGAATGCCCGTTTGTGTTTACTCGTCAACGGGGCGATGTCACAAGTTGTCGTCTTCGATTTCTCTTCCGGCCCATTTGTCCTCCGTCCCCCGCCCCGGTACCATCTCCCTATGTCGGCAGAAACCGAAATCCAGACTCCAACCATCCGTGCCCCGCGCGGCAACCAGATCACCTGCAAGGGCTGGCAGCAGGAAGCCGCCATGCGCATGCTGATGAACAATCTCGACGAAGAGGTCGCCGAGCGCCCCAAAGACCTCGTCGTCTACGGAGGAACCGGGCGCGCCGCGCGCAGTTGGGAAGCCTATCGCGCCATCATTGCAACACTGAAGAATCTGGAAAGCGACGAGACGCTACTCGTCCAATCGGGCAAGCCCGTCGGCGTCTTCAAGACGCACGATCACGCGCCCCGCGTCCTGATTGCCAATTCCAATCTCGTCGGCCACTGGTCAAACTGGGAGAAGTTCAACGAACTCGAGCGCGCCGGCTTGATGATGTATGGCCAGATGACCGCGGGAAGCTGGATCTACATCGGCTCCCAAGGTATTGTGCAAGGAACGTTCGAGACATTCTCGGCCGCCGGCGAAAAACATTTCGGCGGAGATCTCGCCGGCAAGCTGATTGTCTCCGGCGGCATGGGAGGCATGGGAGGAGCTCAGCCGCTCGCCGCAACTATGACTGGCGCGGCATTCCTCGGCATCGACGTCGATCCCGAACGCATCAAGAAGCGCCTCAAGACTGGATACTGCGACTTCATGGTCACCACGCTCGACGAAGCGTTGCGCATTCTGAAGAATGCAGTCCGGAAGAAAGAGAATGTATCGGTAGGATTGGTCGGCAACTGCGCCGACATCATTCCCGAACTTGCCGAACGCGGCGTCGTTCCTGACATTCTGACCGACCAAACTTCCGCGCACGATCCGCTCAACGGATACGTCCCAAACGGCATGACTCTCGCCGAGGCCTTCGAGTTGCGAAAGAATGACCCGAAGGCCTATCAGGAAAGGTCGCTTGACGCCATGGCGCGCCACGTCGAAGGCATGCTGCGCTTGCAGAAGATGGGCTCCGTCACATTCGATTACGGCAACAACATCCGCACATTCGCCTTCCAGCGCGGCGTGAAGAATGCCTACGACTTCCCCGGATTCGTTCCCGCGTATATCCGCCCGCTCTTCTGCGAGGGACGTGGCCCGTTTCGCTGGGTCGCGCTCTCCGGCGAAGCGTCAGACATTCACGTAACGGATGATCTGGTCCTCGAACTCTTCCCTGACAACCGCATCCTCCGCCGCTGGATCGATCTCGCCCGCAAGCGCATCAAGTTTCAGGGCCTGCCTGCGCGCATCTGCTGGCTCGGCTACGGCGAGCGCGCGCAATTCGGCCTTGCGATGAACGATCTGGTGAAGAAGGGCAAGATCAAAGCCCCAATCGTCATCGGACGCGATCATCTCGACTGCGGCTCGGTCGCATCGCCGTTCCGCGAAACCGAAAGCATGAGAGATGGCTCCGACGCGGTCGCCGACTGGCCGCTGCTGAACGCGTTGGTAAACACGGCGGCGGGCGCCTCATGGGTTTCAATCCACAACGGAGGAGGCGTTGGCATCGGCTACTCGCTGCACGCCGGACAGGTCACAGTCGCCGATGGCACCGACATGATGGCGAAGAGAATCGAGCGCGTGCTGACCACAGATCCAGGGATGGGAATCATCCGCCACGCCGACGCAGGCTACGAAGAAGCCAAGCAGTTTGCGAAAAAGACCGGAGTGAAGGTACCTTTGCAAAAGTAAAGGCGAACAATTCCGTGGATCCAGATACCATGACATATCTGCTGCGTGGAGGCCACATCAGCATGCCTGATCGCATAGCGCGCGGATTGTGGCCTCATCCGCCAATCCGATTCGAGCAGGTACTAGTTCACCTCACCGAGCTCATCGAGGCCAATGAATGGTTCCCGAGGGAATGGCCTGCGTACTGCGATGGTAAGCCGGTCGACGAACGCGCCACAATTCAGCGAATTGGGCCGGAGAGATACATATTTCGAATGTCACGAGCTCATCCTGCTAACCCACGTGTTATGTCCGAATCCGTCGAAAAAGTCTTCCGGACGGCTCAGGATGCCGCTAGCCATTTTCTCCGATGGGATTTGAATCTGCCCGGAGACCTTGATGGGTGGAAGGTGATCAAGTGACCCTTCGCAGGCCGCTCACGACTTGGCCGCTCTCGGACGCACGCCTTCATTTCCTCTTGAGATATTGCGCCGGACGGAAAATCTCTACACCCTCGACCTTTCTGCCAAAGTACGGCCCGAAATGACGGATGTCCCCGGTCAGTAGGAAGTTCGCACGGGCCTCGATCGCTGCCTGCAAAATCGGCAAGTCTTTCTCGGGCAAATGAATTCCGGACGGAATCTCGTACTCGCCTGCCTCACGCAGCGTAACCGCTTCCGCCAACTTCGTCAGTCTTCGCTGTTGATCGTCTGTGGAAAGATTGACTCTGGCTTCTTCCAACGCATACCGCGAAGTCCATAACGAGACGTTTTTCAAGTTCCAAAGCTCGCGAAGCCGCGCATTCACCTTGTACGCAGCAGAGAACAAAACGTTCGCGTCGAGGAACACTCGCTCCATTTATTCAGGTGGTTGATGCGGAATTCTGTCCGGGTCCAGGCCCAACTTACGCACCTCTTTTCGGGCCTCTCGGTAGTCATGGGCGTCTACTGCATTCGACAAAAGGAATTCCGCCTTGCGCTCCGGAGTGTACCGCTCGACAGGGAGGACAATAGCCGGGCGAAGCAGAATGCCGTCTTCCTTCTCCTCGGCAATCACGAGACTGCCTTCTTCGATTCCAAAGCGCTTGCGCAAGTTCGCCGGTACGATGACTGCCCCACGCTTCCCGACTTTCGCTGCCTGCAAGGTCTTCATATCAGTATGTCTGATTGTATCATATGCCTGAATATCAGGCATACAGGCACAAACGGATGCTCGTCACCGAGCTGACCGCCAAAGCGTTCAGCGAATCGTCGCCCCGAACTCCACCCTGCTTGCCCCGCTGCTAGACTAGCGATGGCAGCCCCACAGCGAATGAAAATCGGAACGTCATCCTCCCTGCTGCTCGCCAATATCGGCCAGCTTCTAACCCTGCGGTCTTCCTCGGAACTGCCTGGCCCGCGCCGCGGCCCGCAACTCCAGGAACTCGGCATCTTCCAAAACGCTGCCGTCCTCTGCCTCGGCGGCAAGATCGTTTCCGTTGGCTCCACTAAAGATGCCCTGCGCGATCCCTGGATCAAGAAGCACCGCAAGCAGATCACCGAGATCGATTGCTCGGGCAAAGTCGTGACTCCCGGCTTCGTCGACTCCCATACCCACCCGGTCTTCGTCAGCCCACGACTGGTGGACTTTGAGAAGCGCATCGAAGGCGCGACCTACGAGCAGATCGCCGCTGCCGGTGGAGGCATCCGCTCGAGTCTCGAAGGCGTCCGCAGCGCCTCCAAAGCCACGTTGAAGGCCAAAGTGCTGCGCGCTCTACAGGACATGGCCGCCCACGGAACGACGACCGTCGAAGCAAAATCCGGCTACGGACTCACCCTCGATTCCGAACTGAAGTCGCTGGAAGCCATCCGCGACACCGCTTCCTCCTGGCCCGGAACCGTTGTCCCTACTCTTCTCGGAGCCCACGTAGTCCCGAAAGAATTCCACGGCTGCTCACAAAAGTACGTGGAGATCGTCTGTAAAGAGATGATTCCGCAGGCAGCCCGGCGGAGTCTCGCCTGCTTCGTGGACGTATTCTGCGACCAGGGCGCGTTCACTCCGGAAGAAACCGGACAGATCTTTGACAGCGCAAAGCAACACGGCCTGCACGTCCGCGCGCACATGGGACAGCTTTCCGAGACGGCCTTGGCGCCGTTCCTGCGATTCAACCCAGCGTCGTTCGATCACATGGATCACGTGAGCGACGAAGATGTGAAGCAGTTGGCGAAGCTCGACACAATCGCGACGCTCGTGCCCGGAGCGAACTACTTCCTCGGATTAAAGTCGTATCCGAATGCGAGGCGCTTCATCGATGCCGGAGTTCCGGTCGCTTTGGCGACAGACTACAATCCGGGAACCTCGCCAACGATCAGCATGCCCATGGCGATGTCGTTAGCCTGCACGCAGATGAAGATGTCGCCAGCAGAAGCAATCGTGGCGGCGACGATCAACGGAGCCTGGGCACTCATGATGGCCGATCGCAAAGGCAGCATCGAGCCGGGAAAAGACGCCGACCTCGCGATCTTCGACGTGCAGGACTACCGCGAAATTCCCTACTGGTACGGGGCGAATCGCTGCTGCATGACCGTACTGAATGGGGCAATCGCGGGTAGCAATTGAACTTTTGCCACAGAAGGTTCGTACTTCTCTGCGTCCTCAGCGGCTGTTCTTAGCGACCTTTGCGTTAAAGGTTTTCACCGCAGACCACGCTGAGAAATGCCGCAGAGATCGCCGAGCCGACTTCAATAAGTGCGCTCAACATTGGGATTTGCGAAATCTACAAAAGCCATCCGACCAGACCGCAAAGGAAACATCCATGAAAAAGATTCTTGCCGTGACGAGCTTTCTCGTGCTGACACTCTCAGTGGCCGTTGCCCAGCGTCTCCCCGAGACGGCGCGCCCCGACAACTACAAGCTGACCTTCACTCCGGATCTGGAAACCGCCAAGTTCGAAGGCGACGAGACCATCGCCATCCGAGTGCTGAAGCCAACGTCGGAAATCACTTTGAACGCGGTCGATATCGACTTCCACGAAGTCACCATCGCCAGTGGCGGCACGACACAGACGGCCAAAATCACGGCGCAGAAAGAAAAGGAAATGGTCGTGCTTTCGGTGGAAAAGCCGCTCCCCGCGGGCTCCGCGACCGTCCACATCACATACACCGGAATCCTCAACGACGAAATGCGCGGATTCTATATCGGCAAAGACGATCAGGGCCGCAAGTACGCGTCCACGCAGTTTGAATCGACCGACGCCCGCCGCGCCTTTCCCTCCTTCGACGAACCCGACTACAAAGCCACATTCGATATCACGGTCGTCGCCGACAAGGGCCTGACGGCAATCTCGAACCAGAAGATTGCATCCGACGAACCCGGCCCCGGCAGCAAACACACGGTTCGCTTCGCAACTACCGCGAAGATGTCCTCATATCTCGCCGCGCTGGTCGTGGGCAATTTCGAATACGTCGAGGGCGAAGCGGACGGCATTCCGATCCGCGTCTACGCCACTACGGGCAAAAAGGAAATGGGCCGGTTCGCCTTGGAGGTCTCCAAAGACATCCTGAAGTACTACGACAATTATTTCGGGATCAAGTATCCCTACGGCAAACTCGACTTGGTCGGCATTCCCGACTTCTCCGCCGGAGCCATGGAGAATACCGGTTGCATCACGTTCCGCGAAGTGATTCTGCTGATCGACGAAAAGCAAGGCTCTGTCGACCTGAAGAAGACAATCGCCGACGTGATCTCGCATGAGATGGCGCATCAGTGGTTCGGCGACCTCGTCACGATGAAGTGGTGGGACGACGTGTGGCTCAACGAAGGCTTTGCCACCTGGATGTCGAGCAAGCCGATCGCGAAGTTCAAGCCTGAGTGGAATGTAGGCCTCGACAACGTCAGCGGCACTGGCGGAACGCTGAACGTGGATGCCCTCGACAATACGCGGCCCATTCACCAGGCGGCAGAAACTCCGGCGCAGATTCAGGAGCTCTTCGACGGCATCGCCTATGGCAAGGCGGCTTCAGTCCTGCGCATGCTGGAATCCTACCTCGGCGAAGAAACCTTCCGCGCAGGGATCAACGCCTACCTGAAGCAACACTCGTATGGGAACGCCACGGCCGCCGATTTCTGGGATGCACAGGCCAAGGTGTCCAAGAGACCGGTCGACAAGGTCATGCCGACGTTTGTGGCGCAGTCGGGAGAGCCCATCGTCAACGTGAAGGCGCAGTGCTCGGGCGATTCCACTCACGTCACGCTGTCGCAGCGACGCTACTACTTTGATCGGACAAAGTACGAATCTCCCAATGATCAGCTGTGGCAAATTCCGCTGTGCCTCAAAGGGTCGGCGAATGCCACGGCAAAATGCGAACTGCTCACCAAGAAGGAAGAGACGTTCACACTGCCCGGATGCTCGACTTGGGTTCTGGCTAACGCGGGCGCGACCGGATACTACAGAGGCGCCTACGAGCCGGATGCCGTGCGGGCGCTCGCACACGACGCGGAAACAAAGCTGAGCCCTGGCGAGCGGATCTCGCTGCAGAACGACATCTGGGCCTCCGTGCGTGTCGGACGTGAGCCGGTGGGCGACTATCTGGCCTTTGCGCAGGGTCTGGCAACCGACCGCAATCGCGCGGTGCTGGAAGATGTGTTAGGACGCCTCGACTATATTCGCGAGTATCTGGTCAACGACAGCGATGGCGATGCATTCCGCGCCTGGCTCCGCCAGTACTTGAAGCCGGTGATGAACGAAGTCGGTTGGGAGCCGAAACCGGCGGACACCGACGAGCAGCGGACCCTGCGGTCGCGCCTGCTCGGAGCGTTGGGGCGCGACGCGCGCGATCCCGATGCATTGAGCGCAGCGCACAAGATCGCTGACCAAGCATTGGCGGATTCGACCTCCGTCGATCACCAACTGGCCGGCGCGGCGTTGTCCGTCGCTGCCGTCGATGGCGATTCCGCTTACTTCGACAAGGTCATGGCGGCATTAAAGGCCGCGAAGTCGCCGGAAGAATACTACGCGTACTTTTTCACCCTGCCGCAGTTTGAGGATCCGAAACTACTGCAGCGAACTTTGGATTTTGCCATCTCACCGGACGTGCGCTCGCAAGATGCCCTGCAACTGGTCACGAACGTACTCGATAATCCGGAGGGGGAGAAGTTGGCATGGGATTTCGTCCGCCAGCATTGGAGCGAGATCGAAAAAGCCGGCGGCCCCTTCGCTAGCGCCCAGATCGTCGGATCCACCAGCGGTTTCTGCGACGCGGCAATGCGCGACCAGGTAACTGAGTTCTTCAACGCGCACAAAAATCCCGCGGGAGAACGAACCTACCGCCAGTCGATCGAACGGATCAACAACTGCATCGATCTGAAGTCGCAGCAGGAACAACAGCTGGCGTCGTGGCTCGGACAGCACGGCAACGCCGGCGGAAAATAGCGCGTGATTGTATCGATCCTGTCATGCTGAGCGGTTGATGGTCTCGATTTAGTCATCCTGAGCGACTGATGGTATCGATTCTGTCATCCTGAACGGTCGAGGTATCGATCTGTCATGCTGAGCGGAGAACGAACTCGCAAAGCGAGTTCGTTCGTTCGCAGTCGAAGCGTCCCTACCCGAAGTCCGCTGCCAGAGGCAGGGATTCCTTATTCACTAGGTTCCGTTTCAAGACGCGTTTGGGAAGGGCACGAGTTCACTCGTGCCGATAAGCCGCTGAAGATGAGTCGCGCTTTAGCGCCTGAGGTGAACTGCGAAACGCATTGTCACCATCGTTCGCAGTCGAAGCATCCCTACTCGAAATCCGCAGCCACAGTTGTGGATTCCCAAATTCCTATTTTCAAGACGCCTTCGGGAAGCGCACGCGTTCACCGGGAAGGGCACGAGTTCACTCGTGCCGATAAGTCGCCGAAGATGAGTCGCGCTTTAGCGCCTGAGGTAAGCTGCGATGCGCTTGTCATCATCGTGAGGCCCGGATTTCAATCCGGGCCTTTCTCTTCGTCGGCGCCGACCGGCGCTACGGCATCACCGGCAACACGATATGCGACGGCAATTCTCGCGAACAATAAACCCTCTGCCTCGCCGCAACGAAATCCTCCACCGTCGCCTTGTAGATGCTCGGCACAAATTTCTGCGGATTGCGATCGATCACCGGGAACCATGTCGACTGGACCTGCACCATCATTCGGTGCCCCTTCAGAAACACGTGGTCGTGATCGCGCAATGGAATATTCCATTCCGTTGGCTTGTCGGGCGTGAGCGGTTGTGGTTTTTCATAGCTGGCCAGATAGCGCCCGCGGCGAACCTCCATCGCCACCGGCAACTCGTAACCGCTCAAAGACTGCGCGTACTTCCCGGGCTGCGGCCCCTCGCCTGGATTCCAATCGTTCTTCTGCGCATCCTGCGGATAGACATCGATCAATTTAACGATGAAGTCGCTGTCGGTGCCGGAGGTCGACGCAAACAGATCGGCCGCAACCGGACCGGTGACGGTAATGTCGTGGTCGAGCGGTTCGCTGACGAATGAAAGCACGTCGGGGCGATGATCCACGAAACGCTGATCGGCGACTTCCCACGTACGCCAGTCGCCGCCAGGATACGTCGGCGAGATCGGCCGCTGACGATATGGAACTGGATTCGCGGGATCGGAGACATATTCCCGGTAAGACTTGTCGCTCTTTCCCTCGGGCGCGTTGAACGACAGCGACCCATCGATGCGAAGATAGAGATTCTTGTTCTTCGCCTCTTTCGGCGGCCACGCGGGATAGGTATGCCAGGTGTTCGACCCACTCTGGAATGTACTGGCCTGCCACTGTGGCTTCTCGCCTTTGCCGTGCAGGTAGTAGCGGAAAAATGGCGCTTCGATATTCTCGCGGAATTCGCGCGCCGTTTCGTGCCCGCCGAACGGAATCACTCCGATGCTCTCTCCCTTCGGCCACTGCCATTCGCCGTGGAACCATGGCCCGGCGACCATAAAGTTCGTATGCTGGGGATCGTCTTCCTCCGCGTGCCGAAAAATCTGCCACGGACCCCATGGGTCCTCCTGGTCCCAAAATCCGGCCACATTCAGATTGGGCACGGTCGAGGCGTGAAGCTGATTCACCCACGCCTCTTTCTTCCAGAATTCGTCGTAGTCGGGATGATCGACGCTCGAATTCCAGTAAGGAATCGAGCCATGCAGGTATTTCGCATTGATGTTGGAGAGCGGGCCGAGATTGAGATACCACTCGTAGCTGTCGTAGATTTCAAAATCGAAGTGGGTGTTCTTGTTTTTGTCCGCCTGCTCCATGACGGCGTATTCGAAGTCATAGCTCTCGCGGAGCGCACCATAGCGGTGATCGTCGTCATTCATCCATTGATCCACCGGCGATGCCTGCTCGCTGATGGCTTTCAGCGCCGGATGCGGGTGCAGCAGAGTCAGCGCCGTCGTCAGGCCATCGTACGAAACGCCATACATGCCAACTTTGCCGTCGTTGTTCGGCACATTCTTGACCAGCCAATCGATCGAGTCGTAGGCATCGGTGGTTTCGTTGGTCGCTTTCGGATCATTCGGGTCAACCCACGATGAAAGGTTAAACACTCCTTCGGACTTGAAGCGGCCGCGCAGGTTCTGAATCACAAAAATATAGCCATCCTGCGCCAGTTCTTTCATCGACGACGGCAGTTGCTCGGGCGGCTTGTCGGGCACTCCATAGGGCGTGCGCCGGAACAGGATCGGCAGCGGCTCCCGTTGATCAACCGGCGTAAGGATCACCGTCTGCAGATGCGCGCCGTCGCGCACCGGAATCATCACCTCTTGCAGCTTGAACATCGGTTGCGATGGCGCTTGCGTCGCCTGCTGGGCAGCCACCGGGAGAGTCAGCGTGAACAGCAGGAACATATGCCGCATTTGGCGCACCAGGATGCCTCCGGGCAAAGCCTTGATTCGACTGAGAGGCGCAGTATATCAACCTGCATGCGACGCGGCGAACGGGAAGCTTTACGATTTGAGCTTAACCGATGCCTTTTGAGCAGCCTTCCGCTGCAGCGGCCAGCCCTGCTTACCAGTCGTCCTCAGAACAAGCGTCCAATCGAGAAATTGACCCGGCTTTGCCCCGTGGGGCTCACGCTGCCCGCCAGGGCAATGGGACCGACGATCGTATCGGCAATGACACCGAGGTTGAACGTGCCTCGTACCACAATTGGGTCGGGATTCCCGGGTTGAGTTCCGAAGGCTGATCCGGCTTCGTACCACCCTCCCCAGTAGATCCTCTTTCCCACCAGTTGCGGCATGCGGTAGAGCTCACGCCTGAACCCGAGAGATGCATAGGCGTAGTGATTGCCAAGAAACTCGTCGGGGAGATACGCGCCGAGACGGAACGGACCGCCCAGAGGAAATATCTGGAACGGCCCGGCAGCCCGGCTGAAAGTCGTGCCACCGGAAACGATCGTGAAAAGCGACGTCTTCTCTCCGAGAGGCACGAACGTCGAGCTTCGCCCCTCCAGTTGCGAGATCTGCTTCGGCAGGTCCGGACTCTGCAGAACGCGCGACAGCGTGGTCACGACGCGAGTGCCCCGGCTCGGAACCGACGGGCTATCCTGGCCGTCCCATACGAAGCGGGCGCGGAACTGCCCGGTGGTGCCGTGGACAATGGGAAGCCCAGCGGCGCCCACCAGAGGACTCAACTTCCCGGCGAACAACTCATAGCCGAGGCGGAACTCGCTGCGGCGGCCGGAGTTGTAGCCGATGTCGAAGCCTCCGCCCGCGCGCTCGTCGCCGAAAACGGCGATCCGGGTCAGACCGTTGAATGAATTCCGCGCATACTTCGAAGCAAAGACGTAGGGCGCTACAAAGAACCGTGATTGAAGAATCGGCTGATAGTACTCGGTGGCCGCCAGATTGCTTGAGCCGAACAGAAGATCCGAGCGCCACTCCCCGCCATGGTGGAACAAATCCATGAAGGTCACGCGAGTACCGGCAGAAAAATCGAACGCCGCTACGCCCGATCCCTGGACATTCACTGCCAGATCTACAAAAGGCGGCCCATACGTTTTTTCGTGAGCGGTAATCCGTAGTGCGGTCACTCCGTTCTGCGTGAAACCCTCGTAGCCAAGCCGGTCGAACTGGCCTTCTCCAGCGATGCGCGTCAACTGAGTTTCAAGCTTGCGGAAATTGACCGGATCCTGCAATTTCTTGGTAACCTGCTGCTCGATCCTCAGATTGGTGTCGGGGTCGGCGCCGGTCACCACGATCTTTTCAACCTTCTTTAGCGGACGGAGCTTTCTGGCCTCGCGGTCGGCGAGATAGCGCTGCCACTCGGCGGGATCCGTAATCGCAAAAGGCAGCAGATCCGCACCTTGACTCACGGCCGCGTCGTAGCCCAGTTGCACCAATTCCCCTACGCGCAGGTAGTCGGTGGCGGCAAAACCCTTCATCTCGACCCGAACCTTCGCCTTTGCCAGGGCAAGCGAACGGCGCTCATTCTGCGTGACCATCACATCGACCGCGCGAGACAGCACGCCCACCAGAGTGCCTAGTTCCTTAGCGTCTCCCGGAGGGTAATGCAGTTCAACGGCAATCACGGCATCCGCGCCCATGTCGCGCAAAGTCTCGACCGGAATGTTCTGCACCATGCCGCCATCGGCCAAGAACTGGCCATTGAGTTCCACCGGAGTGAATACTCCGGGAATCGCCATCGAGGCGCGAACTGCGTCCGCGAGAAAGCCGTCGTGCAGCACGACTGCCTCGCCGGTTTGCATGTCGGTGGCGACGCAGCGGAAAGGAATGGGGAGTTCATCGAAGCTCCCCATGTCGGGATCACGGAACGCGATTCGATCCAGAAGAAGTCCCGAAGCGTGGCCGGAGTTCAGCCCGTTCGGTCCTCTCAGGCCGTGCTTCAGGCCCAATGGCGCCGTCACCAGAAAGCTGCGCCGATCTTGCTTGCGGCGGTACGAGATCTGCTGGTACGCGGGTTCCGGCGAAAATGCCTGGTCCCAATCGATCTCTTCGGCGAATTTCTGGATTTCTGCCGGGGACATCCCCGTGGCGTACATCGAACCGATGATGCTGCCCATGCTGGTCCCGGCGACCGCATCGACAGGAATGTGATTCTTTTCCATCCATTTGATGACGCCGATCTCGGCTAGGCCGAGCGCGCCTCCGCCGCTCAAAGCCAGCCCCACGCGGGGACGATGCGTTGGCGCGCGGGCGGGAGCAGAGTCTTGCGCGGCGAGGAAGACTGGATTCCCTAAGATTGCAGCAAATACAAAAACTAGTATGGGATGTAAGGTGCGAGCAGGGGTGTCCATCATCGACTCCTGTAACCCGTTTGGGTGTGGGCAGGTGCGAGGCCAGGATGGCCTGGGGACGGCCGGCCAAAAGCCGACGCTACGATCCGGCGGCGACTGGAAGCAATCAAGGTATGGGAAGAGCGTAGCAGGTTCGAACCGTCAGAGTCAGGTGATTGTCAGTGAACCGGCGGAACTTGTGCTTGTCTGGCTTCTTCAACGACCTTGCGGATGGCGTCGACGACCACGTCGGGGCGGTCAATCTGGATGTAGTGCGAGCTGTTCCGGGCGACAGTCTGCGTGCCCCGTGTGGAAAGTTGCGCCAACTCCTCCTGCATCTTTTCCCAGGCCTCATTCGTGGGCTTGGCGATATCCGCAGGCAGGTCGCCCGAGAGTTTGCTGGGATCGTGGGAAAGAACCGCGAGCGGCAGATCTCCGAACGGACCGGTCTTGGCCGCCTCCGCGGCACTGGCGGGGAATGCCTTCATCTCGGCTACTTGCGCGCCGGCGCTGTGCACGTTGCAGTCGGCGGCCCGGGTTGCGGCTTCGTCTTCACACAAACCAAGAAAACGTGGAACCCCGAACGGCATGCTGTAAGCAATGAACTCGGCCTCGCGTTTCCAGCTTCCCTCCATGTTCTTCAACTCGCGAGGAAACCGGTTCTCCTGGTCGGGGTGCGAGGCATCCACCAGGACCATCCCGCCGACCTCCTTGCGATACTGACTCGCGAACACCCGCACGTCATATCCGCCCATGGAGTGCCCCACGACCACATAAGGAGACGGAACGCCGGCCTGCTGCAGCAGGGCATGCAGTTCTGCAGCTATCACCTCGCTGGTTCGAGGCTGGGAACTCGCATCGCTGTAGCCGAGTCCGGCACGATCGTACGAACATACCCGCGTGAACTTCGCCACCTGCGGCTGCACCTTGCGCCACGAGAGATACGAATCCCCGAGTCCGGAATCAAGCACCACCGTGGGGCTGCCGTCACCCGTGCAATCGATGTGCATCTTCAGCCCGCCGACATCGACGAGTCTGCCTTCCATGGGATTAAAGCGGCGATCGCGTGCCTCCGAGATGTTTTCGTAGAGGAACCCCGCTGCGGCGAGACATACCAACAGAGTGAACGCCATGAGGAACACACGGCGAACCCACCGCCGAGATGCGGAAGTTACTACTGCAACTGAATTCATGTGCCCGAGTATTGCGCCGACTTAGCGGCCCCTTGTTGGGACGAATTCTACATCACGGCAGGCACGTGGATACCCATAACTTGTAACGCTCGCACTAACTCGCGGCGGACCACCGCTACTGTCACCAACAGGAACTGTCGTCGCTTCTCGTCCGGCTCGATCAGGATGGGATAGGAATGGTAGAAGGTATTGAACAACTGTGCCAGCTGGAATACGTGCTTGGCCAGATAGGCCGGCTCCGTAGTAGCGATGCACTGCGCGATAACATAGGACGTCTTCGACGCCGCCAGCCATAACTCCCAGATATTGTTGCCGTTGTCTCCGGTCAGATAGTTCGCGATCTCCGAAGGGCTTAGGTTCCCGCCGAACTCCTCGGCGTCCAGGGCTGCCTTGCGGAAGATACTCGCTGCGCGGACAACTGCGTATTGTGCATAAGGACCCGTCTCACCTTCGAAACTCAGTGCGTCCTTAAAATCGAAAGCAATCACCGACTGCTTGGTGTACTTCAGCATGAAATAGCGAAGTGCGCCGATGGCAATCTTCGTAGCTATGCCGAGTCGCTCATCTTCAGCCAGCTCGGGGTGACGCGAGTCGACCTCCTTTTTTGCGGATGCAATCAGTTGGTCGAGTAGGTCATCAGCCTTCACGCCGAAACCTTTGCGCCCGCTGACCCCAATGAACGATCGCGTCTTGTCTTCCTCACTCAGGTTGTAGCCGAGTTCCTCCGCACACCGCGGAGTCAGCACAACCATCCCATAAGAGAAATGCGTGAAATGGTCCGCCGCCTCACCGTGCCCCAGACCGCGCAGAGCCTCCTTCACGGTGTTCTGCGCTTCCGACTGCCGTACGTCGATGACGTTGTAATTCTCGGCCACTCCACCGAAGTGCGGATGCCCACTGTCGCCGTCCGTCGTCGAGATCCAGCAGTCGCGACTGTTCGGATAGCGATAGAACTTGCGATAACCGAAATCGAGTCCCAGCAGCCCGAACTTCCACATGTGGTACGCGATATCTTTGCCTACGTATCCGACGGTTCCATTGGAGCGCACGATGACCTTCTGGTCTTCTTCCGAAATAGTGTCGTCGAGATCGTCATCGCTCCCAATCTCAAATCCGCTGGTGCTCTCCTTTGTGTTCTCCTTCGCGTCCTTTGCGACCTTCTTTGCGTCCTTCGCGGTTTCGCTTTTCTCAGTCCCGGCCCGCCGCATGACCCAGCAACCCTTGTTCTTGCCGTCGATTTCAAAGGTCAACACCCCGGCAGCCTTCAGCTTCTCGAACGCCGCATTCCAGAAATGCAGATGCAGAATCTCGCTCTCGCGCGGCAGAAAGTCATACTCGATGTCCAGCCGGTCCATCGTTTCCAAATGCCGGCGGAGCACAGCCGTCGAGATCAGATCGGCAATCGCAGCGATCTCGCTCCCTGCATCTTCAATGGCATGCAGCGTCCGCAGCCGCACCTGCAGGTTCTGCTTGTCCTCTTCATACCACTGGAAGACGCGAGCATAGAGATCCCAGCAGTAGTAGTCGAAGCGCGGAAGCCGGGTCAGGGCTTCAATCTCCGCGCGCGATTTCTTCTCCAGATGCAGGAATCCCACCACCACGTCCGCCACCTGCGCGCCGGTATTGTCGATGTAGTTCTGAATATCGACTTCCCTTCCGGCATAGCGCAGCAGGCGAACGAACGTATCTCCGAGGATCGCGTTGCGCAGATGCCCGATATGCGCAGCTTTATTCGGATTGATGCTCGAGTGCTCGACCAGAATCTTGCCGGCAGGAATATCCGACTCCGGTTTCTTGTCCGCCGCGAGCGCACTCGCCATCCAGGCCCGATCGATCTTCGCGTTCAAATATCCCGGCGGCGCGACCAATATCTCAGCAATGCCCTCGACTACACCGATATCCGCCCGGATCGCTTCGGCGATCTTCAACGGAGCCGAGCGCAGCGGCTTCGCAAAAGGAAAGATCGGGATCGCGAAGTCCCCGAGTTCCACCTTCGGCGGCTGCTCCATGACAACCGCCGGCAAGGCGACGCCGGGATAACGTTTCTGTAAACACTCCAGCACTCGCTGGGCGAGACGACGTTCGAGATGGCGATACAAGGAGGCCTCTAAGCTATTGAAGAAACAGTGATTTTATCAGAGTCGGCGCGGCCCGCGCGGTTTGACCGCAGATGCCGCGGTTCCCTATCATGAAAAACACCGTCGTTAGTCGTTGGTCGTTCGCCGTCGGCCATCGGGTCTTTGACCAACGACGAACGGCCAACGACGAGCGACGTTTTTATGCGCATTGCCTACATCGAGTGCTTTTCCGGCATCAGTGGCGACATGTTTCTTGGCGCCCTGGTCGATGCCGGAGTTCCGCCTCAAGTGCTCGAAGAAACCGTAGCGGCGCTCGCCATCGGAGCGAAGCTTGAGATTTCGAAGGTCATGCGCAGCGGAATCTCCGCAACCAAAGTGGACGTCTGGGTCGCTGGCGAAAAAGATATGCCGCGGGAGGAGTACCTGGCGCAGAAGGATGCGCAACACTCGCATCCGCACGATCATGATCACTCGCACCATCACGAACACGAACACTCGCCTAGCCACGGACATTCGCACGACGACCACAAACATGCGCACACGCCTCACCAGCATGACCATGCGCATTCGCATCGCGGACTGAAGGAGATCAAGCAGATCATCGGCCAGGCGCCCATTTCAGAATCTGCGAGAGCAACCGCGATCCGCATCTTCGAGTCTCTGGGCGCAGCTGAGGCCAAGATTCATAACGTGCCAATCGAGACCATCCATTTCCACGAAGTAGGAGCCGTCGACGCGATCGTCGATATCGTCTGCGCCGCAGTGGGCGCCGAGGCGCTCGGCGTCGACGAGATTGTGTGCTCCCCGCTGAACGTCGGCGGCGGCACGGTCAAGTGCGCGCACGGAGTCTTCCCCGTACCTGCACCCGCGACCGTCGAATTGCTGAAGGGTGCGCCGTCCTACTCCTCGGGCATCGAGGCTGAACTGGTCACGCCCACCGGCGCAGCAATCGTCATGACGCTGGCCCGCCGCTTCGGCGCGTTCCCGGAGATGAAGATTGAGAGTTCTGCGTACGGCGCCGGATCGCGCGACTTCCCTGGCCGTCCGAATGTCCTCCGCATCGTTGTCGGAGAAGCAACGCCCGCGACCAAGATGAATTCCGGCACGGTCTCAGTGCTGGAGGCGAATCTCGACGACATGAATCCGCAGGTCTTCGGCTACGTCATGGACCGGTTGCTGGAAGAGGGCGCGCTGGATGTGTTCGGAGTTCCGGTACAGATGAAGAAGAGTCGGCCCGGGACATTACTGACCGTCCTCAGCAAGCCGGAGGATGCGGACAAGCTGACGCAATTGATTTTCGCCGAAACCACGACGCTGGGCGTTCGCCGCCGCGAAGAATCGCGTCAGACGCTGGCCCGGCGCTGGGAAAGCGTCCGCACCGAGTGGGGCGAGGTCCGCATCAAGATTGCCAGCATGAATGGCACCGTCACCAACTATGCTCCTGAGTATGAAGATTGCCGGCGCATCGCGGCGGAGCATCATGTGCCGTTAAAGACAGTGATGCAGGAAGCATCGCGCGCATTTTCTAAAGACAAGAAGAATTAGGCAGCGCGGCGAGATCACGCATTCCGCGAGCCGCGCACGAAGATCAAGACTATGGCCAGGAAGTTTTACATTACGACGCCGATTTACTACGTGAACGCGCGGCCCCACATCGGCCACGCCTACACCACCATCGCCTGCGACACCATCGCACGGCGTCACCGCATGCTGGGCGATGACACATTCTTCCTGACCGGCACCGACGAGCACGGGCAGAAGATCGAGCGCGCCGCGGAAGCGGCCGGCACGTCTCCGCAACAATATGCCGATGAGATCTCGGGACAATTTCGCGCGCTGTGGAAGCGCATGGGAATCTCCAACGATGATTTCATCCGCACCACGGAAGAGCGACACACAAAGCGATTGCAGGAACTGTTCCGCCGCATTCGCGACAACGGCTACATCTACAAGGGGACCTACACCGGACAGTATTGCGTTTCCGACGAACTCTACGTCGACGGCGCGCAACCCGGCGATCCTTGCCCGCTTTGCAGCCGGATTACCGAAACCGTCCACGAAGAAAACTATTTCTTCAAGCTATCGGCGTTCCAGGACAAGCTTCTGGAACTCTATGCCAATCCGGATTTTGTCCGTCCCGAGACGCGGCGCAATGAAGTGATCTCGTTCGTGAAATCCGGGCTGCGCGATCAGTCGATCAGCCGCTCGACCTTCTCCTGGGGCGTGCCGGTCCCCGACGACCCCAAGCACGTGATTTACGTGTGGTTCGACGCGCTGGCCAACTACATCACCGCCATTGGCTACGGATCGTCGCATGCCGGCGCGCAAGATGCTTTCAAGAAATATTGGCCGGCTGACGTCCACATGATCGGTAAGGAGATCGTCCGCTTCCACTGCGTGTACTGGCCGGCGTTCCTGCTGGCAGCCGGATTGCCTCTGCCGAAAGCCATCGTCGCCCACGGCTGGCTCTTGTTCGAAGAAAGCAAGATGTCCAAATCGCGCGGCAACATCGTGCGCACCGAAACCATTCTCGATGTTCTCGGCGCCGACGCTTTGCGCTATTTCCTGCTACGCGAAGTTGTATTCGGGCAGGATGGATCGTTCTCCTTCGATGCGCTCGTCCAGCGCTACAACTCCGACCTCGCAAACGGAATCGGAAATCTCGCCAGCCGCACCCTGACGATGATCAACCGCTACTTCAAGGGTGAAGTTCCGTATCCATCGCACGCGGCGGCGAAGTCACCGGCGGATGAGGTCGTGGCAGAAACGGCGCGCAAGGCGATTCGCGAGTTCTCAACGCTGTTCGATCAGTTCCAGTTTTCGCGCGCGTTGGAAGCTGCCTGGGGATTGATTGCCACCGTCGACAAATACATCGTCGAAAACGAACCGTGGTCGCTGGGTGAGAAGAAAGATGACGAGAGCCGCGCGCGGCTGGCCACGGTGCTCTACACGTCGGCCGAGGCGTTGCGCATTGCCACCGCCCTCGCCCATCCCGTCATCCCCGATGCGACGGCGAAAATCTGGGAGCAGATCGGCCTGGGCGACATCAAGAAACTGGATTTGAACCAGCTGGCATGGGGCCAGCTACCGCTGGGAACCAAGCTGGGCGCGGTCAGCCCGGTGTTCCCGCGCGCCGACAAGAGCGCGGTCGAAAGGATGCAGCAGATGGAAGATCAGCAACGAGGACCGGCGGCCGAAGAGAAGAAGGAACCGGTTGCCGCTACCGCACCGGCCCAAACTCCAGCGCCGGCAGCCGCTCCGACCAGTGACGGCAAGATCACGATCGACGATTTCGCCAAGGTCGAGTTGCGCGTCGGCCTGGTGAAGGTCGCGGAGCGCGTATCGAAGTCCGACAAGTTGTTGCGACTGGAAGTCGACTTGGGCACAGAAGTCCGTCAGGTCCTGGCCGGAATCGCCGAAGCCTACGCCCCCGAAACGCTGGTCGGCCGCAAGGTGGTGATCGTCGCGAACCTTGCCCCGCGCAAGATGCGCGGCCTCGAATCGAACGGAATGATCGTCGCCGCATCGCTAGAAGGCGGCAAGCCAGTGCTGGCAAGTTTCCTGGAAGACGTGCCGGTAGGAGCAAGACTGAAGTAAAGCGACCTGAACTCCGGCCCTGTAACATTCGGAACGGATTGAGTGGCTGAATCCGGAACACTGAAAATTGCCCAACCGTCTGGTGGACAATCGGCCAGTTGCGGAATTTATGAAAGCGTAGAGCGAAGGCGATGTTTTGGCACTGGGTTAGATTCACTCTTGTAATGCTGTCGTGCTGTGCAGGATGCTTCCATGTGCTTGCGCAAGAGGCTGACCTTTTTGGCGCTGCCGCGAACGGGGACTTGAATCGCGTTCAACTGCTGCTCGCAAACGGTGCCAGCGTCGACGCAGCAACGGACAATGGAGACACCGCTCTTATTGTTGCCGCACAGAATGGGCACGTTGATGTAATCCGGGCCTTGCTCGACAAGGGCGCCCTAATTGATGCATGCGACGGAGACGGCGAATCTGCTCTGTCCGTAGCCTCACAGCGTGGCCATTACGATGTAGTGACGACACTACTTGCGCGCGGCGCCAAAGTCGATGTTGCGGACCAGAAGGGCTGGACTCCGCTGATGTGGACGTCCCAAGAGGGTTACCTGGCGGTCGCCCAAGCTTTGATTGCCCACAAGGCCAATGTCAACGCACAAGAGAAGAAAGGCTATACCGCGCTACTCTTGGCCACTGACCACGAGCATCTGGACGTGGTGAAGGAACTTTTGGCGCACGGCGCAAACTCGAATGTCCGAAATAGCGACGGAGCGACTCCGTTGATTCTGGCCGCATGCCGCAAGAGTCCGGACCTATTGAAGGAATTGCTGGCTAATGGAGCCGATGTCAATCTGAAAAGGAATGATGGCGCGTCCCCGCTTGGGCTCGCATCGGGCAACGGGCGGATCGATCTTGTGGACTCTCTCTTGTCCCGTGGAGCCGATATCGCGTCCACCGACATTGACGGCGTCGGTGCACTGTACATGGCCGCCAGGAATGGCCACCTCGACGTTGTGCATAATCTCCTCTCAAGAGGTGCTGCGGCGAACACTAGTTCCAAAGACGGCACCTCTGCGCTGATGGCAGCTTCTCTGGGAGAGCATCTCGACGTCGTAGCCACGCTTATTGACCATGGAGCGGATGTCCGGGGAAAGAGGCTGGATGGCACAACCGCACTGATGGCTGCGTCCCTGGGCGGCAGCCTCGAAGTAATCCAGCTTTTGCTTGTCAACCACGCCGATCCCAACGCCCGAAGCCAAAACGGTGCGACCGCCCTGATGTTCGCTGCCCAGCAAGGCGGTCTCGAGGCGGTACGTGCACTCGTGGCGGCCGGGGCCGTGGTAAATGTCCAGACCACCGACCAGGGCACCACCCCATTGATGTTCGCAACTTCTCACGGCACCGCCGATGTGGTGCGGGTTTTGCTCGATGCCGGTGCGGACGTAGACACGAAGAGATTCGATGGCGCAACCGCGCTGCTGACGGCTTCTCAGAATGGACAGCTGGAAGTTCTAAACGCCCTTTTGGGTAAAGGAGCGAACGCCAATATCAGTTTGAACGACGGAACAACCGCACTGATGTTAGCAGCGTACGAGGGCCACCTTGAAGTGGTGAAGACGCTACTTGCGAGCGGGGCCGACGTTAACAGAAAAAACGCGAAGGGTGCGACAGCTCTGAGCGCCGCGACTATGCAAGGCCACACCGAATTAAAGGAAATTTTGGTTAAGGCTGCTAAAGAGTGAGCGCTCGTCGATCTCGGAGAATGGCGAAGTTCGCTGCAATCTGTCGCCAGTGCTAGCAAGTTTTCTGGAAGACGTGCCGGTAGGCGCAAGACTGAAGTAAAGCAGGCGCCGGGCGTCAGGCGGCAGGCGTCGGAACGGATGTACTGAAGCCTGACGCCTGAAGCCTGAAGCCGGTTTTTCCCCATGTTCATCGATTCTCACGCCCATCTCGATGGCAAGCAGTTCGACTCCGACCGCGAGCAGGTGATCGCGCGCGCGCGCGAGGCCGGCGTTGTGGCCATGGTCGCCATCGGCAACGGGGACGGTCCGCCCGAACTCGATGCTGGCATCAAACTCGCCGAGAAGTATCCCTTCATGTACGCGACCATCGGCATTCATCCGCACGAGGCGCGACTGGCTTCCGACCACGCCTATGCCGAGACGGAAAAGCTCGCGAAGCATCCCAAGGTGATCGCCTGGGGCGAGATTGGCCTCGACTACTTTTACGACCATTCGCCGCGCGACATGCAGCAGCAGGTTTTCATTCGGCAGATGGAACTGGCCGGCGCTGCTAAACTCCCCATCGTGATTCACTGCCGCCCGTCCGACAACAGCGAGAACGCCTGGAACGACTGCCTGCGGCTCATTCAAGAGCATTGGGCTCCCGAGGGAATCGGCGGAGTCCTGCACTGCTTCACCGGGAACTGGCCGCAAGCCAAGCGCGCGCTGGACATGGGGTTCATGATCTCGTTCGCCGGAAACATCACCTTCCCGAAGGCCCAGCAGATCCGCGACGCTGCCCTCGCCGTCCCGCTCGACCGGATGTTCATCGAGACCGATTGTCCCTACCTGGCGCCGATTCCCTACCGCGGCAAGCGCAACGAACCCGCCTATGTGAAAGAAACCGCTCGCCATATCGGCGAGCTGCGCGGGATGTCGATGGAAGAGGTCGGCGCGCACACTACCGCGAATTTCTACAAATTTTTCAAAATCTCTGAAATCACTGAAACAGAAGTTCCCACCCGCTAGCCCCCGACTTCTGTTAACCTCAGGTTACGATTCCTTTATTTCAGAAAGATTAGAAATATATGCCCGATAACAGCTTCGACGTCGTCAGCAAGGTCGACCTGCAGGAGGTCTCCAACGCCATCCAGCAGGCGTTAAAAGAGATCCACACCCGCTTCGACCTGAAGGACTCCAAGTCGAACATCGAATTAGAGAAAGACGCGATCGTGCTGCACTCGGCCGATGAGTATAAGTTGAAGGCGGTGAACGACGTTCTGCAGCAGAAGCTGGTGAAGCGCGGGGTCTCGCTGAAAGCCTTGACCTACGCGGCGATTGAGCCCTCGGCCGGCGGAACCGTCAAACGCCGCGCCACATTGCAACAAGGAATCGCCATTGAGAAAGCCCGCGACATCGTGAAGCTGGTGAAGGATTCCAAGAAGAAAGCCCAGGCCTCGATCCAGGGAGACCTGGTGCGCGTCAGCGGCAAAGACCGCGATACGCTGCAGGAGATCATCGCCCTGCTGCGCGGTCGCGATTTTGGCATTGATTTGCAGTTTATAAATTACAGAACGAACTAGTACCCGGTTGCCAGTACTCAGTACCCAGTTATCGGCAAGACTCGCGGTCCGGACTGGGTACTGGGAACTAGGTACTGGGTACTGACAAGATGAGCGCGCCTGCCACTATCAACGGGAAAGAGATCTTCGATCTGCTCCGGGACGACCTCCTCTCCCTGGAGGACGAATTTGGCCGCGACACGGTCTCGAACGTCACCGCGATCACCGAAATCGGCGAATACCTGCGCGCCGGTGGAGGCAAGCGAATCCGTCCGGCCCTGCTTCTCCTCTCGGCAAAACTCATGAATTACCGCGGGCAAGGCGCCGTTCGGCTCGGCGCCGTGGTCGAGATCATTCACACCGCTACGCTGGTTCACGACGACATCATCGACGACGCCAGAACCCGCCGCGGCCGTCCCGCGGCCAACACGATGTGGGGCAATTCCAAGTGCGTGCTGGCCGGCGACTGGCTCTATATGCAGGCGTTCAAGATCGCCGTGCAGGAGCGCAACTTCCGCATCCTCGACACCCTGATCGAGCTCACCCAGAAGATGGTCGAGGGCGAGTTGCTGCAGATGGAAAAGCTCGGCAAGCTGATCTCGCTCGACGAGCATTTCGACTTGATCTTCCGCAAGACGGCCTGCCTGTTCTCCGTGTGCATGCGGCTGGGCGCGATTCTCGGCGGAGCCACTCCCGAGCAGGAAGAGGCTTTGGGCAAGTACGGACACGACCTAGGCATGGCGTTCCAGATCGTCGACGATGTGCTCGACCTCACCGCGTCCGAAGACGTCCTGGGCAAGCCGGTCGCGAGTGATCTGCGCGAGGGCAAAGTCACCATGGCGGTGATCCACGCGCTGGAACGCTGCACCCTCGACGAACGCGGAAAGATCGAGAAGATCCTGAAAGATCGCGCCTTCAACGGCGTGACGCACGCGGACATCCTCCAGATTCTCCAGCGCTATGGATCGCTCGAGGCCGCCAATTCTCGAGCCGCGCAGTACGCCGAATCGGCCCGCAAGTCGATCTGCTTCTTCCCCGATTCCGAAATCAAGCGCGCCTTGCTCTGGGCTCCGGAGTTTGTGGTCGCCCGCGAGAAATAGCGCTAAGCCCCTGCAAAATAGGCTCTTCCCTCTAAAACTACTATCCATTCGGTGTGACGTGGAGCACAGAATCGCAAAAAATCAGCCATTGATTATCGTCACTTTCGAAGGTGACCGCTGCCACAGCAAACCCGCCGGAACCGTCCCAGAATGCGCTCAGTTGATAGGCGTGTCCGCGAAGGCGGAAGGCTAACGAGACGCACTGGCATGCGAGTGGGGCACGAAAGGCGTGACCTCACTTCTCCCCTTGGCACCTGAAGAAAGGCAGGTCGCCGGGGGCCTCGCCGCCGGGACAACTATCAGCCAAAGAGCAGCGGCTTCAGTCGAAGCTTGGATGAAAGGCGCCTTGCGTTTTCGACGCGCCGGCCCGGTCAGGGCCGGAAAGACTTCGAGTGCAAGCCGCTGTTTCTCACCCTGACGAGGAAAGTCCTCCTGAGAGACTCGCTCCTCGCATGCGAAGCCGGGCGGCCACCATCGGAACCGCCCGGCTTTGTTTATACTGATTCCTTGTTGGGGCGAATCTAACCTCTGACTCAAACGCTATGAACCAGCTGCTCGCAAGCATGGGACGCCACGGCTATGCCCTCACCTTCGCCTTCCTCCTGGCGGAAACCATCGGCTTGCCGCTCCCCGCTTCGATCGCGCTGGTCGCGGCCGGCGCCGCGATCGCATCTCATACGCTCTCGGCTGCCGGAGTAATCGTCGCCGCGCTGACCGCGCTCATCCTCGGCGACATCTGGCAGTTCTGGCTCGGACGCTACACAGGCTGGGCGCTCCTCGGCTTTCTCTGCCGCCTCTCCATGAATCCCGAAACCTGCATGCTGCGCTCGGCCGAGTCGTTCTACAAACGCGGCAAGACGACGCTCGTCGTCGCCAAGTTTCTCCCCGGCGTCAACACGATGGCCGCGCCGCTGGCCGGCAGCATGAGGATGCCCTTCGGACTCTTCCTCCGCCTCGACTTCGCGGGATGCGTGCTGTACACCGGCACCTACCTGCTCCTCGGATACGTGTCGCGCGATTTCCTCGCCGCGACATTGCGGAACATCTACGAAGCCTCGCGCGTCATGGAATGGGCCATCGTTGCTGCGCTCGTGGCGTACGTGATCTACCGCATCGTCCAGTACCAGAAGTATCGTGAATACAACTTCGTCCCTGGAATTCACGCCGAGGAACTTGCCGAACGGATCGCTGCCGGAGAGGGCGACAAACTTTTGATCGTCGACGTCCGCAGCCACGGCTACTACAACAAGGGCGCGGAGCGCATTCTGGGCTCGATCCGCATCGAGCCGAACAATCTCGACGAAGAGATCAAGAACCTGCCCAAAGACAAGGACATCTATCTCTACTGTACTTGAGCACGCGAAGCCACGAGCGCCCGGGTGGCGCACTTACTGCGGGAAAAAGGATTCAACACGTACGTAATCGTCGGCGGACTAGCCGCCTGGCGCAAGGCCGGTGGCCACTTCGAGTCGGTGCCGAAAGATGATCTGGTAAAACTGCCGACATTCAGTTAACCCTGTTTGTGTAGGGGCGGACGCCTCGTCCGCCCCGCGACCCTGACGCTCAGCGCAGCGAAGCGGAAAGGGCGCGTGCGACTGCCCGGGCGTCACACATCAGCCGAGATAGTTTTCAGCCGCTTCCATTGCGCTGCGCGCAACCCCGGACGGAGGCGTCCGGGGCTACAAAAACCCTAAGCCCCAAATTGCCGCAGGTGATGGTCGAGATGTTTGTACATGCCCCGAGCCCATTCCTGCGGAGTAAACGACCCGAAGAACGGATGAGGGTACGTCGTACACTTCGCTTCCCCGCCCGCCTGAAACTCGCGGACACAACTCTTCAATCGATCCTTTTCACTCGCAAAGTCCCGCGCATCCGCGAACACGAGCTTCTTGTCCGTAGGATTGTTCTTGCCGAAGGGCTTTTCATTCGTATAGATCGGCCTCACCAGAGGACCGAGAATCCTGCCAATGAAGATCCGTGGCAGATTCAGTTTCCCCGACGCCATGTCCATCGCCGCCGAGCAGTGCGCCATCATCTGCGCGACGTCCATTTTGCCCCACTGCCGCTGCGCCGCTGGCTGCAGGGCATCGATTCGTCCGCAGACTTCGTCGACTGTTTCCTTCTCGAACAGGTTCTTCATGCCGTCCCCCAGAATCCCGCCCGAAATCATAGCAGGCGTGTACAATTGCCCGGATTTGCCATGGGGAGCAACTCCGCCGAGAGCGCGTCTTCTCCTGCCGCCAGCGTGACAGAATCCCGGCCCCAGCCCGGGATGAATCGCGTTCTCTTCCTCATCGGGCTCTCGGTGCTGATCAACTACATCGACCGTAGCAACCTGTCGATTGCCGCATCGCTCATCAAAGACGAACTACACATCTCGGGAACGCAGCTAGGCACGCTGTTGTCCGGATTCTTCTATACGTACGCCTTCCTGCAGATTCCTGCCGGCTGGCTTGTCGATCGCTTCGACGTAAAGTGGGTCTTCGCCGCTGGATTCTTCATCTGGTCGGCATCGACTGCCGTCACCGGCCTGCTTCATGGATTCGCGGCCTTGCTGGCTGCGCGCATCGTCCTCGGCATCGGAGAATCCGTGGCCTTCCCTGCTTACGGCAAGATTCTCGGAACGCATTTTCCCGAACGCCAGCGCGGATTTGCCAATTCGGTCGTGATCACCGGTCTGGCCTTGGGGCCCGCGTTGGGGATGCTGATCGGCGGCAACGCCATCGACCGCTTCGGATGGCGGCCGTTCTTCCTCGTGCTGGGCCTCGCGGCGTTGTTGTGGCTTCCGCCCTGGTGGGCGTGGATGCCTCGCCGCGCCTCTCGGCCAAACCCGGCCGCTGAGCCAACATTGGGCGTGCTGGCGCTCGCACTGCATCGTTCCGCGTGGGGAACCTGTCTGTGCCAGTTCAGTTTCAACTATGCGTCGTATTTCCTCGTCACGTGGCTGCCGTTCTATCTCACGCGCGAACGACATCTCTCCATGAGTCAGATGGCTCGAGCCGGCGGCATGGTGTATCTGATGTTTGCCATCTCGGCGACGGTGTTCGGAAAGTTGTCAGACCGCTGGCTCATGGCGGGAGCCTCGACTACCGCCGTGCGCAAATCACTGGCGACCGGAGGAAACATCGGCATGGGAATCTTCTTGGTGATCTCCGCCATCGCGCCGCAAGCCGTCTACCTCTGGACGCTGGCGCTGGTGGGCATCTTCATGGGGATGTCTTCGTGCAACATCTGGGCCATGACCCAGACTCTGGCAGGACCCGCCATGGTCGGTCGATGGACGGGAGCACAAAACTTCATCGGCAATTTCGCCGGCATGGTCGCGCCCACGCTCACCGGATTTCTTCTCGACCGCACCGGTCATTTCTACTGGGCGTTCTTCATCACCGCCGCGGTCGTTTGGGTGGGCGCGCTGGGATGGATGTTCATCGTAGGACCCATCCACCCCGTCGACTGGAATCGCAAACCGGCGCTCGCGTAATACACTGCTCTCATGCAGAGAGAGATCGAGATCAAGTTCCGCGTGGAGAACCTGCGCGCACTCAACCGCAAGCTGCGCGCCGCCGGATTCCGCGTGCTCACCCCAAGCACCCACGAGATGAATACGCTGTATGACCTGCCCGGCGCGGTGTTGCGGCAACGGCGCGAACTTCTGCGCATTCGTGAATATGGAAAGTCGTGGAAGCTGACCCACAAGAGTGGCGGCAAGATCGGACGCCACAGCAGCCGCCGGGAACTTGAGACCGCTGTCAGCGATGGTAAAAAGATGGACGCGATCCTGCGCGCGCTGGGATATTCCCCATCCTTCCGCTACGAGAAATTCCGCGCCGAGTGGACGGATGGAAAAGGTCATGTCGTGGTCGATCACACGCCCATCGGCGACTTCTGCGAGATCGAAGGCCGGCCCCGCTGGATCGACGCCACCGCGAAAAAACTGGGCGTGAAGGCCGAAGACTACATCACCAAGAACTACGCCACGCTCTTCGCGGATTGGAAGCAGCAGACGAAGAGCAAGGCCGATGAGATGACGTTCAAAGCGGTGAAGCGCTAGAACTCTGCTTGCTTGTCATCCTGAGGCGCGCCCTTCTCGCCGAAAGACCTATGCACCTTGCCGGCAGCATTGATGCCGCGCGCAACTACGCAGGTCCTTCGCCGCAGAAACCCGCGGCTCAGGATGACAATTCTCAATTCGAGAGGAAGACTACTCGAAGCTGAATTTTGGATGGGCGTTTCCTGAGGACAAAAAAGTCAAGACCTCAACCGGGGACTGCATGCACCAATTATGGTGCAGATCAGCGCAAGCGACTGAATTCGCAGCCGCTTCGAAGTCGGAAGTGCTGTGTAAATAAATCCCTGTATCTAATTGATAAAACTAGAGATAGATGCCGAGGTTAAATCGATTTAACCTGCCAGAGCACGGCGGCGAATTCCCAACGACCACAGCCTTGACCATGACGCCGATTCTCCATCTGCCGCAATCAGAAGCGCGGCATCAGGCATTTCAGAACGCGATCTGCGCGAGGCTCTGCCCCTGAGCGCGCTACCGAACCGAATACCCGTCAGGCGGAACCTGGAAGAGCTCCGGCTTGTCGGGCACGAACGGAGAGATTTGGTTGATCAGATAGTACGTCTCTCCCTCTTTCAGGGGCCCGTGGGTGACATCGAAGTCAATGTTGAACTCCGAGTTATGCCACACGTCAACACCCGAACCAGAGCCATCCGGTTTGTAGCACATCATGCGGATGTGGCCCAGGCTGATCCCGCCAATTGAATACTCCCCGAGAAACGTCTGCCCGAATCTCTCGTCGCCGCATTGGACCCGCTCACGCTGCGCCGGAACCTGAAATACCGGTTCGATGCCAACACTTGAGCTGCCGCCCACAGCAAGGAACGCGATGGTCGAAGGAGGGTCATATTCGTCAACCCGACACTCCCTATTAGCCACCGAACAGATTGTGCGCTTTCTCTTGGCAGGGTCAAATAACCAGACGGTCGCAAGTGGCGGCAGCTCACGCGGATGATCTTCCTGTGGTGCCCGGACACGTCCCCACACACGGCCCTCCTGGTCGCGCGTCCACTCCTCAGCCCAGTGCTTGGAGACTACTTTTGTCCCGTGAATTGATTCGATGTGTTCGACGCTTGCCTTGATGGAGATGGGACTGTCCGTGGTTCCAGCGAGATAGATATGGTAAATGCGAAATGCACGGCCATCGGCGGGAGTGGGGCGCGCTTCCTGGGCCGCTAGTATACACGCGATCAGTGCTGAACCTCCCAGCAGAACCAATGCGCGATTCCCCTGCCACATGGGACGCTCCTACATAGGACGGGATCTGACAATACAACCGGCGGTGACCGGTGCACAAGGCGAAAATCCGAGTAGCGAAGAGGAGGACGTGGGCTGGCCCGTTCCGCATCAGCCCCTCCTTAAGAGGTTGGGGAATCTATGAAAAGGTGGGCCAGCCCCCGGCGCAATCCCTCAATACACCACCCTTCGGTATTACCGAGACGCGAGTCCCCTAATGTGCATCGCTGATCGCTTGCAAGAATGTTTCCGAGAAGCCGAGCTTACGCGCCTGCTCCAACGTAAACCCAATTTCAATCCCGCAGGCTTGGCAACATCCTGGAAGACGATCGGCCTGGATCACTACCTTGCTCGAATTCTCATCCGGCCAAATGAGGAACGGCTGGTCATCCGGAAACGTTTCACACCCGTGATTTGTTGCTTCGCGATAAGCCTCGAGGAGCCCCACAGCCGAAACCGACTTTTCCAGAGCAGGATTGTCTTTATCTTCTTCAACCAGAGATACCTTGAACGATGGCTGGAACCACCGGAGCGGATCGGCTCGCTCACCGGTACTCAGATCAAACACGGCGGCACTGGTATATCCGTATGGATGCGCTCCACCACAATAGAATTCAGTTGTTGCCACGAGGCTCAGCAACGCTGGACCCGACATTGTCACCTTGACGACCTGCGTCCAGAACTCAGTTCCCTCCTCGATGTCACCTCTATTCGTGGACCGATGTTGGTGGCCGATCAGTTGGACGTAGTTAGCGTGGCACTCCTTGAGGTCATGAGACAGCTGGGCATTGAGATCGCTCAGATGCTTGTTAATGCGTCGTTCCGCATCACTGTTTGGTTTGAGTATCAGCGGCCATGCATCAACCCCCTTGCGAATTTGCCGTATCGGCGAAAGCTGGACAGCCGCTGGGGCAGGTGCCCGAACCCAAGTCGTGAAGCCTGAAAGCAACAAAACCAGATAAGCGATCTTCCTCATTGCATGCTTCGCTCCCTCCGCTCTCTAGTCGCTCGTACGAGGTGTTTTAGCTGCGCATTGTTCTGGAGTATTACAGCACATACGGAGGCTGGCCCATCCCTTCCTGATCAGCGCTCATCAAGAGGTTGCCCCACCCTTCCCGCGTTCTTGGCGGGAGGGTGGGCGCTCGCCAGGAGCACGACTGCCCTTTGTTCTCGCCAACCCGTGGTTCATCGCGATTCGATCTTGACAATGCTTTCCGTCACCGTTGCGCAGGGAACCAAGCGGAAGGCCCACCCTCCCGCAACAAGCGCGGGAAGGGTGGGGCAACCCCGGTTATTCGGAGTTTACGTAGGAGTGATCCAGCTCTAGGGATCGTGGCGCTACGCGCCGTGGCATTTCTTGTACTTCTTGCCTGATCCACAAGGGCAGGGATCGTTGCGGCCAACCTTCTCCTGGCCGCGGACGACCTGCTGGACTTGCGGCGTCTCGCCGCCACCGGCCATGCGGGCTTGCTCGAGTTCGCGGCGCTTGCGGCGCATGAAGGCCTCTTCCAGTTCGTCGGCGGAGGTCGAGACCATGCGCGGAGGACGTTTTCCATTCCCGTCTCCACCGCGCCGCGCGGGAACGTCCGATTCGGGTCCCTGCCCAGTGGGCTCGCTCGGCGGTGGCGCACCGGCCCCAGCGTCTGGAGGCCGCTCCAGGATCTGCATCAGGTACAGATACCGGACCGTATCTTCCTGGAAGCGCTGCATCATCGCTTCGAACATCTCGAAGGACTCTTTCTTGTACTCGACCAGCGGATCGTGCTGGCCGTAGCCGCGCAGCCCGATGCCTTCCTGCAGGTGATCTTTCCATTGCTGGTCGATCACGCTCAGCATGATCATGCGCTCGTGGTGGCGCATGGCTTCCGGACCGATCAACTTCTCCTTGGCGTCGTAGCGCTCTTTCAGCTTGGCAAAGATGGCGTCGCCGAGTTCTCCGCGGCTGAGTTCTTCGGGCTTGATGCTTTCTGCAAGAATGTCCACGCCGAAGCGGGTGAAGATCGCGTCTTTCAGCGCCTTGATGTCCCAGTCATCGACGTGAGCCTTCTCCGGACAGAATTTCTCCAGTTGGTCCGCGAGAATCGCAGCCACGTAGTCTTCGAGGATCAGCTCCTTCTGGTCGGTGCCTTCGAGCAAGCGGCGGCGCAGGCCATACACGGCCTCGCGCTGCTTGTTCATTACGTCGTCATATTCGAGCAGGTGTTTGCGCGACTCGAAGTGCTGGCCTTCAACGGCTTTCTGCGCCTTCTCGATGCGGCTGGTGATCATGCGCGATTCGATGGGCACGCCCTCTTCCATGCCGAGCCGCTGCAGCAGCGTCGAGACCCATTCCTTGGCGAAAATGCGCATGAGGTCATCTTCGAGCGCGAGATAAAAACGCGACGAGCCGGGGTCGCCCTGGCGTCCAGCGCGACCGCGAAGCTGGTTATCGATGCGCCGCGATTCGTGCCGCTCTGTGCCCAGAATATGCAGGCCGCCAGCCGCGACGACCTCGCCATGTTCGACGTCAGTCTGCAGCTTGTAGCGGCTGTTGGCTTCGGTCCACTTGTCGGTGGGGACGTTGTATTCGTTGCCGTTGTAGTAGAAAACCGACGTCTCGCCGTCTTCCTGCGGGCCTTCGATCTTGCCCTGCGCCACGCGCAGTTGCTGGGCAATTCCCTTCTTGACCATCTCCTGCTTGGCCATGAATTCGGGATTGCCGCCGAGCAGGATATCGGTACCGCGGCCAGCCATGTTGGTGGCGATCGTCACCGCGCCCTTGCGTCCGGCCTGGGCGACGATTTCGGCCTCACGCTCGTGGAACTTGGCGTTCAGCACTACGTGCTTGATGCCCTTCTTCTTCAGCAGATCGGACAACCGCTCGGATTTTTCGACCGACGTGGTGCCGACCAGCACGGGCTGGCCTTTGGCGGCAAGCTGCTGAATCTCGTCGGCAGCCGCGAAATATTTCTCTTTCTCGGTGCGGTAGACGATGTCGGGATTCTCGATGCGCAGCAGTGTCTTGTTCGTCGGAATCACGACGACTTCCAGTTTGTAGATCTTGTCGAATTCCGTGGCTTCCGTTTCGGCCGTGCCGGTCATCCCGGCGAGCTTCTTGAACATGCGGAAGTAATTCTGGAAGGTGATGGTCGCCAGCGTCTGGTTCTCGCGCTCGATCTTGACGTTTTCCTTGGCTTCGACCGCCTGATGCAGGCCATCAGACCAGCGGCGTCCCGGCATCATGCGGCCGGTGAATTCGTCGACGATGATCACTTCGCCGTCTTTCACCACGTACTCGACGTCGCGGCGGTAGAGCGCATGCGCCTTGATCGCCGTCTCGGTGTGATGCTTCCAGCCCCAGTTTTCGGGGTCGGCGATGTTACCGATGCCGAGCAGACCTTCGACCCTCTCCCAACCTTCGTCGGTGACGGTGATGTTGCGGTGTTTTTCGTCGATGACGTAGTCGCCGGTATATTGCGGCGGCTCGCCCGGAGGACCCTCGATCGTCTCGCCCTTCTCGAGTTTCGGGATAATGCGATTGACCTTGTAGTACTTGTCGGTCGATTCCTCGCTCGCGCCGGAGATGATCAGCGGCGTTCGGGCTTCGTCGATCAGGATGGAGTCGACTTCGTCAACGATGGCGTAGTTGTGCCCGCGCTGCACACAATCCCTGAGATCGAATTTCATGTTGTCGCGCAGGTAGTCGAAACCGAACTCGTTGTTGGTTCCGTACGTGACGTCGGCGGCGTAGGCGTTGCGGCGCTCGTCGTCATCAAGGTCGTGGACGATGACTCCAACTGTCAGCCCGAGGAAGCGGTAGAGACGGCCCATCCACTCAGAGTCGCGCTTGGCGAGGTAGTCGTTGACGGTAACGACGTGGACGCCGCGCCCACTGAGAGCGTTGAGATAAACGGGAAGAGTCGCGACCAGCGTTTTGCCTTCGCCGGTCTTCATTTCTGAAATCGTGCCGTTGTGCAGTACCATGCCACCGATCAACTGCACATCGAAGTGGCGCATGTTGAGCACGCGGCGTCCGGCTTCGCGGGCCACGGCAAAGGCTTCCACCAGGATTTCGTTCAGTACTTCCTGCAGGGCATCGTACTGCTCTTTCTCAAGACGCTTGGTGCGGTCGAAATCGCCGCCTTCCTCGCCGGTTTCCCCGGCAGCATCGGTTCCAGACGGCGGATTTCCGTTGCCCGCTCCGGCCCGGCCCAACCGTTCCTGGATGCGCTGGCGAAACTCGTCGGTCTTGGCGCGCAGTTCCGCGTCAGTGAGCTTCTGCATCTCAGGCTCAAGCGCGTTGATGGCCTGCACGTTGGGCATCAGCCCCTTGATGACGCGCTCGTTCTTCGTTCCGAAAACCTTACCTAGTAGTTGGTTGATCAAACCGGACGTCCTTCACCGGGCACACTTCGCCCAATTACTATCCTTAAAAGCCTAGCACATTTAGATGCACCAGAAGTCCGGCGCGAACCTGGCGCGACCCCGCATATAATGGCTGTGCCGGATGAAGGAGGCTCCATGACTCGACGCCTCTCCACGCTGCTCCTGTTCGTTCTGCTACTGCTTGCCGTAGCTCCTGCCAAAGACAAAAAGAAATCGATCCTGCCCGCGGATGTGTTGCGGGCTCAGACCGTGCTGGTGGTGATCGACTCGAATGCCGGCGAGCCGCTCGACCAGCCCCAGGCCAATGCGATGGCCCGCGAGAACGTGGAGAAGGCCCTGATGGAATGGGGCAGGTTCCGTCTGGTATTGGATGGCGAGCGTTCCGATCTAATTATTTCCATCCGCACCGGATCGGGCCGTATGTCGCGGCCAACGATCAAAGGCGGCCCGATCGATCAACGTCCCGGGGTGGGCCAGTCGACCGACAGCAGCATACGGATCGGCGGCCAGCGCGGGCAGCCTCCCATGGGCGATCCAACCATGGATCCCAGCAACCCGGATCCACGCAATCAATACCCGCGCAATCAGGGTCCGAGCATATCGAATGAAGTCGGCCCGTCGGAAGATATGTTCGAAGTGTACCGGGGAAGTATGTCGGATCCGATGGTTTCGCCGCCGGTCTGGCGCATGATCAAGAAGGACTGCCTGCGCCCCAGCCCGCTAGTGCCGGCGGTGGAAGAGTTCCGCAAACTCATCGCGGAAGCGGAGAAGCCGCAGATTCCCAAGACGCCATAGGAGTTCCGCTTATCGCTGCTTAAGGAACAGCTTTTCCTGTAAGATTCCCCTCGACCCATGGCCACGTTCTACGACCGTTTCGCCGAGTGCGCGCAGCGCTGGCCGGATAACGTTGCGCTCGAACTTCAACGCCACGACCACCTCGAAAGCTGTACCTACGGAGAACTCCACGGCTGGGCGCAGTCGGTCGCCCGCTGGATCACCGAGCACAACTTCGCGCCCGGCTCGCGGCTCGCCATCCTGGCCGATAACCATCCGCGCTGGGTTGCGGCGTATCTGGGAATCATCGCCTCTGGATGCACGGCGGTTCCGCTCGACACTGCGCTGCACGATGATCAAGTCGTAAAGCTGCTGAAAGACAGCGGCGCGTCAGCCGTCTTCGTCGATGTGAAACACGTTGCCGTCACGCGGCGAGCCGTGAGCGAACTGAACGTCGGCCTTGTCCTCACCGATCCCGACCGCATGACCTATCAGGTCCGGCAGGATCATTTTCTGGCGAATCTTCCGGAGATCTTCAAAGCCGGGCCGGGATCATTCACGCCCGTACCGGCTAAAACTGACGACCTCGCTTCCCTGCTCTACACCTCGGGCACGACAGCCGATCCGAAGGGCGTGATGCTGACGCACGGCAATATTCTGGGCGAGGTCGATGCCGTCTTCAACTGGGTAGACATCGGCCCGAATGACGCTCTGCTCGGGGTGCTGCCGCTATTCCATGTGCTCGCGCTGATGGCGAACATGCTACTGCCGCTGGTAAAGGGCTCGCGCGTCCTGTATCTCGAAACGCTCAACACCACGGAACTCATGAAGGCGCTGCAGGAGCGCAACATCACCGCGTTCGCGGTCGTGCCGCAATTCTTCTATCTGATTCATGAGCGCATCTTCCAGGAGATCAAGAAGCGCGGGGCGGTCACGCAGCAGATTTTCGGTGCGATGGTCGTCCTGAACCGCACGCTGCGCAAGGTGGGCATTAACGCCGGGAAGATTCTGTTCGGAAAGATCCATCACACCATGGGACCGAAGATGCGCTACTTCGCCACGGGTGGATCGCGCTTCGATCCGCAGATTGCGAGAGACTTCTACGATCTCGGCATCGACGTCATGCAGGCCCTGGGCCTGACCGAGACTGCGGCGGCGATCTACGTCAACTCTCCCGGTGACATCGTGATCGGGTCGTGCGGCAAAGCGATGAAGGGCGTCGAGGGCAAGATCGTCGATCCGCAGCCGCAGGAAGATGGCGGGCCAGCCGTCGGCGAACTCGCGGTCCGCGGCCCTCTGGTGATGAAGGGCTACTGGAACCGCCCAGACGCGACGGCTGCCGTCATGAAAGACGGTTGGTTCCTGACGGGTGATCTCGGCTACTTCGATGCCAAGGGCAACCTGTTCCTCACCGGACGGAAGAAGGAAGTCATCGTCCTCAGCAACGGAAAGAACGTCTATCCCGAGGAGATCGAAGCGCACTATCTGAAATCGCCCTACATCAAGGAAATGGCTGTGATGGGGCTGGAGGGTAAGCCCGGCGAGGAGCGTGATCGTTTGCACGCCGTGGTCGTTCCGAATTTCGATGAACTCAAGAAGCGCAAGATCGTGAACGCGAAGGAAGTCATCCGTTTCGACATCGAAGGTCTGTCGGCGGCGATTGCCACCACGAAGCGCATCAATAGCTACGAGATCTGGCAGGAAGATCTCCCGCGTACGACCACGCGCAAGATCAAGCGGTTCGAAGTCCAGAAGAAAGTAAAGGCGAACCAGGCAAAGAAACTGTCGGATGACTCCGAACTGCCGGCAGAGAAACCGTTGTCCGCCGAAGACTCCGCGTGGCTCGATCAACCGGATGTCCAACGCGGGCTGAAAATCATCCGCGAGTCTTCGCAGTCGGCTCCGGCGAGTCTTCGCCCCACACATAACCTGGAACTCGATCTCGGGCTTGACTCGATGCAGCGCGTGGAACTGCTCAGCCGACTGGAAGAGGAACTTGGGGGCAATCTCGAGGAATCGCGTCTCGCGGAAATTTATACCGTCCGCGATCTCATCGACGCAGTTCTGCAAAGCGCGGCCAGCGGCTCGGGGAAGCCAGCGGCGCGCGCGGCTTTTGCCGGCTGGAAAACGATTCTCGCGCAGGACCCGGATGATCCGGATGTTCTGGACCTGGCGCGTCCGCACCGCATTCGAACCACGTTCTGGTATCTGGTATCGCGTCTCCTACAGGTGATTTCGCTCGATCTGTTTGACCTGAAAGTAACCGGCATCGAAAAATTGCCGAAGGCTGGGCCCTTTCTCATCTCGTCGAATCATCAGAGCTACCTCGACCCGATCATCATGACGAGTGTATTGCCGGAAGAAGTGTGCCAGCGGGTATTTGCCGTGGGCACCAGCGAAATCTTCGGCAAGGGATTCATGCGCTGGCTGGCGCGGAATATCCGCGTCGTGGTGGTGGATCCGGACGCGAATCTTGTCCCGGCGATGCGGGCGGGGGCGTTCGGCTTGCGGCAAGGAATGCCGCTGATCCTCTATCCCGAGGGAGAGCGCTCGATCGACGGCACTCCGCGCATCTTTAAGAAAGGTGCGGCCATCCTGTCGATTCACATGCAGGTGCCGATTGTGCCTGTGGCGATCGAGGGCTTCTATGAAGTGTGGCCGCGCAACCGTGCGTTTAAGGGATTCAAGCCGCTGAAGATGGTTTTTGGAGACCCGATCTATCCGCCGAAGGAGGCGGAGGCATCCGAGCAGGCGTACGAGAAGATGACTGCGGATCTCAAGTCACGCGTAGTGGCTATGTGGAACGAGCTCCGCAAACGTTCCTGACTCGCTTTCCAATTTCTGTTCAAAGTAAATCATCGCCTTGTCATCCTGAGGTCTGCAATCTTTGCAGGCCGAAGGACCTGTGCAATTTTGCCGGCAGAGCACGGATCCCCCGGATTGCATAGGTCCTTCGGCGCAAAGAACGCGCCTCAGGATGACAAGAGTGAATTGAGAAGCCGCTGACAGAGTTACGCGCCGGCGGCGGAGGATTCGCCGCCGAACGCGCTCTTGAATCCACCCACGATCATCGAGTCGTAGCGGCCTTCGGCTCGCTTCATGACTTCTTGTCCGGCTTGCGAGGGGGCCAGTTTCGTGCCCCGAGACCCCGACGTCAGGGCCTCATACTCGTCGGCAAGTGAGAGGATCTGCACTTCGAAAGGAAATTCTTCGGGCTTGCGTCCATCCTGACGCAGTTGCCGTTCCGACAAAAAAATAGGGATCGAACGTCGCAGGGAGCCAGCCATCGATCCGGCCTTCGACGCGGGTTTCCGTTTGCGACTGCCTTGCCGCAAGTCTTCCGATGACACCTGGGCTGCTTTGATGAGCAGGTCGTTGGTGATTCCCAGTTCCTGCATGTTGAAGAGCAGGGCTGCGGTGCGGATGTCCTCGACGCTTTCCCCATCCAACCCGACGGCCTCGGCGATTTTGGTGGCGCACATCGAAATCCGGAAGGCGTGGGTTTCGTTGTATTTCTGGTTGGCGAGGAAGTTCTGCAGGATGACCAGCATCCCGTCATAGCCCTGTTCCATCTCGCGCAGGCTCTTTTGGTTGCGCTCGTAGAGAGTTCCCATCGAATAGCCGGCGACCATCAGAACCCCGCCCCAGACGATGAGGTCGAGCCAAAGGCCGAACGGAAGCTCGATGCGGCGCCGGAACATGGCAGGATTCAAGAACACCAGCAACACCACCAGGATGATGCTGGCGACAGCGGTCAGGGTGGCGTGGCGGCGGCCAAAGTGATACGCGGAATAGAGCGTGGGAAGGAAATAGAAGACGAGGGCCATCCGCTGCGACGCGACGATAGAGTTCAGAATCGCAGCGATAGCTACCAGAAACAGTAGCAGCCAGAGTTCCGGATTGATCTTGCGCACAGTGCCTCCGGGGTAAGAGGTACTATCGAAGCGCGCCTCCGGGTTGCGCTTCGTCCAAACTTGCCCGTCTTACTATTTTCGGGAAGTGGATGCGTGACAAAAAATTACCGAGGTAACCGCGAGTAGGGTTCCCCTCGGCTCTCGGCGTGTTTCTTTGCGATCTCGGTTCAGGCTTTTTCTGCTCGGCCAGAGATCTTTAATCGCAGAGAACGCTGAGAAATGCCGCCGAGATCGCTGAGGTCTTTGGCTACTTGGCGCGGGGGTGCGTCTGGTCGTAGACCTGCAGCACGTGCTTCATCGAGAGCTGCGTATAGCGCTGCGTGGTGGCCAGCCGCTCGTGGCCTAGGAGTTCCTGGATCGCGCGCAGATCGGCGCCCTCTTCGAGCATATGCGTGCCAAAGGCGTGACGCAGCGTGTGCGGATGCACGTCCGGGGACAGCCCCTTGGATACCGCGATTTTCTTGATGATCCGCCCAACGCTGCGAGTGGTGAGGCGCCCACCGCGCTGGTTGATCAGCAGGGCTGATGAATTCTTGCGACTCTCCGCTAGAGTCGCCCGCCGGGCCGGGAGATAGGCTGCCAGGGCGCTTTTCACGGAATCGCCAAATGGAACGTAGCGTTCTTTCTTCCCTTTGCCGCGAATCAGGATGGCTTCGGCGCTGAGTCGAATGTCGTCGAGATTGATGCCAGTCAGTTCCGAGTTGCGAATTCCGCAGCCGTAGAGCAGTTCCAGCATCAGTCGGTCGCGCTCGGGGAAGGCGGCCGTCTCGGGCATCTGGCCATCGAGCACCGTGTTCATCTCTTCGATGGTCGGGACTCGCGGCAGTTTCTTCGGAAGCTTCGGCGTGGCCACGAGTTTCGCGGGATTCTGGTCGACGACGCCCTCTTGCGCCAGCCAACGATACAGTGATCGCAGGGCAGCGAGCGACCGAGCCACCGAAGTCTTGCTCAGTCCTTTCTCGTAGAGTTGCGACAGGAATCCGCGAATGGCGATGTGGTCGATCTGCTTCCATCCGCGCGATCCGATGTAGGCGGAGAAGTTCGCCAGGTCGCCCGTGTAGGCCTTGATCGTGTGGGGCGAGGCATTTTTCTCGCGCAGGTAGAGGAGGAAGTCGGCTACGGCTTTTTCGACCACGGTTCGCTGCGTCATTTTGATTGCAGATTTCAGATTTTAGATTTCAGATTGGATCCTGCTACCGCGGCAACTTGGTTTCAATCTGCAATCTAAAATCTTCAATCTGAAATTTCCTATCTCGCCTTTGCCCTCGGATGATGCTTCTGATACACGGTGCGCAAGCGGTCCAGCGCCAGATGCGTGTAGACCTGTGTGGTCGAAATATCGGCGTGCCCCAGGATCGTCTGCACGGTTCGCAGGTCGGCGCCGTTCTCTACCATGTGTGTCGCGCAGGAATGCCGCAGCATGTGCGGCGAGGCGTGCCGCCCCGAGGCCGCCGACGCTTCTCCGACCATCTGCCACACGCGTTGCCGGGTCAGCTTGCGTCCGCCGCGAGCGATAAATAGAAACGGCGAGGTCTTCGGAGGTCCTGCCCCGTTGCCGCGCTTTCCGGCGCGCAGAAGTCTGGGCCGCCCGTTGGCGAGATACTCCGTGAGCGCGTCCTGTGCTGGCTTCCCGAGTGGCACGATGCGTTCTTTGTCACCTTTGCCACGCACGAGCATGTAGCCGGCTTCGAGTTTCAGATCTTCCAGCGTTGCATTCACCACTTCCGACACGCGCAGCGCGCCAGCATAGAGAAGTTCGAGCATGGCGCGATCGCGTGAAGCCAGGGTGGCTGAATCTTGCCGGTCTGTTCTCGGAGTCGCAATCGGAGCCGCCAACGTCGCCTTGATCTCATCCTCGGCCAGCGATTTCGGCAGAACTTTCCACTGGCGAGGCGATTCGATATTCAGCGTTGGGTCATGCTCGATTCGCTTATCAAGCAGCAGATACCGATAGAGATGCCGCAGCGCCGAGAGCTTCCGCCCAACGCTGCGCCCGTCCACGCGGTTCGAAAAAAGCTGCTGCAGAAATTCGCGCACGTCGCTGCGTTGGGCAGTGAGCAAGAGGCGCTTGCGCTTCTCGAGGAAATTCGCGAACTGCCCGATGTCGGTCGTGTAGGCGGCGATTGACAGCTTAGCCAGTCCCTTCTCGATTCGCAGATAGTCGAGAAATCCGGAAACGACGCGCGAGTTGGCCTCAGACGCCATGGCTGGGAGATTCTTAGTATGCGCGTTATCGGACGTGGAGAGAAGTGATGAAAGGGATGCCGAATCCATAGCAGAGGCGCAGCTTCTTACTTCTGTCAACCCACGTCACCAACCGCTGACCAGCAGTCGGCGCGCCGCGCGAATCCCGCATTTCTGATACTTGTCGTAGGCAGCAGTTGCACGATCACGAATCTGCTCGCGGCTCTCCCCTGCGATCCAGCCATCCAGGGCGCTTTTGAGAGTGTAGGCCTCTGGCGCCATTAATCCGGTGGTCCACACGACGGGATAAGCTCCGCCCGCGCGCACCGCACCGCCGAAGAACTGCTTGCTGGCACAAGCCAGCACGATGGCCTCGCGATGCGTGGCGTCCTTCTGCTGCGGATATCGAGGAAGCTGAAAATCCATCAGCCCGTCGTGACCCACATAAGCCAACAGAGCGGCGCCGCCGCGGATCGGCAACCTGAGCACGGTCCCCGGCGTGTTGGGCGAAGCTGGGATCGTTTCGGCCCCGCCTCCGGCAGCCGAATCAAGAAAGTCGAGGATCGCCTGCTTGATTTCAAGGCCCCGATACGCGTCGGCAATCAGATAGACAGGCGCCTTCTTGTGAGCAAAGATGCAGCGTTCCAGAATCTCTGGCTTGGGCTTCTGCGAGCACCCGAGTCTTTGCCAGTCGGCCGAATGGGAGAAGAATGCCTTCACCCCGTAGGCTGATCCCCAATAGAGGTTGTGTTCGGGATCGTCACCGTTGCCGAGAATCGGCGCCACGGGAACGATCCCCTGATGTTTATTGTCGGCGAGGGCGACGAATACATGGACGGTGCGGAGTTTGGCATCCTGCGCGCGGTTGGTCGAGGCTGAAAGCGCCAGCGCGGCGGCAAGCACGGTGAACGCCCTGCGGTTCATCACTCGCTCTTCTCTCCGCTGACTTCCCGCAGTAATTCCACGGCGTAGAGTGCTCCCTCTGGAGTCTCCTCGTGCTTGAAGTACGCAAATACGTTCCGCTCTTCGGCGAGATGCTGCCGCATGCGATCGACCATCGCCCGCCGCTCTTCCCCGGTATAGGTCGGCTTGCGAAAACGGTAGTAGGCGAATGGCGCAGTCACGACATCGGGCGTGGTGCGGGTCTCGGTCTCGGCTACGCACAATCCTGCGTTTGCGGATTTCAGCAGGTCCCAAGTCGCATCCGTGAACCATGAGTCATGGCGAAACTCGAACGCTGTCGGAACGGCACGCGGGAGAATCGCCAGAAAATCCTTGAGCAGGGCGGAATCAGCTTTCAGATTCGGCGGCAGTTGAAACAGCACCGGACCGAGCTTGTCTGCGGCTGCCAGCGGTTCGATCGTGGCGAGGAAGCGGGGAATGAAATCCTCCGTGCCCTTCAGCCGCTTGATGTGCGTGATGACCTGATGCGCCTTCACGCCGAACTTGAAATGCGCGGGCGAGTCGGCCAGCCAATTCTGAATGGTGGTTTCTTTTACCAGCTGTCGGAAGGTGAAATTGACCTCGACCGTGTTCAGCCTGGTGGTGTAGTAGGAGAGAAACTTCTTCTGCGCCAGTTTCCGTGGATAGAACGCGGGCTTCCAGCTCGGGTACGCCCATCCGGAAGTCCCTGCGAAGAGTTGCGCCATGATGCGATTCTCAGTTACGGCGGAATTGCACGGGATTATACCCGTCCCTGCTTTTTTCCCCCCGAAGCCTTCTTTCGGGGTTTCGTCAGAGCCGATTTCGTTTCGACTCCGCTGTTATCAGCCTGCGCAGCGATCTCAAGCGGCTTTGCCTCTTCGGCCACCGCCGACTTCAGATCCGGTAACTTCTGCTTCAACTCCAAGATCGGCTCGAATAGATCGCCCAACTTCTCGAAGCGGGCAATCGTCTGCGAGGACTCGAATACCAGCAATGCCGCGTCTTTCTTCGCCAGCGTGCGCTCGACCTCGTCCCAAGTGACCGGAGTCGAGGCCGTGGGGCGTTCCCGCGCCCGCAGCGAATATACGGCGACGGTCGTCTTATGCTCGTCGTTCTGGCTCCAGTCGACGAACACCTTGCCGGTGCGCACTACCTTCTTCATCTCCGAGACGACCAGGTCCGGATGTTCCTGCTCCAGCAACTGCGCCAGCGCGTGAGAGAACAGCTTGGTCGCGTCAAAGGTCGTCGGAGTGTTCAACGGAACGTAGAGCTGCATTCCCTTCGATCCCGAAGTCTTGGGAAAACTCTTGAGCCCCAGATGCTCGAAGATCTCGCGCAGCCACATCGCCACCTGGCAACATTGCACGATATTCGCGGGTGGTCCGGGATCGAGATCGAACACCATCACCGTCGGGCAAGTGATATCGACGGCCAGAGCCAGCGACGGATGCAGTTCGAGCGCCGCCAAGTTAGCCAGCCAAATCAGCGTCGCGAGGTCGTCGGCGAGAACATATTGAATGGTTCGCCGGTTCCGGCCGCTCCAAACGGGAGCAGTCTTCACCCAATCCGGTTTGTGCATAGGAGCGTTTTTCTCGAAGAACGGTTCGCCGTCGACGCCATCCGGATAACGCTTTCGGGTCAGCGCCCGCCCGTGCAGATGCGGGAGCATGGCTGGCGCAATCCGGGCGTAGTAGTCGATGACGCCTTTCTTGGTGAACCCATCCGTCGGGTAGAGAACCTTTTCCAGGTTCGACAGCTTCAGGGATCGGTCCTGAATTTCGATGATCGAATCGGTCACGTGAGCTCCGCCCGTTCATTCTGCCTGATTCGCCGCGAGGCTCAAAATGCGGGACTACATTCCCCCAGCCGGTTTGACAACTTCCCTTCCGCCCACGTACTTTCAAACTTCTGCCCTGCTGGTCCGTCCAAACACTATGTTTTTTGCACAAATAGCCACCCAGCCATCGGAGGCCCGATGAAACATCCCATGCAGAAATGCGCCCTTGCCCTGCTGCTTCTCTCGACTGTCGCGCTGGCCCAGGACGTTGCGTCCTTCGAGAAGCGCGTCACCGTGAAGAAGCTGGCGAACGGTCTGACACTCGTCATCTGCGAACGGCCAGAAGCGCCGGTGTTCTCCTTCTATACGCTCGTGGACGCAGGGTCCGCGCAGGATCCCATGCTCGCCACCGGCCTGGCGCACATGTTCGAGCACATGGCGTTCAAGGGTACCGACAAGATCGGCACCACGAACTACGCGGCAGAAAGGCCGGCGCTGGAAAAGATCGAGACCGCTTATGCCGCCTACCTCAAAGAGCGGGACAAAACTGTCGGGCAGGATTCGGCGAAGCTGAAGCAACTCGAGAAAGACTGGCAGGACACCATGGCCGCGGCCAACAAGTTCGTCGTGCCCAACGAATTCGGCAAGATCATCGAGCAAAACGGCGGCGAGGATATGAACGCCCATACGAATTTCGATGAGACCGCGTATCACTTCTCCCTGCCGGAGAATCGGCTGGAGCTCTGGGCGTATCTCGAATCGGAACGTTTTCTGCATCCGGTGCTGCGCGAGTTCTACAAGGAACGCGACGTAGTGAAGGAAGAACGCCGCATGCGCACCGACAGCAATCCGTTCGGGCGCCTGATCGAGCAGTTCACCGAGTCGGCCTTTGCGGCTCATCCGTACCATCGGCCGACGGTCGGATGGATGTCGGACCTGAATCATTTCTCCGCCACGGACGCGCAGAAGTTCTACGACAAGTACTACGTACCGTCGAATATGGTGGTGGCCATCGCAGGGGATGTGAAGACCGCTCAGGCCATGCCTATCCTCGAGAAGTATTTCAGCCGTCTGCCGGCGCATCCCTACCCCGACGAGACCACCACGGTTGAGCCGCCGCAGAATGCCGAGCGCCGCGTCGTGCTCAAAGAAGCGTCGCAACCGATCTACGTCGAGGGCTATCACCGGCCGGACTATCGCAGCAAGGATGACGCGGTGTTCGACGCGATCAGCGATCTGCTCTCTGAAGGGCGCACGTCGCGGCTTTATCGAGCGCTCGTACGGGACAAGAAGATTGCGTCCTTCTCCGAAGGATTCACCGGATATCCCGGCTCGAAGTATCCGCACCTGTTCGCATTTCTCGCGGTGCCGCTGCCCGGGCACAAGCCGGATGAGATCGGCGACGCGATTCACGTCGAGATCGACCGCCTGAAGAAGGAAGACATCAGCGACGACGAACTGAAGATGATCAAGACCCGCAGCAAAGCCAACCTGCTCCGTGGCCTCGCCGATAACGAAGGACTCGCCACGTCACTCGCTACCTACCAGACACGTTACGGAGATTGGCGGGAGTTATTCCGTTCGGTCGATCGCATTGAGGCCGTGACCAAAGCCGATATCCGCCGGGTTGCGAACGAAGTCTTCGTCGATACGAACCGCACGGTGGGCATCATCGAGAATTCGCCCGGAGGCAGCGGGGGACGTCCCGGAGCCGAGCAGGGTGAAGCTTCTTCCGATAAGGGAGGTGCGCAATGAAGCGGAACTTCTTATCTCTGCTGCTGGCAGGATTGTTCCTCGCGCCAACGTCGTATGTAGCGGCGCAAGCCACGAGTTGGAAACAGGTCGCAATTCCTCCGCTGCATGCGTTCCAGCCGCGGCAGCCCAAGCGCGTCGAACTTTCGAACGGCTTGGTGATCTTCCTGCAAGAAGATCACGAACTGCCCTTCATCGACGGCACGGCGCGCATTCGCGGCGGTTCGGTCAATGAACCTGCGAGCAAGACAGGACTGGTCGACATCTTCGGAGAAGTCTGGCGCACCGGCGGCACCAAGTCGCAGACGGGCGATCAACTGGACGATTTCCTCGAAGTGCGCGCCGCGAAAGTCGAAACCGGCGGAGGGCCCGATTCCACGACCGCGACGTTCTCCTGTCTGAAGGGCGATCTGGACGACGTATTCAAGGTATTTGTCGATCTGCTGGAGAACCCGGAATTCCGCGCCGAGAAACTCGATATCGCGCAGAAGGAAATGCAGGATGGCATCTCCCGCCGCAACGACGAGGTTGGGCAGATCTCGCACCGCGAAGCGGCGAAGCTGGCCTACGGTGCCGACAACCCGTATGTGCGCGTGGCCGAGTATGCGACGGTCGCGGCTATTACGCGGCAGGACTTGGTCGACTGGCACACCAAGTACGTACATCCCAACAACATCATCCTCGGCATCAGCGGGGACTTTGATTCTGCTGCGATGGAGGCGAAGCTGCGCGCGGCCTTTGAGTCCTGGGCGAAGGGTCAGAGTTTTCCGCCGTTTCCGAAGGCCGAACTGCAGTACACACCGGCCAAACCCGGCTACTATTTGATCCCCAAGGAAGATGTGAACCAGAGCAACATTCGCATGGTGGCGCTGGGCACCACGCGCGACAATCCGGACTATTACGCGCTCAGCGTCTTCAACGAAGCCTTCGGCGGCGGATTCTCTTCGCGGCTCTTCAACGACATCCGCACCAAGCGCGGGCTCGCTTACGGCGTGGGCGGAGGCGTCGGGACAAACTTCGGCCATCCCGGCATGATTCAGATCGCGATGGGCACGAAGAGTCAGAGCACGATCGAAGCGATCAAAGCGATCCGGGAGGATATCGACGCGCTCGCCAGCGATCCCATCAACGACAAGGAAATCCAGCAGGCGAAAGATGCCATCCTCAACGCCTTCGTCTTCCGGCTCGACTCGCCCGACAAGATTCTCGGCGAGCGCATGGTCTACGAGTACTACGGATATCCGCCCGACTGGCTCGACAAATACCAGGCAGAAATCAAGAAGGTGACGGCCGCAGATGTGAACCGCGTCGCCGCCAAATATCTGCACAAGGATGACCTTGCCGTATTGGTCGTCGGCAACACGAAAGAATTCGACAAGCCGCTTTCTTCGCTCGGTGCAGTGAAGGAAATCGACATCACGATTCCACCGCCCCCGGGAATGAAGCAGGAGGAGAGCGCGAAGCCGACCGAGTCGAACGCCGAAGGCAAAGAACTGGCCGCGAAAGTCATCGCCGCCATGGGAGGCGAGGCCAAGTTCGCGGGGATCAAATCGATCAAAGCCGAGTACGCGATGATACGAAAGACGCCGCAAGGCGACATGCCGATGCAGATGCACACGACGATCGTCTATCCCGATCATCTGCATGCGGAACTACAGACTCCGCAGGGCACGATGACCATCGTGGTAACCCCCGACACGGCTTTTGCAGCGATGGGTGCGATGGGCACTCAGCCGATGCCCGGCGCGCAAAAGAAAGAGACACTCGAACAACTGAAGCGCGATCCAATCTTCATCGCGGCGCACTGGAAGGATCCTGACGTGCTCTTCGTCGCGGGCGGTACGGAAAAAGTTGGGGACATCGACGCCCGCATCGTAGACGTGAGCGCAGCGGGAGCGGCGATACGCTGGTTCGTAAATCCCACCGATGGACACATTCTCAAGGAGACCTATCAGACGCTCGGCGCGGGCGGCCCGGCGCAGGGTGAAACCGTCATGGAGGACTGGAAAGCCATCAGCGGTCTGACTCTTCCTCTGAAGCGCAGGAATAAGCAGAATGGCGAAGAAACCAGCCAGGTTGAATACAAGAACATTGAAATCAACCCGGCGGTCGATCCAAAGATCTTCGAAAAGCCGGACAAGCAGCAGTAGAGAGATTCGACTTCAGTAAAGACCACGGGCCAGACTCACGTCGGCCCGCGTTTCTATTGCAGGACTTTGATTTTCGTGCGCGACGCGAAGCGGCGGTAGTTCCGGAAGGAGATCTCGTTCATTTCAATTTGCCGGCGTCCCCGTTGCAGCGTCACCGTCGACCTCACGGGCACGAGATAATCGCGCCCGGCGATCGCGACGTAGTTGTAGTCGACCATCACCGAGGCAGCGTGAAACGCGAAGTTGTGGGGCACGTCATCCGCCTGAAGGGTCACCCGGCGCACTCCTCCGGTTGTCGCGTCGATGTAGACCGAGCCTTTAAAACCCAATCCCACTTGATCGTTGCCCTGAGTAAGAACGACAGTGGCATTTTCTTTGGACACCCGGTAGCTCAGCACCTGCACTGTGCCGCTTCCGTCCCCCATGGTGGCGGCTTCCTTCCACACAAACTCCGTTTTCGACGAGGGCTTAAAAACCAGGTTCAGAATGGCGCCGAATTCCCCGACCGAGATCGGCCACGTCGTGTTCAATTCTGTGCGCTTCAGGGTGCTGTGGACGCCGTTCACTTCCAGCGTGGTTCGTGTCTCTGTATTGTCGTGATAGGTCAGCAACTCGGCGAGCGAATCTCGATGCCGCCAGCTCCCGCTTCCAGCCTGGTCCACGGACCGGTTTGTGACCTCGACACACATGAAGTTGGGCAACGCCTTGCCGTATTCCAGCGCGCGTTTCCGAGCTTGGGCGACGATGGCTTCCAGTTGCTCGGCTGTGGGCGGCGGGACCTCAGTTGACGAAAGCGATGTAATCGTCAGGCTGTGACCACTGGGACCGTCAATTGGAGCGGCCGACAACTCGCCCGGCCCCTCGGATCCGCCTTTAGTTGTGGCGAGAGTTCCGCCGGGCTCCTCCCCGACAGCACCTGCGATATGAAATGCCAGAGTCCGCTCGGCGATGCGGCCACCTTGCGATAGCCTCTCGATCACCGAGTAATCGCCGCCTGGCAGCCCGGCCGTCTGGATTGACGTCAGATACGGTACTGCCGCCGGCGCGGTCGTCTTGCGGAATGCCAGTGGCGCCTGGGTAATCGGCTCACCGCCCTTCAACAATTCCATCTCGAGGCTGGGTTGTTCCGTCGAATCGGCATCGGGATGTACCACGAAGAAGAACGAGAGATCCTTCTTGCCTCGGTCTGCACTCTCCAGGGCTCGCGCCATCACCCTGCCACTTCCGTAGCGCAGAGGCTCGGTCGGATCCGCCTCTTCGGGCACCGGATCGATGCGATCGACCATCGCGATATCACTCAAGAACGGTCCCGGAGCTGGCTTCGATATGGTGAACGTCAAGCGTTGCGCCCCGGACTTTCCGCTCTGATAGTCGAAAACCGCCGCTTCGAGCACGTATTCTCCGGGCTCGGCCGAGAAGTGCCGCTGCATGGTGATCGATCCGGCTTGCGCCGCGTCTTTGGCATCGAGCGCGCCGTGGCGGGGGATGTCTTCTCCGAAGTGCTCCACCACCGCGCCGGCTTTGTTCTTGATACGCATCACCATGGCGGCATGGAGGGAATACATATTCGAATTCGTGTCGTCCGTAGTCTGCAACGCTTTGACGGGAGTTTCGATGACGACCGTGTTCCCGTCTCCATTCGGCAGTTCTCCGAGCTGAAGCACCTTGGCATGCAGCTCCACGTCAGACGGCAATTGCGTTTCGTCAAGAGTTTTCAGAAGGGGACCCTCGAATGCCCGCACGGCATTGCCCAGATCCGGGGGCAAGGCAAAGTAGCCCGGTCTCGAACTGACCTTCAGTCCTGCGCGTAACGGCTTCACGGTGATGGGTCGGAATTGGCCGTCGAAATTCTGGACCGGCGAGACATACTCTGCGTCGTAGTAAATGGTCATGTCGGTTACCATGCGCCCGACAGGTTTCTTGATGTCCTCACCGGCGGTTACGAACGCACCGCCTGTAGCTTCGGTCAGGACGGTCAGTGGACTCTTGACGGCATTCGGATCGCCCATCTCGAATCGATCCATCTGGCTGCTAATCATCGGCGCCAAGCCCGGCGGACCCTGTGGAACCGCGGTGCGGGTACCGTCCGCTCCGGTGGTGAAAGCGGGCTGCGCCGGTGTTTGAGCGGCGGCGGCTCGTGCACTTCCCATCGCCATCATCGCCATCAGGCTCTGATCGGCTTGAGGCGATAGCGCAGTCGTAACAACAACGTAGATACTCACGCCCGCACGATTTGCTGCCTCAACAATCTCCCGCAGACGATCGGCCGAGGTCGAATCCTCCTGCAATCCGGGCGTAAAGTAGATGACGGTCTTGCGGCCGCGAATCCTCTGTTCGGCTCGCGCCAGCGCCATGAGCCCGGCAAGTCCCGGCTGGGTGTGCAATTCCGTGAGCATTTTCTGAGACTCCTGCAATGCGGCCAGCAAGGCTTGCGCGGCGGTGCGCCCGCCGCTTGTTCCGGCCTCGCCGGTTGCAGACCGTACGGCACTGAGCAAGCGCTTCTCTGCCTCGGCTGCACCTTTTGTGTCGGCTGACTGGTCGAGCGCGATGGCTTGCGCGATGGCGCTGGTGAGGGCCTTTCGATCGGAGGTGAACTCCTGAAAGAGAAGGAGACGACCGCTGGCTTTCATCACGCAGACGGAGAAGCCGGCTGGGGGGAGTTGCTTCAGGATTTTCGCAGCCATCTCCCGTGCGTTGGTTCCTGCGGCCGAGTCCATGCGGTCGAAGACCATCGTCACAAGGTGATCCTGCCCATCTCCATAAACCAGCCGCAGGGACGAGAGCTTGACTGGGGTACCGCCGTCGGTGACTGCGAGGTCTTCCGGCTTGAGATCGGGTACGATTCCTCCTCTCTTATTCCGCACCACTAGGTCGAGCGAAACCTCGTTCACGTTGATCGAGGTGGTTTCGGCGGGCGTTGCTTTCTGAGGATCGGACTGGGCAAAACTGGAAGGGTTGGAAACCGCACAAAGGAACGCCAGAAGAAATGCAACTGCCGCGGTCTTGCTTGCGGAAAAGGATGAGTTTACCCCTGGAAACATAATTGCTCCGCTACTCAGCTGCTTAGGACTCGCAAGAATTTTCCTCTATCAGGGCGAGGTTGTAAACCGTGCTGGGGGCCGAAAGTGCGGCGAGCACGAATTGATGAATCGCAGGGGAGAGAGAAAGCGGCAGTTGAGGCTGCTTCCGAACGCAGGCCTCTATGGCGGGACCACGAACTGGAACTTGTCCTGCTGGCTGCAGAAGTCGTTGACGCCGATGGGCTCACCTCCAGTGGGAGGAAACACAACTGGTATCAGAGCGCGGTCGAGCAGGTCGATATTCCCCTTGGGAAACTTCTGGATGGTTGTGTAGTTCACCGGGGCCACCAGGTGGCAACCGGCGGCCTTGGCGGCCGCCTGGCACCAAGGCTTGTTCTGCGCCATCGTGCATCCGCCGATCCAGATGACGCAGTCCTTGGCGACCTTTCCATTCAGAACCTTGAAAACCGATTCGACGTTTCCGACATTGACCCGGAAACTGCTGCTCTCACCCGCGACCCATAGACAAATCTTGGCATTCGCGCTTCGGTCCTCGAGGGTGCCATGGCTCGAGACCACGACGTGGTTTGTTCCGGATTCCACTTTGGCGAATACGCCGCCGTCGGACGCTTCGGTGCCAGTTGAAACGACCGTCTTGTCCATGTCATAGGTAACGGTATCGGGGGCATTAATTGCGAAAGTCTTGCCGTTGAGTTTCGTCAGCTGAACATCGGCAGCACTCGCCGACCGCCGTTCGATGATGTGTACCTGCAGCAGCGCTCCGACCTTGTCGAACAAAGGAAGGCGAAAGAAGTTCACATAGGTAAAACCCATGCTGTTCGCGTAGAAGCGGACCACCCCCTGGGTACCTGACGATGCAGCAGTGTACTTGATGCCCTTGTCGGATTTGTCGAAGTACCCCGGAACGACGGTTGGGTTGTTCGATCCGATGGTCAGGTCGGAGTCGACGCTGGTGGCATCGACCGTCGCGAAAGCCCACTCCTTGACGTCGAGTTTCCAGAGCGTCTTGTCAGGCGTGAGATAGGCCCGGGCCGCCGGAAAGGCCGCTGACTTTGCGAAAACAGGGGTCCCCATTGCGATATTCCCCTTGGAAAAGAATCAGCAGCGGCCCCGCGCCGCTGCCCCTTGCATCGACACACTCGAGACGATGCACGCATCCGTTCGAGCCCCGATGGACAAGCGACTCTACCGGACGGACGAACCCACAGGCGGCCAGTCTGATGGCAGTAGCCCTGCATTGTCAAGGGTATGCTCGCGCATTAGTGGAATCGTTGACATTGTCTCTGCGGGCCGTCCTCTTCGCTTCTCCCCGTCTCTTGGTCGACGCCGCGATCTGCAGTGGCCAACATTCGGACGAACCTTGGTGCTTCGCTCGCGGATCTTTGCCCAGATACATTCACGGATTAGTTGGTCAAGGATACCTGCGTTTTCTGGATAGCCACGGCGCGCGCTGCGAGCTCTTGAGACTAATTAAGCTCTCATGCGCTAGCTTAACTGATAACCGAGAGGGCGGCTTCGAAGCCTCGCACTAGCCTCTCTGTTGCATTTGTAAACAGTGCATCAACTCGCGCATCTTAGTGCTTGCTGTTTGTTCTTGACTTGCGATCACGAGAGTGGCAACTTTGTTCTCACTTGGGGGCGCTCTAAGGACCTTTGACGACGCCGCATCCCTGATGGCATAACTTTCTTTCGCGGCGAGTCATTGGTTTTCGAACAACATTGTAAGTGCTAGCTGTGTGCGGACCAGGCTAGTAACTTAGTGCCTGAGGTCGCGTATGTCATCACGCATCTTCTCGATGCCCGACGCTCTCGATTGGAAGCAGGCCTATATGGCTGCCATTCTTGAAAAGGATCGGTCGCGCGTGCCTTACTTAGTGGGTAAAGCCACAGAATACTTGTCAGCACGAACACGCGAATTGGAGATGTCTGGATTAGTTCCGTGTGAGGAGATCGAAGCCATCCATGACGCCCTGTACTTACTCCACGCTCTGCACACCAGCTTAGCGTATAGGGATGACGCAGGTGAGTGGGACGATGTTGCCTGATGTTGGCAGACAGGTGTCTAACATGACGCACGTTAGTAGTAATGATTCGTTTGTTTGCTGGGTCAAGACTGCGCTTAGTGTCCGACTCATACGTTTGGCCTAAGGCAGCGTGGTAAGTACCATGAAGGTATCTTGCGCTTGGTGTGGCAATTCGGTCGATCGTCCCGGACGTGGCTGGACAATCACCATGGGCACGAGTCACGGTTTGTGCCCGGCTTGTTCCGGCGCCCTGACCTCTCAAGATAGCGGCACATCCCTGCAAGGCCACATCGACAGCATTCCGATTCCGATTCTCCTGATCGACGCGCGGAACACAATCGTAGCGATGAATGCCAAGGCCTGCGACACGTTGGGGTGGAAGTCGGTCCTGAATCAAGCGCTTGGACGAGTGTTTGACTGTATCTACTCGCGCTTTCCGGAGGGATGCGCTCGGTCGGTCCATTGTTCCGGCTGTGCCATTCGCAGAGCGGTGGCGACGACGTTTGACACAGGCGAACCGCAGATTCAGGTCCCAGCAACGATCAGCGTTGACAATCCCGACCGACTCTCCGAGGCTGCCTTTGCGATTACGACGGTGAGGAAGAATGGCGTGGTCCTGCTGCGCATTGAAGAACGTCCAGGACCCCAAGTTGGCTGCGACAGGGTAGCTCTCGGATCGGACGGCGAAGTAGGTGATGGAACGAATCAGTAACATGCGTCACACCGGCGCTTACATAGCGAGATTGGCAGGCCACCTAATGACGATCGGAAACCCTCCCCGGCGATTCTGAGTGACTTGTCTTCCAGTCGCTCGTATGACGCCGGTTCCTGGGTGCAGGGGCGCAGACTTTCAGTCTTTCGTTACGCCGTTCTCCTGGCAGGCAGGTTCTTTCTCCACAAGTCAGCTTGTTCCTCTGCTGCGTGTAAGAGACGCTGCTTGTCATGGCAGTTGGTATGAACGGAGAGACCATGTTCGTCGATCATACGGTGATCGAGTAGGATGCTGGTCCCACATATCAGGCACACCTTCGCATCTCGCTTAGGCTGGAGCATTGGTTTGGTCGAGAGCATGGCCCGGGTACCTCGCCGTTTAGAAATTACTTTCGGAGTGATTGAACGAAGTATAGCACTAAGGGCAGAGATTGCATTTAGAAAATAGATCAATCTCAGGCAAAAAATGGGTCAATGTACATTTGCGGCATGGAGGAGAGGTCCCGCCGGCGTGTGAAGCCCCAGAAGTTGTTGACAGTCTTCTCTAATGATAGTGGAGCAGGTAGCCGGGTTCGAGAGGTAGCTTTCCGTCAACCTTCACAACTACGATTGCACCCGGAATGGCGTAAGTGTCAACCACTCCGACTGCATTGGCCTACTACTGACCAGCCTGATTACCTGAGCGTTGCGGTCAACCACGATACGGTTCGTTCGGCCACCGCTTTGTTGATTCCCTCGGGCGTTTGCGCCAGGAGCTTGCTGATCACGGCCTGAGTTTCGAGGGGTGTCCAATGGCTTGATGACCAGAACTATTTCTTGGCCGTTCGGCCAGCCGGGTGTGCGCTTAGCGAAGAAATCCTGATTCCACTCAGAACCACTCCCTCGTAGCCGAATTTTGCCCGATAGATACTTCCTCCACTCGCTTGACGGGGCGTTGGGATACCTCTATGATAGGCGAACAAAAAGCGAACACGCTCATGTCTTCCCTGCCCTTGCTTCCGTCCGAAAAGCCCCGTCTGGTTGGGATCGCTCGCCTGGCCGCCGAGGGCGAGTCCATCCGTGAAGGGCACAATGTCGAGTACTTCACGCTGCCTGCCAAGTCTCTGCTCAACCGCTGCGTCAGCAAACGTCAGTTGCCCTTCACGTGGACCATCAATCCGTACCGTGGCTGCGAGTTCGGATGCCACTACTGTTATGCCCGCTACACGCACGAGTTTATGGAAATGCGCGACGGCATGGAGTTCGAGCAGAAGATCTATGTGAAACAACACGCCGCCGGGTTGCTGCGCCATGAACTGCGCAAGGTGAAGAGGAACGAGTCGATCGCCTTGGGTACAGCGACGGATCCGTATCAGCCCGCCGAGCGGCGCTACGAAGTCACGCGCTCGATCCTGGAGGAGTTCGCCCGCCATCGCGGATACGAGTTGGGCATTGTCACCAAATCGAACCTGATCGAGCGCGATATCGATGTGCTCAAGCAAGTCGCCGCGAACAACCGCGTGTCCATCCACATCACGATCACGACTCTTGACGTGGACCTAGCCCGGATTCTCGAGCCCCGCGCGCCGCGTCCAGACCTGCGCCTCGACGCTGTCCGCGCGCTTGCTCAAGCTGGGTTACGCGTGGGCGTCAGCTGCTGCCCCGTCATTCCTGGGATCACGGACTCGCCCGCTGACATCGAGGCCGTGATTCGCGCCGCCGCAGAATCCGGTGCCAATTACGTTTTTGCCAATCCTCTATTCCTGAAACCATGCTCCGCTGCCGTGTTCCTTCCCTTCCTTGCGCAGAACTTCCCGCACCTGGTTGAAACCTTTCGGCAGCGATATCAGGATCGGGCGTTCCTCGCACCTGCCTATGCGAAGCGGATATCGCAGCTCCTGGCCAGGCTGCGATTGAAATACAGACTCACCCGCGCCGATCGATCATCGTTCGCTACGAAATGGCCGGCACAAGAATTTGAGAAGCAGTTGGAGCTGTTCTGAGCCTTGAATGGGCGTTTCAATGTGCGATTCACTCAATCCCAAGTGCTTCCCTGACCTCGCTCTTCTATAATCTCCCGTGAAGATGGCGACCGTCTCCCCACCCACCGGACAGCCCGCGGCACAGCACCTTCCGCTGGGTGTGCACCTCAGGAATTTCTGGCGTCGCGTGAGTGAAGGACTGGAAGTCAGCCAGCTGTGGTCGCAGTTCGAGTCCGAAGCGCGCGCCAGCTACCGTCTCTACTCGAAGGACGTCGCGGCAAAAACACCCGACGGACTCACGCCTCGCGGCCGTCATCTGCACGTCGCGAAGGAATTCTTCTGGGCGGTGTTTGAGAAGCTGTCGCCCGCGCGCCGCGTCCTGTTGCTGTTGGCGCTGATTCTCGTGGTCCTCCCACACTTCGGTTTCAAGTACACGGGAGGGGACGGCAAGGTCTACCTGGAGGAATTTGACCTGCACGTCTGGGGAGCGCTGCTTCTGCTGGTGCTGCTGATTCTCGAAATCGGCGACCGCGTGGTGATGAAGCGTGACCTGCAGATCGCGCGCGAGATCCAGACCTGGCTGCTGCCCGGCGCACCGCCGCAGATTCCAGGAATCGCGATCGCCTATGCCACGCGTCCGGCGAACACCGTGGCCGGTGATTATTATGATGTATTTCCGCGTCCGGGAAAGACGAAGGAAGATAACCGTGTCATGTACGCGGTCGCAGACGTCGCCGGGAAGAGCATTCCTGCTGCGATGCTGATGGCAACATTCCAGGCGAGTCTGAAGACGCTATCGACGGCACAAGTCCCGCTGGTGGAACTTGCCTCCAACATGAATCGCTATGCCTGCTCGAATAGCCAGGGAGGCTTGCGCTTCACGACCGCGTTTCTTGCCGAGTATGACGCGGACCGGCGCAGCTTTCACTACATCAACGCCGGCCACAACAATCCGATCCTGCGCCGCGCCAGTGGACAGATTGAGCGCCTCGATGTCGGGGGGCTGCCGTTTGGCATCTTGCCGGAAACGCAGTATCAAGCGGCGACGGTCACGCTGGCTCCCGGAGACTGGCTCGTCATCTTTACGGATGGATTGGTCGAGGCGGTGAACGTCCGCGACGAAGAATATGGCGAAACCCGCCTGCTGAGCATCATCGAGGCCGGCAAGTTAGTTGAGCCCGGAGATCTTCTCAAGAGCCTGATGAGCAATCTCGACGCCTTCGTCGGCAACACGCCTCAGCACGATGACGTCACCTGCATGCTGTTGAAGGCGGAGTGAGAGGACCTGCTAATTCGCTGTTCTGCTTAATGAAATCACTACGTTCGTCGGGCTCACATCCGATATATGCCCAAGCTGTCCGACCAAATTCCCCATATCTAAGAATCCTCTGGAGTAGTGTGATCGCACGGCCGCTTCCGTCCTCGATGTACCACTTGGCGCCCGCTTCACTGCTCAACGCCCGGCGAATTATGAAAGCCGATTCGGGCCCAAGGAGAGTTCCTTCTCCGATCTGGTGCCACCAATCTGCCGCTCTGTCTGGAATCCATTCAGCCAATCTGCCGCGTAGCAGTAGGCGGCCGAGGGCCTGTGGCTCGCGAGGAAAGATTTGGTTGACAATTGCGCATTCGAGAAGGTCTGCAACGCATAACTCCACCAAGCTCCAACTTCTATAGCCGGACAAGACTCCGCACTTCAGGTGCGCCGCTCTCAGTCGCTGATCCAATCCATCCGGATCATCCCACGACCAACTCTCCAGATCCGAAGGAAGGCTCTTGCTCTTCTTTTGGCAATCGTACTTTGCGTAGAAGATAATCAAGTCCCTCCTCGACACTTCGCTTCGCTCGATCCTCATCGTGGTCATCCAGTTTCTAGCGACTCCGCCAGCCAGTCGTCTGCCATAGAGTGATAGCCGTGCGGCACGGCTGAAGCCGTGCCCTACCCAATGACGCTCGCTGCATCGCTCTTCGTCAAGTCTCTTCGAGAGAAGTCCACCGGGTCACAGTCAGCTTTCCTTCTCGCTCTCGTCCGCGATGCCGATCTTCGACAGCCGATAGCGCAGCGCATTGCGTGAAAGCCCCAGCAGCCGTGCTGCCTGACTCTTATTCCCGTTGGCTCGGCGGAGCGCTTCCTGCACCATTTCGTCTTCCCACTGCTCCAGCGTCATGCCTTCGGGAAGGAATCCCGGTGAGCCCCCGTTCCCCGGTTTCGACGGCCGCACGTCGATGTGGATGTCTGCAACGTCCAGTAGCGGTCCCTTTGATAGTGCGCAGGCCCGCTCAACAATGTTCTGCAGCTCACGCACGTTGCCCGGCCAGTGATAGCTCACGAGCATCTGCATGGCCTGCGGGCTAATTCCTTCAATGAGCTTTCCTGACTCTCCGGCGAATCGCGAGATAAAGAGATTCACCAGGTCCGGAATGTCTTCGCGGCGGTCGCGCAGCGGAGCGATATCGATCGGCACCACATTCAGCCGGTAGTAGAGGTCCTCGCGGAATGTTCCCTGCTCCAGCGCCTCGCGCAAGTCGCGGTTGGTCGCGGCGATCAGGCGCACGTCGACTTTGATCGTCTTCGTCCCGCCCAGCCTCTCGAACTCGCGTTCCTGCAGCACGCGCAGCAGCTTTACTTGTGTCGCTGGAGGAACGTCTCCGATTTCGTCGAGGAACAGCGTTCCCTTGTCGGCCAGTTCGAACTTCCCCGGCTTGCTCGCCACTGCGCCGGTGAACGCGCCTCGTTCAAAGCCGAAGAGTTCGCTCTCCAGTAGATTCTCCGGAATCGCCGTGCTGTTGATCTTCAAGAACGGCCCGCTCGCCCGCCGCGACTTCTCATGGATCGCGCGCGCGATCATGTCCTTGCCGACGCCGCTCTCACCGCCCAGCAGAACCGTCGAATTCGTTGGCGCCACCCGCTCGACCGTGGCAAGCACTTCCTGCATCTTCGGACTGCGCGCTACCACGTTCGGATGCGCATAGCGCTTGCCCAGCGCCTCGCGCAGCGAGCGGTTTTCTTCTTTCAGGTTGCGGACGTCCAGTTCCTTGCGAATCTTCATCCGCATTTCCGTCAACGAAAACGGCTTCAGAACGTAGTCGCTGGCGCCCGACTTCATTGCCTCGACGGCGGTTTCCACGCTGCCGAACGCTGTCATCACCACTACCGGAAGAGCCTCATTCTGCCGCTTGATGGTTTGCAGGAACTCCAGGCCGTTCATCCCGGGAAGCTTTAAGTCGGTCACGACGAGATCGATCGGATTCTGCGAAAGCAGTTTCAGCCCGGTCTCGGCGTCCCCGGCAGAGAACGTCGTGAAGCCGTCCTCGCCGAGATTCAACTCGAGCAACCGCCGCATCTTGGCTTCGTCTTCCACGATCAAAATCGCGGGCATGCGTCCTCAATCCTTCCAGTCGCTAATGCAGAACACGGCGACTTCACCGACCTTTGCGATCTTTGCGGATCCTTCGCGTACTATGCGGTCAAAAGCTCTAACCGCTGAGAGCGCAAAGAAAGGCCGCGAAGGTCGCTGAGAAAACCTTATTCCGCACTCCCTCGCAAGTATCAACACGTTCTTCATTCCTCAAGAGATCTTTCTCATGAAATCACCATGTGTCGTCTTTCCTGCGCGGGTTTCGTGTCGCCCGCAATCGGGAAGAACATGACAAAGCTTGCGCCCGAGCCTTTCTGCCCATCGCTGGAAACACCGGCTGCATCCTCGATCCGAACGAAACCATGATGGCCGTCCACAATCTTGGACACTATCGACAGGCCCAAGCCCACTCCGCTTTTTTTTGTTGTTACAAACGGATTGAAGATCTGCTCCCTCAGTTCCGGTGGAATCCCTGGGCCGGAATCCGTGATGCGCACTTCTACGCCGTCGACGTTGTCCCGCTCGCGAATGCTGCGGCGCGCCTTCTGCGCTGCAACCCTCAAAACCCCACCGTTGTCAGTGCCCATCGCATCATATGCGTTCTGAATGATGTTCACGAACGCCTGCTCGCACAAGCCCTCGTCCAGTTCCACCGGGGGCAAATTCGATTGATATTCCTGTTCCACTCGTACCGGGGGGCCTTTCCAGAGCTGCGCAACATCGTTTAAGGCTCGATCCAACACTGCCGCGATATCCCCCGGAGTCAAGTCTGCATGCAGCGGACGGGCAAAATCGAGAAAGCGCGTCACCAATGCGCTCAACCGATTCGTTTCGGTCAGTACGTAGTCGGCCAGTTCCGCCGCCAATGGATTCGATTCACCAAGTTTTTGCGACAACATTTCCGCCGAGCCTTTGATCACGCCCAGCGGATTGCGAATCTCGTGTGCTAGCCCGGCCGAGAGCTGCCCAAGGGCCGCCAGGCGCTCGGAGCGCCGCGCTTCGGCCTGTGCTTGCTCCAGAAGACGGTTCGTCTCCGCCAGCGTCTCAGCTGTTTCCTGATATTGCAGGGTCAGCCGCCGGCTCTCGGTCACGTAGCGGTTGACGACCATCGCCGCCAAGAAGAAGAACAAGACGCGTATCGCGAGGAGTTCGTAGCTCTCCGCCGTCTTTTCAAGATCTCTTACTTCGGGGTCAAGATAGAGAGGCGAGCAATAGGCAGCCGATGCCAGGATCGTCCACAGCAAAGTCGCCCAAGGCGCAAAATACTCCGCAGCCGTCACCGCCGGAAGAAAGAAGATCGGCCAATAACTGCTGTTGATGCTGATTTCTCCCGTGTGACTGACCAACAGGGTTGCAAGCCCGATCTTGATCAGGACGACATAAGCCGCGCCTCGAGCCGGCAACTGACGCACGACCCATCCTTCACAAATCTGAGCCAGACCGAACCCCAGCAGGATCACCTGCTTGTGAGGTTCCATCACCGGCGGGAGCAGCACCAGTCCCGCCAGAAACAGCAACCACAGAAAATCCAGCCAGTTAATCCTTGGACGTTTGATTTCGTTCATCGCGACGCCGGAACTCGCTGCGCAAATGAGCACGCCGGGAAGGCTGCTGCCCCTCCCGGCGTGTTCGTGATCAGGTTGCTGGTTCGCACTCTCATCTCATGCGAACCCTATCACAGGCCAAGCCCTCAGCGTCAAAGTTACTTCTTCGGCTTGTCCTGTTTCGGCTCGGACCGCTGCGGCTGCGGCTTTGGTGCCGGCGGAGGAGTCGCCGGACGCTGCTCGTGCCATTGGTTGAACTTCTGTTCCTGTTGATGTTCCTGCTCCGCCGTTCGCTCGCGCACCGGGGGCGCCTGGCGTACCAGAGGATGCTCTTCCTGAGCAGGCCGCGCTTCCTCGCGCTGCGGCGGATGGAACTCTCGGTTCTCCGGCTGTGCCGGACGATTCGGTTGCTCCACCGTGCGCTCCGGCATCGCCGCATTGCGGTTTTCCTGCGGCGCGTTCTGTTGCTCGTACACACGCGGCTGAGGCCGCAGCATCGGCTTCACCCGGTTGTCTTCCTCGCGAGCATTGTTTCCGCTCGGCTGCCCAAACGGCCGGAAGCCTTCCTGATTCGGCTGCTGTGGCCGCTGTGCATTCGGATTGACGGATGGAGCCGGACGCGCCGGGCCCACCGGCCGCACAAGAATCTGCTCGTTCAGATGTCCGCCCGCCTGCGCCTGCCGCTGATCAATCGAGCGCACCGGAGGAGGCGGCGTCCTCACCGCCACCACGGGACGGCTGATGATCGCTGTCGGCGGCCGCACCGGCACGGGTCTTCCGGCGCCGATCACGCTGGTCCTCATCGGCTCAACCGCAACCGCCCGAGTAATGGGTGCTGCCGAGATCTCGCGCGATTCAACCCGCAGAATGTTCTGCGCCGCCGGCCGTGCATTCACGAATGTTTCATGCGACACGACCGTCACGCCATTCGTACGCTGGTTCACATACGTGATGTTGTTGATCGTGGTGCTGCGGTTGACGATCACGGTGTTATAGACGTTCGTCACTCGCGTGACATTCACCGTCGTATTGGTGATGTTGATGTTATTCACATATCGACGGCTCACGTGATATCCGGGGACATAGACTTCTCCCGGAGCCAGCGGGAACCATCCCACGCCCACTCCCGCCGAGAAACGGAAACCCGGGCCGCCGCCGACGAACGCGACCAACGCCGGCGCCCACACCGGGCGCACCACAACCGGTCCTGGCACCCAGAACCATCCGTTGCTCACGAACGCCCACCGGCCATAGTGGAACGGAGCGAATCCCCAAGGCTCGTCTTCCACCCACGTCCAGCCCCAGGGCGCGACGAACACCCAGTGTCCGAAGCGATAGGGTGCCCATCCCACGGTCACCGCCCGCGGATGCCAGCAGGGCCCGTAACCCGCGACGTAGCTCCAGTCGCCGTATTCATCAAGGTCTTCGTAACCGGTCATCTCGCGCGAAACGTAGTTCGCCGAATCCGCGTGGTCTTCACGGTCATCGCGTTGAAATGCCCAATCGTCGAATCCGTCGCGGTCAGGCACCTGATTCAGGTCGTAATCCAAATGATCCTGATCGCCGTTGAAACTCGCCGACTGCCCGGCGACCACGTTGTAGGAGAGGCCTCCGCCGGTGACTTGTCCGCGGCCGTGCCAGGTCGTGACTTCGGTGTTCCGGCCGTCCTGGCTGACGTCGACGCGATACTCGCCCGGTTGCAGCAGAGTGAACGCCACGTTCGGCGTATCGATCTCGAACGTGTCATCGTCATCCACGTGACGCACGCGCACGATCAGCGATCCCTGCGCCAGGCGGATCTGCGTGTTGTTGTCATCCAGCGTAAGAAAAGTAATGCCGGTCTGCGATCCCAGCCGCAGCGCGGTCGAACCGACGTGCACTTCGGCTCGCGAATTCTCATCCGCCCACAGATCGTCGCCCGGCACCATGGGACGGTTTGGAACGGCCGTGACCCAGTCATCTTCGCCCGCAGGCCGGAACGACACCGATCCCTGCGAGTAATTCAACCGCGCTACTCGATCCGGAGGGTCTTGCCCCTGATCCTGATCGTCGGAATCCTGCGCCAGAGCAGTCGCGGAAAATTGCAGAACGAAAGCTAAGCTTGTCAGGAGAACCATCCAGGCCCACAACTTGCGCGTTTTCATGTCTCCGCCTCGACGGAACAAAAATCCGTACACGTTGATCTTACTCACGAGTGTATAAACCCTCCAGAGACTCTTTAGTTTCCAGGCCGCCGGAAGTGCCTGAGTTCTGGCAACTTAAAGAGATTGTCGCAGTAATGGATTTGTCATCCGGAGCGGCGGCGGAGCCGGCGCGAGAGGGACTGGACAGCAGTGGAAGGTTTCGATGTTGCTTGCGGGAATGCCCTTAGCGCTTGCAGCTTGGTGGTCTTTTCTGCTGCATCGGCGCTGCTGGGCTTCGTACGGTCCTTCGGAGGGCTTTCGCCCTCCTCAGGATGACATCGCCAGGCGGATGACAATGCGATGCGGATGACAACGCGAACCTCGGGCACTCACTCCTTCATCTTTGGCCGCTGGCAGGCGTCAACGATCTTCGTTGGATCGATGGCGTCCTTGTCCAGTTGCTCCTCGATAACCTTCCCGTCTTTCCCAATGAGAAAGTTCACGCGGCGTGGGGCCTGGTATTGATCTTTGTAGATTCCGTACTCGTGGGTAACTTTGCCGCCCCAGTCGCTCAATAGCGGGAAGGTGACTCCAATCTGGTCGGCGAATGCTTTGTTGGCGAAGGCGCTGTCCATGCTCACACCCAGGACCTGGGTGTCGGTCGCTTCCAGGGTTTTCAAATGCGCCTGGAAGTTTTTCATTTGCTGGGTTCAACCACCGGTAAATGCGAAGATGTAAAACGCCAGCACGACGTTCTTCTTGCCGCGGTAGTCGCTGAGTTTGACATCTTTCAGGTTGCTTCCGTCGAAATATTTCAAAGTGAAATCCGGAGCCGTGTCGCCGACTTTGGGCATGCCAGCACCCTCCTTGCTGGTTTGGGCGATTGCAGGGGTCGTGGTTGCGAGCGCACCCGCCAGCAATCCCGCAGCCAGCAGGGCTGAAAGCGATCTTTTCATGTGGAACTCCCCCCACGGGAGTCTCGCCTAGCTTAACCCGCGGACTCCGTCACCGCAAATTCGGACATTCCCCGCTCTCTATCGTATTTGCCGAAGCTAGCCCAAAACCAGTACATTTCCAACGGACTGGACGAGCATACCGGGCCCCAATGACGCGATGAGTATCGCCACTCTCAACGACATCTTCTTCGCCGCCGTCGAACGCAATCTCGACCAACTCATGCTCTATCGCGAGGCGGGAAAATGGCTCCCGATTTCGTCGCGGGAGTACGGAGAGAAAGTCGCGCGCACGGCTCGCGCTCTCAGTTCCTGGGGGATCCGGGCCGGCGATCGCGTTGCCATCCTCAGCGAGAATCGCCCCGAATGGCCGATCGCCGATATGTCTTGCCTCTTGCTGGGCGCGGTCACTGTTCCGCTTTACACCACGCTGACAGCGGAGCAGACCGCTTTTGTGCTTGCCGACTCAGGCTGTCGCGCCATCTTCGTGTCTACCGATCGGCAAGTGCACAAGGTGATCTCGATTCTGCCCAAGACACAGATTGAAAAGATCATCGTCATGGACGAACTCGAGTTCGCAGGCGATCTGGTTCCTTTTGCGGACAAATGCGCGAACATGCGCGAGATTACCCAAGGCGGACCGACCGATCTCGGGGCAGATCTCGAACACCAAGCACGGTCCATTACGCCGGACGACTTGGCTACCATCGTCTACACATCGGGCACGACTGGCACGTCAAAAGGCGCAATGCTGACGCATGGCAACATCGCTTCGAATCTTGTCTGCTCGCTCATCGGCTTCGATATCGGCCCCGGCATGACCAGCGTGTCGTTCCTGCCGCTCTGCCACATCACGGCACGCCATGTGGATTTCTCGCTGCTGTATCACGGAGTCACACTGGCATTTTGCCCGTTCATCGATCAACTGCCGCAGGCGCTGCTTGAGATCAAACCGGCAGTGTTCGTGGGCGTGCCGCGAGTATACGAAAAGATTTATGCTCGCGCTTCCCAACAGGCTTCGGGATTTCCCAAGAGTCTTATCTTCAATTGGGCGCTGTCGGTCGGCAGAAGGAACAGGCCTGCGATTCTCGCCGGCAGGACTCCAGCCTCTCCTGCCTGGAAGCTCGCCAACAAACTGGTGTTCTCCAAGATCCGCGCGGGCATGGGCGGCCAGGTCGAACTCTTCCTCTCGGGAGGCGCGCCGCTTGGCCGCGAACTCGCCGAATGGTACGCCACGATCGGCATCCGGATTCACGAAGGTTACGGTCTTACCGAGACCTCGCCCGTGATCGCGGTGAATACGCCGGTCAACCACCGAATTGGCACGACTGGCAAGATCTTGCCGAACCTCGAAGTGCGCATCGCTGAAGACGGCGAGATTCTGGTGCGCGGCCCGTCGGTTTTCAAAGGCTATTGGAACCGTCCCGAGGAAACGAAACAGGCATTCGAGGACGGCTGGTTCAAGACCGGCGACATCGGCAACATCGATGCCGATGGATATCTTTCTGTGACTGATCGTAAGAAAGACCTGATCAAGACCTCCGGCGGCAAGTTCATTGCGCCGCAGGCGATCGAGAACGCGCTCAAGCTGAATCCTTACATCGGAGTTGCGGCGATCCTCGGGGACCGCCGCAAGTTTCCGGCGGTGATGATCTCGCCCAATTTTGTGCGGCTGGAAGAATGGGCGCGAGAGAATGACGTCCAATTCTCGTCGCGGGCTGAATTGATTGCTAATCCGAAAGTGCAGAGCCTGTATGAAGGAGTAGTGGAAGAACAGAATCAGAATCTGGCGCGGTTCGAGAAGCTGAAGCGCGTGATGCTGGTCCCCGACGAATTCACCGCCGACAACGGCGTGTTGACGCCGACGTTAAAACTCCGCCGGCGTGTGATTGAGGAGCGCTACAAGAAGCAGATCGACGCGCTGTATGAGCAGGCGGAAGTGGCAGCTTTACCATGACCGACATCGACCCCAAGAGCATTCTTTTCTCTCTGCCTACTCTTTGCGACGGCACTCCAGCAGTGGAGCCCGGGACTCGACCAGACAATTGCTATTCGCTCCACGAGGATGACTGGCGTCAGATCGAGTTCGTGCCGCAAGCAAACCGGGCGTATATAGATAGTGAACTGCAGTCGCTCGCTGCCTTCAAGCTGCAAAACCGCCGTGGTCCGGGTTGGACGAGTGTATATCTTCGTCGAGAACATCCTGTGCCGCTCTCAACTGTCGGACTGCACTTGCCGCAGACGCTTTCTTTGTCTGAGTCACCGCTGTGGCTCGGTTCTGGTCCTCCTTGGGGCGGATTAGTCAAGGGTGGGTTTGCGTTGTCCGACATCACCAACTGGTCCATCTACGGCCAACGAGTGGCTAACGGACAGGTTGTGCAGTTGGCAGTCTCAAACGGCGCGTCGGAACCGTCTAGAGTTCTGGTCTCCACGATAAGAGAACTGGTCGATAATTTTGGGTTGCTCCTTGTCGATTGGTATGCGGCATCGATCGTGGACACTACCTCCTTCGACTCGATACTGGCTTGGACAGCGCGGTATCATAGGTCTTGAGCTGAATCCCAACAACCCAGCAGGCCGCTCGGCAACACTGCGTTTGTCATGGTGAGCGGGGCAGCGAGGAAAGCATTGCGGAATTGCGGAAGAAGGTAGGGATGCTTCGACTCCGCAGGAGGTCGCTCGCTGACCTCTGCTGCGCTCAGCATGACAACGTCGAGTGCCCGCTGGCTCTACTTTCATTACAATACTGGCATGTCGGATTCATTGATCATTGCCGGACGTTCTTTCCGCTCGCGCCTTATCGTTGGCACGGGAAAATACAAATCTTTCCAGGAAACGGCGCGGGCGCTTGAGGCCAGCGGCGCCGAGATGGTTACCGTCGCGGTGCGGCGCGTGAACCTCGATCGCAGCAAGGAATCGCTGCTCGACTACATCGATTCCAAAAAATACTTCCTGCTGCCGAACACCGCTGGATGCTACACCGCGGACGAAGCCATCCGTGCCGCGCGCCTCGGGCGCGAGGTTGGACTCTCCGACTGGGTGAAGCTTGAGGTGATCGGCGATCAGGCGACGCTGTATCCCGATGTGCAGGCCACGCTCGAAGCCACGCGCGTGCTGGTGAAAGAAGGGTTCACGGTCCTTCCTTACACTTCTGATGACATCGTCTTCGCCAAGCGCCTGATTGACGCCGGAGCCGCGACGATTATGCCGCTCGGCGCACCGATCGGCAGCGGCATGGGAATCCAGAACGTCGCGCACATTCGCATCCTGCGGGAAATGATAAGCGGCGTTCCTTTGATTGTGGACGCGGGAGTCGGGACAGCCTCGGATGCGACGATCGCGATGGAACTTGGCGCAGATGCGGTGTTGATGAACACCGGGATTGCCGCCGCGCAAGATCCGGTTCTGATGGCGGAAGCGATGAAAAACGCCGTGGTCGCGGGACGGCAAGCGTATCTCTCAGGACGCATGCCGAAGAAGCTGTACGCGACGGCCAGTTCGCCGCTCGAAGGCGTAGTGCGATAACTTCGGTAGAGACGTTGCTGGCAACGGCTCTCGCGGCAAGGCGATTCCCGGCTCCCGGCGCGAGACGTAACAAGCTACGTCTCTACAGCAAACGAAAAAGGGCGGCTTCTCGCCGCCCTTCTCAATTTCCTTCAGCTTACCCCTTGTCGCCGCCACCCAGCATCTTCGCGCTATCGACGCGGATGGAATCGCCCTTCACCGCACCGGTCACGGCAACGTGATGTCCTTCGTGTCCCTTCAGTGCGTCGGGGTTCTCGACCATCAGAACTTTGTGATCGCCATCAGTAACGACCACCATCTTCGCGCCGCCCTCGAGGCATTTCTTGGCGCAAGCTTCAGCACCCTCGTGCGCGCCCTTCACGCCGCACTTGTCATCGGTGACCCAACCGTTGACGGTCGTGCTCTTCCCCATGTCGTCCAGAGCCCAAGCCGACAGGGCAAACACGAAACACGCGGCAAGACAAATCAGCAGCATTTTCTTCATGGCTTTTGTTCTCCTTGTGTGATTCAGATTGCGTGATTCAGATTGCGGCCCCACACCGCAGGAACTTTTCAGCTCGCGAAACTCGCCGTCAGCACGAACGGCAATCCCATTTTTGGTTGTGAAGTGACTGCGGGAATATACCACAGGGAAATGACGCGGTTGTCACGCTGCAGTGTCCCGAAAGTGCACATCAGAATCGGCTGGTAGGACTACTTCCGCGCCGAGTGATTCGCCGGCGGTGCTGGCTTGGCGGGGGTGGGTTGAACGTAGATAACTTCTCCGGGCTTGGCGTAGCCGAGTTGTTCGCGCGCCTCTTTCTCGATCGCGGTCTGATCGGTCTTCAATCCCTGGATCTGTTGCGTGTAGCGTTCGTTTTCCTGCTGCACCTGGTCAATCTTCTGGTGCAGTTGCTGATACTCGGAGCGCTTCTGCCGGTACACGACCATGCCGTTGGCGCCAAAGGTCACGTGGAGGAAAAGCCACGCGGTGAAGACGACCACAGCTCCGGTGGCGATGCGGCGGCGCAGGGCGTAGACGTGCAGGCCGTACGGACGAATCCGCGCGATCCACGAGGCAGCCAGCGCTTCGGCCTGGGGCGCGTGTTCCACGACCGCGCGCAGTCCGTCCTCAGGGCTGGGGAATTTCGCGATTTTTGAAAACGGCTTCACTAAAAAGCGGTCACTCGGAAATCCAGCGCTCGGCCGCTGCGCTCAGCTTCTCCAGACCTTGCTCGGTGCGCGCTTCGGTGTAAGCACGCACTACGGGCTCCGTCCCAGACAAGCGATAGCACACCCACGACCCGTCGCTTAGTACGAGTTTCATTCCGTCCGTGCGTACGACCTGGCTAACCGCCAGCCCGCAAAAGTCGCGCGGATCAGACTTCAACTTTTCAGTGAACTTCGCCTTGACCTCAGGCGTCAATCGGAAATTCTCCCGCTTCGGATAAAAGGAACCTACCTTGTTACTGATTTCCCTCAACTGTTCGGCAAGGGACTTGCTTCGTTTCGCCACCGCTTCGCAGCACAGGAGGCCCGCGAGGAGTCCATCTTTCTCGGGAACGTGATGGCGGATCGACAGTCCGGCGCTCTCTTCACCGCCGATGGCAATCTTGTCCTGCATGATGAGTTCGCCGATGTACTTGAAGCCTACCGGAGTCTCGTGCAGTTCGACGCCGTGGAATTTGGCGAGCGCGTTGATGAGGTTCGTAGTCGCGACTGACTTGGCAACGCCGTTCCTCCATCCGCGGCTTTCGACGAGGTAATCGAAGAGAATGGCGATGATGTAGTTGGGTTGCAGGAAAGTGCCGTCGGTGTCGACGATGCCGAAGCGGTCCGCATCTCCGTCGGTCGCAATGCCGAGGTGCGCTCCGGTCTCACGCATTTTCTTGCGCAGATCTTCAAGCAGGTGATCGTCGGGCTCGGGCGCGTGTCCGCCGAAGAGAACGTCGCGATACTCGTGCACGGTTGCAACTCCAACGCCAGCGCTCTTCAGCAGTTCATCGCAATAGCCGCGCGCCGATCCCCACATGGGATCGATCGCAACCTTGATTCCTGACTTCTGGATCGCGTTCAAGTCGACGATTTCGCCGAGACGCTTGAGGTACGGGGTTTTGGGATCCAGCGACCCTTTCTCCACGGGCATCGGAATCACCATCTCCGATGTCGCGGACGTGTCACCCTTGGCGATTTCGGCTTCGATCGCGCGAGTCACTTCGGGCAGAGCGGGGCAACCGTCGGGAGTGGAGAACTTGATGCCGTTGTATTCCGGAGGATTATGCGATGCGGTGAAGTTGATGACACCATCCGCTTTGTTCGCGACAACGGCGTGAGCAAAGGCCGGTGTCGGTGCAGGATCGGAGACGACGAGCGGAGTGATTCCCTGGGCGGCCAGAATGTCTGCAGCCAGACCGACGAACGTCTCGCCCAGAAAGCGCGGGTCGCGTCCGACGATCACACGCGCGCCCCTGCGCTTCTGCGAAGACACATAGCGCGCGATCCCACCGACCGCACGTTGCACGTTGGCAAAGGTGAACTCCTCTGCCATAATTGCCCGCCATCCTGACGTGCCGAACTTGATTTGGGTTAGCATAGGCTTGCTCCGCAGAAGCTATTGGCTGCTTGCTCCTGGCTTCTAGCTTTCATCCGAACGCTGATTTTATATGACCGACAAGAGAATCGTCCTGTCAACCGCTGGCTCGGAAGAAGAAGCCCGCAAGATCGCCAGCCATCTCGTGGAACACCAACTGGCAGCCTGCGTGAATATCGTGCCGCGCATCGAATCGATCTATCGCTGGCAGGGCAAGGTGGAATCCGGCCGCGAGTGGTTGCTGCTGATCAAGACGACGGCGGAGAAGTTCGACCACGTGCGCGATGCCATCCGCGAGTTGCATTCCTACAAGCTTCCCGAGTGCGCCACCATTGCCATTGACGACGGCAGCACCGAGTATCTGGAATGGCTGGGCGAGTCGGTGGCGGCGGGACCGGAAGGCTAAAACTGTCGCGATGGGCTTGCGCAGTCTAACCGCTGCGAGCAAAGTTCATAGGTCCTTCGCTTCGCTCAGGATGACAAGGGCTCTGGACTTGCAACTGAGGCTTAGATTGCATTGAGCGCTTGATCCAGATCGTCGAGGATGTCATCGACGTTTTCGATTCCTACGGAGATTCGCACCAGGCCATCGGTGATGCCGATGGCTTTTCTTCCCTTTTCCCCCAGTGCGGCGTGGGTCATGGTCGCGGGATGGGAGATCAGCGTTTCGACTCCTCCCAGCGATTCGCCGAGCGAGCAGACGCGAACTTTCTTCAGCATTCTGTTGGCGTTCTTGAGCGATCCGGTTTCGAAGGTGATCATCGATCCGAAGCCGCTCATCTGCTTCTTTGCAAGCGCGTGCTGTGGATGGTCGTTGAGTCCGGGATAGAAAACCTTCTTCACTTTCTTGTGCCCGGAGAGGAAGTCGGCGACGATGCGTCCGCTGCGGTCGTGGATTTCCATGCGCGCGGCGAGCGTCTTCACGCCACGGAGAATCAGCCAGCATTCGAATGGAGACAGAATCGCTCCAGCGGCTTTCTGCAGGAATGCCAGTCTATCGGCATGCTCCTGATGCCTGCAGACCACGACTCCGCCGAGACCGTCACTGTGTCCGTTAAGGAACTTCGTTGTCGAGTGCACGACGAGATCTGCGCCGAGTGCCAGCGGTTGCTGAAAATACGGCGACATGAAGGTGTTGTCGACGACCAGCAGGACTTTCTTGCGGCGGCAGATGGCGCTGATGGCGGCGAGATCGCTCAGGCGCATCAGCGGGTTGGTTGGCGTTTCGACGTAGACCATGCGCGTGTTCTTGCGGATGGCTGGCTCGACGTTCCTGGCGTCGGATGTGTCGATGTAAGAAAACTCGAGGCCGAAGGTCGTCATCACCTGGTTAAAGAGGCGCGGAGTTCCTCCGTAGAGATCGTTGCCGCAGACGACGTGATCTCCGGATTTCAGCATGCTGACGATGGCGTTAATTGCGGCCATGCCGCTGGCGAAGACGCGCGCGGCGACGCCGCCTTCGAGAGCTGCGAGATTCTGTTCGAGGCGCGTACGCGTGGGATTGGAGACGCGGGAGTATTCGTATCCCTTGTGCTCGCCGATTCCCTGCTGCACGTACGTCGAGGTTGGGTAGATGGGGACAGTCACCGATCCGGTGAGCGGGTCGGGTTCCTGTCCGGAGTGGATGGCGCGGGTGGCAAAACCGAGGGTCTTTTTGGATTTCATCGGGAATCTTTAGCAGGATTATTGATGCGTCGGGTTTTAGTCAAGGTCGGGGGAAGGTGGGAAGGTGGGTGGGACGTGGAAGGATCTCGACACGTGGCCACATTCTCGAACCGCCCGTTTGGAGAGAGTAGAGTATTTCCCATGGCGAACAAGACCTTCACCTACGAGTATCCGGATACGTCCCCCCGTTCACTGTCCTACGAGTGTAGCGAAACAGAGTTGCTGAACACGTCGGTCGAGAACGGAGTTCCGTTCCTATACGCGAATCGGGCTGGAATGCTCACGTTGGCCAAGATCCTGATCAAACTAAGCCAAGGGGCGTGCGAGAACGGCTTTCACCTTCACCTGCGGCGCAATTTCGGCGACGATGCTGCAACGCCGGACGTTCTCACGATCTTGCTCGATGAGAGCTCAGACCGGTAACGGCCTGCGCATTTCAGAGATTCTCCTGGATGAAGCGTGGGCTTAGCTGGACGTCGACCTGGATGAGCGGCGAGTCTCCGATGGCTTTGAAGCTGTGGACTTCACCCGCCTTGATTACGAAGATGTCTCCGGCTTTGCCCTCGAAGGTTTGGCCGTTGACGGTCCACTGGCCGCGGCCCTCGCGGATGAATTGGATTTCGTCATAGGGATGACGGTGCGGGCCGGGTCCGGAGCCGGGCTTGCCGTGGAACAGGAATACCGAGACGTTGGTATTGCCCTGCTCTGCTCCTACAAATTCGTGGGAACTGCCTACGAAAGGCAAGGTCTCCTGACGGACGTGGTGCATGTTTGGGCAGCCTCCTAGGGGATTGGATGAGGTAGGACGGTCTTCGGTTCCGGGTCACTTCTTGGAAGTGGTTCAGCCGTGCCTCCGGCACGGGCGGATTTTTGTGGCATCTACCCGCCAGTAAACTGGCGGGCTACTGTCAGGCGCCCCTACGGGGCGCCGCTCTGACTCGGTCGCCTACCCGGCGTTGAAACGCCGGGCTATTGTGGGGCGTCCCTCCGGGACGCACTGCTCTCTCGGCTTTACTATCATCCGTCCCTGACGGGACGTCCACCAATCAGCTCTCTGCCGACAATCCCCACATCCGCCGCCTGCGATCGCCCGGCTGGTACAGGCGCTTGAGCTTCGGGCTGACGCGGCGCTCTTGCGGGAGGCTTGGGGCAATCCGCTGCGACTCGACGAGGGCTTTACGATGCGTCCAGTGCCTGGCGGACTTTTCGTGCCAGCTGGAGTTTGTCGAAGGGCTTGGGCAGGAGCATGACTCCGGGCTCAAGGACGCGATGCTGGACGAGCATGTCGTCGGTGTAGCCGGTCATGTAGAGAACCTTCATGTCCGGACGGATACGGAGAATGTGTTCGGCGAGTTGGCGCCCACTCATGCCGGGCATGATTACATCGGTCAGCGTGAGGTGAATGCGATCCGGTGTAGCGTTGACGAGTTGCAGGGCGTGCTCGACGTCGTTGGCCTCGAGCACGCGGTAGCCAAAGTCCTCGAGGAAAACGCGGGTAATCTCTCGCAAGTTCGGTTCATCCTCGACGATGAGTATGGTCTCGGTCCCGCCCTTCACGATGCCGACGGGAGTATCAACGCTTTGCGCGACGGCAATTTCTTCAGCAGGCAGGCAGATACGGAAGGTTGTTCCTTTGCCGGGGGCGCTTGAGGCGGAGATGGTGCCGCCGCTTTGCGTGACGATGCCGTAGACCGTGGCCAATCCGAGGCCCGTGCCCTTTCCTTGTGCCTTGGTAGTGAAGAAGGGCTCGAAGATGTGCTGGAGCGTTTCCTCGTTCATCCCGTGCCCCGTGTCGCTGACTGTCAACATCACCGAGGGATGGCGAGGAGGCGCCTGGTTCGTCGATTCCTCTGGAGTGACGTTCGAGGTCTCGATGAGAAGAGTGCCGCCCTGAGGCATGGCGTCACGGGCATTGACCGCCAGATTCATCAGGACCTGCTGAACCTGGACTGGATCGGCCTTGACGCAGACCAGCGATGGATGAAGCCGGCTGACCAGTTGAATGTCTTCGCCGATGACGCGGGCCAGCATCTGGGTCACGTCGGCGACGATGTCGTTCAGATTGACGACCTGCGGTTGCAGGACCTGCTTTCGGCCGAAGGCCAGCAGTTGCTGGGTAAGCGAGGCGGCGCGCACGGCGGCGGTGCGTACCTGGGCGAGGCCGTCCCTGGCAGGCTCACCGATGCCAGTCAAGCCGGAAAGAATCTCGACGTGACCGAGAACAATGTTCATGAGGTTATTGAAATCGTGGGCGATGCCGCCGGCGAGGCGGCCAATGGCCTCCAGTTGTTGCATGTTGCGGAGTTTCTCTTCCAGCCGCACGCGTTCGGTAACGTCATTGGCCACGCCGATGACGCCCAACTGATTGCCGGCGCTGTCGCGCAGCGGCGCCCAGCGCGTCTCAAAAATTCGCTCCACGTGCGGAAGGGGATCAATGGCCCAGAAGTCTTCGCCAGCCAGAGCGCGGCGGACGTGATCGAGCACTTCCGGGGCATCGTGGTAGACGTCATACACCGACATTCCGATGACCTGGCCAGGCTTGAGTCCGAGCAACTGGAGTCCCTTACCGGCTGAGAGGGTGAAGATGCCGTTGAGATCGAATGCGAACAAGACGATCGGGGCGGTGTCGATGGTAGTTTGCAGACGCTGCTCACTGCGGCGGAGTTCCTCTTCACCGAGCTTGTACTCCGTGATGTCGAGAATCAGGCCGCGCATGAAGAGTTCGCCTGTCTCCTCACTGCGGACATACACGGCGTCGTCCCTGACCCAGATCCAATTACCGTTGTGAGCGCGCAGGCGGTATTCCGTACGAAAGTGGTCGCCTTCCCTGGTGAGCTTCTGTTCTTCGGCCAGCACACGATCGAGGTCGTCGGGATGCACCTGGCGGCGCCAGGCTCGCGGGTCCGACATCCAGTCCGCCGGGGAGAATCCGAGGATCTGTTTGATCTGAGGGCTTACGAAATGCCAGGGTCCGTCAATGCCGCATCGGGCCATATAGGTGATGGCCGGAAGCTGCTCAATAAGTTGGCGGTATTGGGCCGCGACGGCTGGCTGGGCTTGCGATTTTTTCTCCATTTGAAGTCACACGTTACTTTTCTGTAGCGCGACATCGTCGACATCCTGGTCGTGCGGGGAAAGAATCCTCACGCCCCGTGAAGCATGCTTTCAGTAAACAACCCGGGGGAGACAGGGTCAAGATAACTGAGGATGTGCGGGCTGGCTGTGATCGCCGGGAGCAGACGGACGGCTAGATTCCGCCTTCGAAGATCTTCTTGGAGAGATAGCGCTCGGCGGAGTCGGGAATGATGGTCACGACGCGCTTGCCGGGGCCAATTTTTTTGGCGACCTTCAGGCATGCGAAGACGGCGGCACCACCGCTGGAACCGGCGAGGACGCCTTCCTGCGCGGCGAGACTCTTCACGGTGCCGAAGGCGTCGTCATCGTTGACCATGATGACTTCGTCGCAGACGGACCGGTCGAACGTCTTAGGTATGAAACTGGCGCCGATGCCTTCGACCTTGTGCGGGCCGGGCTTGCCTCCGCCGTAGATTGAGCCTTGCGTTTCGACGACGACGGCATGCGTCTGCGGAGATTTTTCTTTCAGATATCGGGCGACTCCGGAGAAAGTTCCTGCAGTGCCGCAACCCAGCACGACGGCGTCGACGCGGCCGCCCATCTGTTCGTAGATTTCGCGGGCGGTGGTTTCGTAGTGATAATCGGGGTTGGCGAGGTTTTCGAACTGCCCGGCCATGAAGGCGGTGGGATCGCCGGCGACGAGCGCTTTGGCGGCGTTGATGGCGCCCTGCATGCCCGAGGCGTCGGGAGTGCGGGTGACCTCGGCGCCGAGGGCGCGCATAATCGTGACCTTCTCTTCGGAAAAGCGCTCGGGGACGAAGAGCTTGACCTTGTAGCCGCGATTGACGCCGATCAGCGCGAGACCGATGCCGGTATTGCCGGCGGTGGCTTCGACGATGGTGCCTCCGGGGCGAAGCTTCCCTTCTTCTTCAGCGCGGCGGATGATGCCGATGGCGGCGCGGTCTTTTACGCTGCCGCCAGGATTCAGGTATTCGAGCTTGGCGAAGACGTCGGCTGAACCGGCAGGGACCAGGCGCTTCAACTGCAACATGGGAGTTTCACCGACCAGTTGGGTGATGTCGTCGGCGACACGGAGGCGGGGCATTGCAGGATTTTTCGAACTCACCTTACAGGGTACGGTTTGAGAATTGGAATCGTCAATCGGGGGAGGCTCATCTCCTCGTAGATTCGGGTGTTACTCGCGAGGCTGCCCCCAAAAAGCTTACCGCGAAGGACGCTAAGAAAGACCGCAGAGGACGCAGAGAAAAGGCAACCGAAGTGCGGGTCTGGGTTCAGACCTAAATCATTTACATCCGTCTATAATGAGCAACCTCATCTCCATCTTCCCGGAAGGACATGCATGCGACGCTTCGCCGCGCTGTTGCTGATGTTTGCTCTGGCCGCTCCCGCTTCTGTTTTTGCTGCTGACCCGATCACATTGCCTGGATATTCTCCGCGCTCCAGCCAGACCGAACGCGAGTGGGAGGCCAAGTTCCGGGCGATCCCGGACCCCGCGAATCTCCGCGAGAACATGCGGCGACTGAGCGCCCGGCCGCATCACGTGGGCTCTGCTTACGGCAAAGACAACGCCGAATGGATTTTGGCGCGGTTCAAGGAATGGGGGCTGGATGCGCACATCGAGACGTTCAACGTGCTGTTCCCGACTCCGAAGGTGCGTGTACTGGAGATGGTCGAGCCGGTAAAGTATACGGCGAAGCTGGAGGAGCCGGCGGTGGCGGTGGATCCAACGTCGAATCAGAAATCGGAGCAGCTTCCGACTTATAACGCGTATTCGATTGACGGCGACGTAACCGCGCCGCTGGTGTTTGTGAACTACGGGCTGCCAGAGGATTACGAGAAGCTGGAGCGACTGGGAGTCTCGGTCAAAGGAGCGATCGTCATTGCCAAGTATTACCACTCGTGGCGGGGAGTGAAGCCGAAAGTGGCGGCGGAACACGGGGCGATCGGATGCCTGATCTATTCCGAGCCGCAGGATGATGGCTACACGCGCGAGCCGGTATTCCCGCAGGGGCCGATGCGAAACTCCGACGGCGTGCAGCGCGGTAGCGTGATGGATTTTGCGTCGGCGAGCCCGGGCGATCCGTTGACTCCGGGCGTGGGAGCCACGCCGGACGCGAAGCGGCTGTCGATCAAGGAAGCGAAGAGCCTGTCAAAGATTCCCGTGTTGCCTATTTCCTACGGCGACGCGCAGCCGCTGATGGCGGCTCTCAAGGGACCGATGGCGCCGGACGAGTGGCGCGGGAGTCTGCCGATTTCCTATCACGTGGGGCCTGGGCCGTCGAAGGTCCATCTGAAGCTTGAGTTCAATTGGGATATCAAGCCAGTCAACGACGTCATCGCGAAGATTCCGGGCAGCGTCGCACCAGAGGAGTGGATCGTGCGCGGGAACCATCACGATGCCTGGGTGAACGGAGCCGAGGATCCGGTGTCGGGAACGAGTGCGCTGCTGGAGGAAGCGCGCGGGCTGGGAATGCTGCTGAAGCAGGGATGGAAACCGCGGCGGACGATCATCTATGCGGCGTGGGACGGCGAAGAGCCCATGCTGCTGGGATCGACCGAGTGGGTGGAGACGCATGCCGAAGAGTTGCGCCAGCACGCGGCGGTATACATCAACACCGACGGTAACGATCGCGGGCTTTTCGAAATGGCCGGCTCGCACAGCCTGGAGCAGTTCATCAATGGAGTGGCCCGGGACATCGAAGACCCGGAAACGAAGATGACTGTGTGGGAGAGGGCGCACCTTTCGCGCATCGCGAAGGCCAAGGACGACGATCGAAAGGAGTTGCGGCAACGCGCGGACCTGCGAATTGATGCGCTCGGCTCGGGCACCGACTTTACCGGATTCCTAGATCACCTGGGAATCGCAAGTCTGAATCTCGGATACGGCGGCGAGGACGAACAGGGGATCTATCACTCGATTTATGACGACTTTTACTGGTACACGCATTTTTCAGATGGCGAATTTGTGTACGGGCGGGCGTTGTCGCAGACGATCGGCACGGCGGTAGTGCGGTTGGCGGATGCGGAAGTGCTGCCGTTCGATTTTGGGGATTTTGCCGACACCATGCACAAGTACACGAAGGATCTGGAAAAGTTCCTGGCGGACAAGCAGGAGACGATTCGCGAGCGGAATCAGGAACTGGAAGAAGGGGTATTCAAGGCGACGTTCGATCCGCGCCGGCCGACGGTTGCGCCGGAGCATGAGGAGGTGCCTCCGCACCTGAATTTTGCGCCGATGGAGAATGCTGCCGAGATGCTGACGCGCAGTGCGGAACGGTATCAGAAGGCATTCGCGCAGAAGCAGGCTGGACTGAGCGAGATGCCGGAGGAAATGCTACGGACGCTCAACGCCAAGCTGATCGAGAGCGAGCGCAAGCTCACGAATGATGAGGGATTGCCGCGTCGCCCCTGGTACAAACATCTGATCTACGCGCCGGGGATTTACAGCGGCTACGACGTCAAGACGATTCCTGGCGTGCGTGAGGGCATTGAGCAGAAGAGATACGCCGAGGCAGAAACGGAGATCAACCGCGTCGCCAGGGCGCTTGAGGACGAGTCGGCATTGATCGATTCGGCGGCTCAGTTGCTGGAACAGGCGGCGAAATAGCTCACCACAGGGAAGACAGAAAAACTCCCAGCGGGAGCGGGTAGGCCCTGCTTACGGGCGCGCTGGCGGCTTCGCCAGCTGCGTAGTATCCGCTCTTGGTGCGGACCATAAGCTTGCCGTGGCCTTTGGCCTTGGCCTCGACGCGAATCTGGCGGAATTCGCCGGGCTTGCGGGGCATGCTGGGCTTGTAGCCGATGGCGTACTGGTTGCGGATGTCGTTGGCGATGGTCTTGCTGATTTCGTCGACCTCATCAAGCGTCTTGGGGAAGAATGCGATGCCGCCGGTGCGATCGGCGAGGACCTGCAGCGCTTTCTTGGCGCGCTTGGGATGATCTTCATCGCCCAAGATCCCTATGGCATAGACCGACGGGCTGCCTTCCAGCGATAGCTGCTTGACGGCCTGCTCCAGGGTATAGCTGCTGGCGTTGTCTTCTCCGTCGGTCACCAGGAAGATGACTTTCTTTTCGAGGCGCGCGTTCTGCTTGAGGTGATCGGCGGAGGCGGTGACTGCGTCATAGAGGGCAGTGCCTCCGCGAGCGTCGATTTTCTCGAGCGCTTCTTTCAGCTTCAGCAGGTCGTGGGTAAAGTCCTGATCGAGATATTGCTCGTCGTTGAAGTTGACGATGAAGACTTCATCTTTGGGATTGCTGGATCGAACCAGGTTCAATGCGGCCTGATTGACCTTGTTGCGCTTCTCGCGCATCGATCCAGAGTTGTCGATGACAATGCCCATCGCGACCGGGATGTCGATGTGGTGGAAGGAAATGATGCTCTGGGGCTTGCCGTCTTCGAAAACGGTGAAGGCGCCGCGATCCAGAGTGGTGATGATGCGTTGCTTGTCGTCGACGACGGTGGCGTGCAACATGACTTCGTCGACGTTCTTGCGGAAGACAAAGACGCCCTGGTTCATATCAGGGGCGTCTTGCTCAGATTGCGAAGGGGCCGGGGACTTGGCGTCTGGCGTGGGATTCGATTGAGGCTGCGACGGAGCTTCCTGGGCCCAGGCCGGAAGGCTCAGCAAAAAGCCCAAGGAGAGGAGCAGCAGAAGTGGAAGTGTCCTGGCGACCTTACTCCGCTGGAGCGTAATATCCGGTCCTGGCATACACCCGTAGAGGCGGCAGTCCTTTCGGTGGCAGCAGCTTAACTTTTATCTTACGCCATTTGCCGTCGCGCACCACTTTTGCAGGACGGTATCCCAGGACATACTGGTTGCGCAACTCAACGCCGATCTTGGTGGCGACATCGGCGAGGTCGTTGGGGTTGTCGATGGTGAAGGCGCGCCCGCCGGTGAGCTCTGTGATCTCGCCCAGCAACTGCGGGCCGAGACGTTCTTCTGTGGCAGAGGCGTAGCGGTCATAGATGCCGATGGCATAGATCATGACGTCGGCTTCTTTGACCACCGACTTGATTTCGTTCTCCGTGTAGCGACTGTGATTGTCGCCGCCGTCGGAGATAATGAGCAGGGCTTTGTTGGCGTATTTCGCCT
>Ga0335080_10000058_pt1 | contig 100115 bp, 76 predicted proteins | sample Lox_Sample_34_FD_206720 | JGI IMG/M metagenome (GOLD analysis project Ga0335080, IMG submission 206720) | Soil microbial communities from Loxahatchee National Wildlife Refuge, Florida, United States - Lox_Sample_3.4 | ecosystem: Environmental > Terrestrial > Soil > Wetlands | place: USA... | reverse complement strand
ACAGAGCCAGCTCGATACCCTGCGCTTCCTGGCCAAGGAATTGAAGGGGAAAACGATCAAGATGGTCAATTCGACTGCGGTCGGAGGCGGCGTGGCCGAGATGTTGAATCGCCTGGTGCCGCTTCTGTCAGAGTTGGAGGTGCCGACGCGTTGGGATGTGATCACGGGCGGCAACGATTTTTTTGAGATCACCAAGGCATTCCACAATGCTCTGCATGGCGCGGCGTATGACCTGACCCAGTCGGCCAAAGACATCTTCCTGATGTACAACGAGCAGAACCGGGAGCGGATGCAGTTTGGCGAGGAGATGGTGGTCATCCATGATCCCCAGCCGGCGGCGCTGGTTCGTTCCCGCGCGGAGAAGGCGGCGAACTGGGTGTGGCGGTGCCACATCGATCTGTCGAATCCGAACCCGGAGGTGTGGGAGTTCCTGCGGCCGTTCATTGAGCAATTCGATGCGGCGATCTTTTCCTCGCAGTCGTTCGCGCGGCAGTTGCCGATCCCGCAATACCTGTTTTATCCCTGCATCGATCCGCTGTCGGAAAAGAATAAAGAGCTATCCGATGCGCAGGTGCAGCAGGTTTGCGATGAGTTCGGAATCGACCGCTCACGGCCGATCGTGACGCAGGTGTCGCGCTTCGACCGGCTGAAAGATCCGGTGGGAGTTGTCGAGGCGTACAAGCTGGCGAAGAAATACGTCGATTGCCAGCTGGTGCTCGCCGGCGGCGGAGCGAGCGATGACCCCGAAGGCGCGGTTGTGCTCAAGGAAGTGAAAGAAGTCGCGGGAGAAGATCCGGACATCATCATTCTGGATCTGCCGCCCTGGTGTGCGGTGCAGATCAACGCCATTCAACGGGCGTCGACGGTGATCATTCAGAAATCGCTACGGGAGGGATTCGGGCTGACGGTGACCGAGGCGCTCTGGAAGGGGAAGCCCACGATCGCGGGCGCGGTCGGAGGCATCCCGAACCAGATCATTCACAAACTGACGGGCGTGCTGGTGCACTCCGTGGAAGGATGCGCGTTTCAGATCCGCTACCTGCTGACGCATCCGGAGTTCGCGCGCGGCATCGGCGTCAACGGCCGTGAGCACGTCAAGGAGAACTTCCTGATGACGACCAACGTCAAGCGCTGGTTGCTGTTGTTCCGCATTCTGGAGCAAGCGAAGAACAAAGCTGCCTGACGTCAAGCGCTCTCGGCCATCGGGCCAAAGGCGAGGTTCACGCCGGGAATACTCATGTAGGCCGACGGAATCTTGGCTTCGATGGTCAGCTTCCGGCTGCTGCCCGCGTTTTCGATCTGGCGGATGACAGTACCAGCGGCAGAGTCGCCGAGCTCCGAGAGCCAGAGCTTCAGTTCGCCGGCGACAGAATCGACTGCCGGAGCACCAAGATTGACCGAAGTGACGGGCAGAGTGAGGTGGTGCGGAACGACGGCGTCAATGGAGATGACGCCCTCGATGCCCCGCTGTTGCAGCTGCGCCGAAAGAGCAGTTCCACCGTCGGAGTCGAGGGTATGGAGAACCGCCAGGTAGCCGCTGCGATGCAGGCGACGCTGTGCGGCGGCGACGACGCGGGCCACGCTGGGCTGCCCGAGGCCTGGGGCGAGAACCGCCACCATGCGGGTCCGTTTGGTGCGTAGGGAGCGCGCCCAGAGGTTGGGGCGGTAGTTCAGTTCGGACACGGCGCGATAAACCCGATCCTTGGTGGCTTGCGGGATGGCACGGGCCGCGTCGGTGTCGTTGAGAATGGCGGAAATCGAGCAGGGCGCCAGACCCACGCGCGCTGCAACAGTCTTCAGAGTTACGGCTTTCTTTTCCTGCGACATCACTCCCCCACAGAAATATGTAGTGCTCTGCATCCGCCAACAAGATCGGACGGGTGCAGTACCTTACCTTTCAGGAACGACCGGGTTCGATAAAGCCGATCCCTCGCGGGAAGATCAAACGGGGAGAATGCCTGCGTTCTGCCACGGTGCAGAACCGACTGAAGACACTGTAGGGGGCTGGGGGCGATGAGTCCAACGCAAAAATCACATGGGAAAGATCGATGTAGCTGTTGCATGCGATTTGCTGAGGTGTTTATCCTCATGTGTGGCACCGGTGTACCTACCTCTCGAAGATCAGCGCTTGGTTCAGATCGTGGATGCTGCGCTGGCCGATACGCAACGCAGAAGCGGGGGCGGTCTTGTCTGCCGGAAGGGATGCACGCCGTGCTGCATCGGGGTTTTTGCAATCAGCCAACTTGATGCGGCAAGGCTGCAGCAGGGGCTGGCGGACATGGAGGCTCGCGATCCACAGCGCGCCGAGGCCGTGCGGCAACGAGCGCGCACCGCGGTGGCCCGGCTGTCGCACGATTTTCCGGGAAACGCTGAGACCGGAGTGCTGGGCACAACGAGGGAGGAGCAACGTCGTTTTGCGGACTTCGCCAACGATGAACCCTGTCCGGCACTCGATCCGGATCAAGGGACCTGCGATCTTTACGAGGCGCGTCCGATGACGTGCCGCGTCTTTGGTCCGCCGGTGCGAGTGAAGGGTGGCGGGCTCGGAGTTTGCGAACTGTGTTACCAGGCGTTTTCCGAGAAAGAAATTGCGGCTTGTGAAATGACCCCCGACCCGGAAGACCTCGAGTCGAAGTTGCTCAAGCAAGTGGAGCAGACGAGCGGACGGAGCGGGGATACGATTGTGGCGTTCTCGCTGGTGGCATGATGCAAGTGCAATCCTCCGGGTTCTCGATCCTGCGCGTCTTCTTTCTTTGGTTGATAGTTCCCTTTCTTGCAACGATTTCTTTGTTTGCGCAGGCGGGCTCGGCCGCCGATCGTGAGGCGTGGCTGCAGTATGCGCGGCTGGACGCGAACGCCGTAAAGACTTACGAATCGCTGCCTGGCACATCGGTCGTTCTTGGCAAATCCCCGGTTCTCGACACGGCGCAGCAGGAGTTGAGTCTCGGCATTGAGAAGATGCTGGGGCGCAAGTTGCGGGCGCACGACAAGGTCCGGGAAAGGGCGATCGTGCTGGGAACGGTTCGTGAGTTGCGCGAAATCTCTCCTTTCCTAAAGCCGCCGCGAGCGATCGAAGGCGACGGCTACTGGCTCACCTACGCCAAAATACATGATGCCTCGTGTGTGGTCGTCGCGGCGGGGAATGACCGCGGAGTTCTCTACGGAGTGTTCGCGCTGCTGGGCCGGATCGCACGCGGAGAAAAGATCGCCGGAATCGATGAAGTGCACAATCCGTACGCGCCGATTCGCTGGGTGAATCAGTGGGACAACCTGGATGGGCGAATCGAGAGAGGTTACGGCGGGCCATCGATTTTCTTTGAAGACGGGAAGGTGCGCAGCGATCTGACGCGTGCCGGGGAATACGCGCGGCTGCTGGCCTCGATCGGAATTAATGGATGCACGATCAACAACGTGAATTCCGCGCCCGGGATGCTGCAGGATGAGTTCATCCTGGAAGTGAAGCGGATTGCAGATGTATTCCGGCCCTGGGGCGTGCGGCTTTCGATGTCGGTGGACTTAAGCAGCCCCAAACTGGTGGGCGGGATGGATACGTTCGATCCGGTGGATCCGCGGGTGGCGGAGTGGTGGCGGAAGAAAGTGGATGGGCTCTATCGCCAGATTCCGGACTTCGGCGGGTTTGTGGTGAAGGCGGATTCAGAAGGCCGTTCGGGCCCGTCGGCCTACGGGCGCACTCATGCGGACGCCGCGAATGTCATTGCCCGCGCGCTGAAGCCGCATGGCGGTTACGTGTTTTATCGGGCATTTGTCTACAACCATCATCTCGACTGGCGCGACCTGAAGAATGATCGGGCGAAGGCGGCGTATGACAATTTTCATCCGCTGGACGGCAAGTTCGACGACAACGTCGTCATTCAGATCAAGCACGGGCCGATTGATTTTCAGGTGCGAGAGCCGGCGTCGCCCTTGTTTGCCGGTTTGAGGCAGACGAACGAAGCGATCGAGTTGCAGATCACGCAGGAATATACGGGACAGCAGAAACATCTGTGTTTTCTTGTTCCCATGTGGAAAGAAGTCCTGGATTTTGACATGCGCGCGGACGGGGCCGCGACGCCGGTGAAAGATCTGGTGAGCGGGAGAGTGTTTCATCGACCGGTGGGCGGGTTCGCTGGAGTGGCGAATGTCGGGATGGACGAGAACTGGCTCGGCAGTTCGATGGCGATGGCGAACCTGTACGGATTCGGGCGGCTGGCGTGGAATCCGGGGCTGAGCAGCGAGACGATCATCGACGAATGGACGCGAATGACGTTCGGCAGCGATCCGGTGGTCGTGAAGACGGTGAGGGATCTGCAACTCAATTCGTGGCCCGTTTATGAGGAGTACACCGGGCCGCTCGGCGCTGGAACGTTGACGAACATCACGGGCAATCACTATGATCCGGGACCGGAGTCGTCGGAGGAGAACGGCTGGGGGCAGTGGCACCGCGCGGATCATCAGGGAATCGGGATGGATCGGACCGTCGCGACGGGAACGGGATATATCGGGCAGTATCCGCCGGAGGTGCAGAAGTTGTATGAATCGACGGCGGCGTGTCCGGACAACCTGCTGCTCTTCTTCCATCATGTGCCCTACACGTACGTGTTGCACTCAGGCAAGACTGTCATTCAGCACATTTACGATTCGCACTATCAAGGAGCAGGCCGGGCGAGCGACTTCATACGGCAATGGAAGTCGCTCGAGGGACACGTTGATCCTGAAAGGTATCGGGACATCCTGTCTCGCTTCGAGTTTCAGGCAACAGAGGCATCGAGGTGGCAAGATACCATCAGCGCCTGGATCTACCGGATGTCAGGAATTCCGGGTCGCGTGCAATAGCGGAATCAGGGCTGAATCGCCTCTTTTGCGGGGAAATCCAGAAATTTCGAACTCGGGCGGAGGAATCGAACTTGCGGATTTTCTCCAGTTCCGTTAACGTTTACGGTCCGGAGACAGTTGCAGTCTGACTTCGGAGATTTGCTGGCTGCTGGCCGGCCTCGACGCAGGCCTCGAACATGGGTAAGCCCCCTGCTACGCTCGGCGATATCGCGAAGTCGCTGGGTACGTCCATCGGAACGGTTCACCGCGCACTACACGACCACCCCGGAGTTAGTCCAGCAACGAAAGCCAGAGTGCTGCAGATGGCGCGGACCTTGGGGTATCGCCCGAATCTGGCGGCGCGATATCTCTCCTCGAAAAAGACACTGCGAATCTCGGTGAACACCCTGCAGGGCACGACATCGTTCTGGGACGAAGTGCGCGCGGGGATTCGGGAGGCGGCGGCGGGAATTCTACTGGAAAACGTGGAGGTCGAGTTCCGCACGTGTCCGAGTCTGGGCGAAGGGGAGGAAGAGGCGTTCGAGGCGGCGATCGAAGCGAAGGTCGATGGTATTGTGACGTTCCCGAGCCGGCCGGAGATGCTGAAGCCGTGGATTCGGCGGGCGTCCCGAGCGCACATTCCGGTGGTGTGCGTGGCGACGGACGCGCCCAACAGCGGGCGATTGGGGATTGTTGCGGTCGACACGCTGGCCAGCGGATCGGTCGCGGCCGATTTGATGGGGAGGTTTCTGGGCGGCAAGACCGGGTCGATCGGCATCACCGCGTTCGATATGGCGATCACCGAGCACGCGGAAAAATATACCGCGTTCGAATCGACGCTGAAGACGTTTTATCCGAACCTGGAATTGCTCAAGCCGATTGAAGATCACGACATAGAGAAGGAAGCCTACCGGAAGTGCCGCAAGCTGTTTGAAGAGCGCACAGACCTGGTGGGGATGTATGTGACGACCGAGGCATCGATTCCGGTATTGAAGGCGGCTCGGGATGCGAATGTGATCGAGCGCTTGACCATCATCACGACGGATTTGTTCCCGGACCTGGTGCCCTACATCCGGTCGGGGGCGGTGGTGGCGACGATCTATCAGCGGCCGCGAGCGCAGGGAGAGATGGCGCTGCGGATGCTGCATGAGTTTCTGGCCGAGGGCGGCCGGCGGTCGCATCAGGTCACTTTGGCGCCGCACCTGGTGATGCGCGGGAATCTGGATTTCTTCCTGAGCCGGCAAACGCAGGAATCGGAGAACAAGAACGGGCGCCAAGGCCCCGAAGCGCGCAGGCTGGTGCAGGACTTCGCCTGATCAATTCATAATAGTGAGAAGGAATCATGGCTTACCTAGGCATTGATGTGGGAACGGGCGGCACGCGTGCGCTGGTAATTGACGCGCAGGGAAACGTGGTGGCATCGGCGTCGGCGGAACACCAGCACTTTGCCAGCCCGAAGCCCGGTTGGGCTGAGCAGGATCCGCGGGACTGGTGGAAGGCTTGTGGCGAGGCGGTACGGAAGGCGCTCGAAAGTTCGGGCGTGCCTGCGGAGGATATCGCGTGTGTGGGATTTTCCGGGCAGATGCACGGGGCGGTGTTGCTCGATAGTTCTAATGACGTGGTGCGGCCGGCGCTGATCTGGTGCGATCAGCGCAGCGAGCCGCAGTCGATTGAACTGGAGAAACTCTTCGGGCGGGATACGTTGATCCGGCTGACGTGCAATCCCCCGCTAACCAACTTCACGCTGACGAAGTTCTTGTGGGTGCGCGAGAACGAGCCGAAGAACTGGGATCGCGTGGCGCACGTGATGCTTCCGAAGGATTACGTGCGGTATCGGCTGACTGGAGAACGCGCCATCGACATGGCCGATGCTTCGGGGACGCTGCTGCTGGATGTGGCGAATCGGAAGTGGTCGGCAGAAGTGCTGGCGAAGACGGGGATCAAGGAGAACCTGCTGCCTGCACTGTTCGAGTCTCCGCAAGTTTGTGGAAAGGTGAACGCGGCTGGAGCTCAGGCGACAGGGTTGAAGGTGGGCACGCCCGTGGTGGCGGGCGCTGGGGATCAAGCCGCTGGCGCGGTTGGCATGGGCATCGCACGAGTCGGTGCGGTGAGCGCGACGATCGGAACTTCCGGTGTGGTGTTTGCGTCGACGGATCGGCCGGCGATGGATCCGGCGGGACGGTTGCACACGTTCTGTCACGCGATTCCCGGGCGCTGGCATGTGATGGGCGTGACGCAGTCCGCGGGGCTGTCGCTGCGCTGGTACCGCGACAATTTCGGGGCGGCTTCGCCGGGTGTGCAGAAGAAAGATGGGCGAGATCCTTACGATGTGTTTGCCGAAGAAGCGACTGCAGCGCCGGCAGGATCGTTGGGCGCGTTCTGGGTGCCATATCTGATGGGCGAGCGGACACCCCATCTGGATCCGAATGCGCGGGCAGCGTTGGTTGGATTGACTGCGTCGCATACGCGGGCGCATGTGATCCGCGCGATTCTTGAAGGCGTGGCCTTCAGCCTGAAAGATACGTTCACCATCTTTGAGGAGATGAAGATTCCGGTCACGTCGATTCGCCTCGGCGGAGGCGGAGCGCGTTCGCCGCTGTGGCGGCAGATTCAGGCTGATGTTTACGGACGCGAAGTGGAGATCGTCGCTGCCGAGGAAGGTGCGGCATACGGGGCGGCGATTCTGGCGGGCACGGGCGCTGGAGGGTGGTCATCGGTCGAGCAGGCTTGCGACGCGATTGTGCGAGTGGCCAAGCGGATTGCACCGAATCAAAAGGATTCTGCGACTCTGCAACAGGCCTACGGCACGTACCGCAAGATTTATCCGGCGCTGCGGCAGATTGCTTAACCGAGCTGCTGAGCCCGACGCTGCGTGCCTTGTTTTGGTTGACGGTGGATTCCAGCGATCGTGCTAGGTGCGCAGACTTGCGCATTGGGAGCCTTGATCCTTGAGCTCAGAGACCCTGCAAAGCGTTGCTCCTGCGCGCCGCACGCGGCGCCGAAGACTGGCGATTGTCTCGGTCGTCGTGCTGCTGATCCTGTTGGCGCTCGCGCACCCTGTTCTCACGCATGTTCGAGCGGCCGGCTTGCTCCTACGGATCCAAGACCCACAGGAATCGTCAGTTGTCGCTCATTTTGACACCTATCCGGTCGAAGAGAAGTTAACCAGCATCGCAACGTCGTCAGGGGCAATTCCAGGGCGTCTATACATTCCCCGCGGAGTTGACCACGCTCCCGGGATGGTCGTCGTGCACGGCGTTCATCATCTGGGAATCGAAGAGCCGCGACTGGTCAAATTTGCGCGGGCGCTGTCGGCGTGCGGGATCCGCGTTCTGACGCCGGAGTTGGCTGGCCTGGCCGACTATCGGATTGACGACAAGTCGATCGTGCTGATCGGGGACTCGGCTCGGACACTTTCTACGGACGTGGGACGAAAGGTCGGAGTACTCGGGCTCAGTTTTGCCGGAGGCCTGTCGCTACTGACGGCGGCCGACGCGCGTTATCAGCCCTACATTCAATTTGTAGTGTCGGTTGGATCTCACGACGATCTCGAGCGTGTTTCCGATTACCTCATCACCAACACCATCGTGCGTCCCGATGGCACCACGTTGCAGATGGCGGCGCACGAGTATGGACCGCTGGTGCTGATCTATTCGCGGGTGGAAGATTTCTTCCCGCCTGCAGATGTCGAGCCGGCGCGCAAGGCTCTGCGGCTTTTGTTGTGGGAGCAGGTTGATGAATCGCGGAAGGCGGCCGAGCAACTCAGCCCTCCGTCAAGAGAGAAGATGGAACTGCTGTACAAGCATCGGGACAGCGCACTGGCAGACGAGATGAAACGCGTCATCGGGCAGCATCGGGCGGAGATGGCGGCCGTTTCTCCGCATGGGCATCTGGGATCGGTGCACGTTCCGGTGCTGTTGCTGCACGGGGCGGCGGATAACGTGATACCGCCGTCGGAGCTGCTCTGGCTGCAGAAGGATGTTCCGCCGGGTTACCTGAAGAGTGCGCTTATCAGCCCTGCCATCAGCCATGTCTCCATGGCGGGCGAGCCCTCGCTGGGCGACAACTACAGGCTGGTGCACTTCATGGCACAGGTGCTGAATCTGGCCGGAGCGCGCGAGAGCCTCGGGCAGTGAAGTTGTCTATCGGTTGCGGAGTAACGCCTTGATCCCCGTCATTCTGAGCGCAGTGCCTGCATGATGTTGACCCTCGCCGCGCGGGCCGCGGGCAATACCGACGCTACGACTGCGACCAGCATCAACACTGACGCCGAGATGGCCACGGTCCAGATGCCCGGCATGTCGACCTGCACGAACAACCGCCCAGAAAGGCGCGCCAGCAGGAAACCGAGCGCTGCCCCCACGACGACACCGGCTCCTGCCATTACGGCTCCTTCGGCGATAACGCCCGCCAGAAGGCGCCGAGGCTGCGATCCAACGGCGAGGCGGATGCCGAATTCCCGGGTGCGCGCACTGACGGAGAACGCCAGCACTCCTCCGACACCCACGACAGCAATCGCCAGCGCGACGGCGGCGAATCCACCGAACACGAATGTGTTCAGACGATCGGGAGTCAAGACTTCGGCGCGAATGTCCTCGAGCGTGGCCGCGTGTTCCACGGGTTGATCGATGGACATCTGACGAACGATCCGGGTGATAGGGATCACCAGAGGATAAGGATCGATGCGGGTGTGTACGAAGAGTCTCCCGCCGAAAATACTTACGCCGTTGTCGGAGAGATTGTCAGGAACCTGGCCGAAGGGATGGTAAACGGTAAGGGCGGCGTCCGGCACGAGATGCTCATCGTCCACATCGGCAGCGACGCCCACGACGCGCCGCGGTCCCTTGCTCATGCTGATGAAGTCCATGACAGGGTCGGTCCACATAATGTGCCGATTGACGGGATCCTGACCGGGGAAGACGCGCTGCGCGACACTCTGGCTGATGATCACGACTGGCTCGCCGCCGCGCCGATCCTCCTCGTTGAAGTCGCGGCCTTGCACGATGGGCACACCGAGAGCGGCGAAGAATCCGGGAGTAACCGCGCGGAACTGTGCGCGGGGATCCTCCTCGTGGTTGGCTTTGACGTGGCCTTCTCCGGCGAATTGAAATCCCGGGCCGAAGCCGCCCGCGTCTCTCCACGGCACGTTGGTGCCTTCGGCGACACCGTCGACGCCAGGGAGTTCCTTGATCCGGCGGATGGCGTCCCGATAGAAGTTGATGATCTGATCGGGAGTCTTGCCGTAGGACATGACAGGCATGTTCATGGCTAATACGCGACGGGTATCAAAGCCGGTCGGAGTGGACTGCAACGTGAGCAGCGTTTTGATCAGCATGCTGGCGCCGGCGAGAAGGACAAACGAGGCAGCGATCTGGGTCACGGCGAAAAGGCGCAGGCGCCGGTTCGTGCTGCCGGTGATGCGCACTCCGCCGCTGGTAAGAGCGAAGCCCTGCGAAGTGCTGACAGAAGGCAATCGCGGAACGAAGGCGAGAAGGACAGCGGCCAGGATCGCAAGGCCGGCGCCGACCCACAGCATGCTCGAGTCGATCGTGAGATCGAGTGCGCGGACCGAGAATCGGGATGCATAGCGCGCGAGGATGGCCACCATGGGGCTGGCGATGACAACACCCAGAATCGCGCCCGCACCGCAGAGCAGCAGACTTTCCGTCAATAGAAGTCGACGCAGGGTGGCGCTACTGGCGCCCAGGGCAGAACGCACCGCCAGTTCGCTTTCGCGGCGAACGGTTCGGGCGAGTATCAGATTGGCAACGTTCGAGCACGCGATGATGAAGATCAGTCCGGAGGCGGCGAGAAGAACCAGAAGCACGGTGCGGGCTCCGGAGGTGATCTGCTCGCGCAGCATCTTCGCGTCAATGCGGAAATCCGCATCCCGCGGATATGCCTCGGCGTGGTCTTTCTTCATCGCGGAGTAAGCGGAGTCCAGTTCGGCTCGCGCCTGATCGAGAGTGACTCCGGGAGCAAGACGACCGAAGAGTTGCGTCATCCGATGGACGCGGCCGGCGACCATGGTGGCGGAGAGATGATGCGGACTGGTCACAACGTTCGCGATGAGTTCGGTGTCCGCCGGATAGGGGACCGAGGGTTCAAGCACACCTACGATTGTGGCAGTGCGGGTATCGAGGCGAATCTGCTTGCCAATAACGGATGGGTCGCCGTGGAGGGTAGTGGTCCAGAAGCGATAGGTCAGTACGGCGGCACCTGCGGCACTGGGACCGTCATCGCGCATATCGAGGAGGCGGCCCAGAACGGGGCGCAGCCCCATGACGTCGAAATAGGAACCTCCGACGACGCCGGCGCGGACTTCACGAGGTTCGCCTAACCCGATCATGGTGAAACCGATGGTCGAGAAATCGCCGAAGGCGCTGATCGACTTCACGCTTCCCTTCAAATCTTGAAGCTCAGGGACAGAGAAGTTGGCGTTATCGGCGCCGATACCGGGAGCGCTCTGCCGGATGTAGACCAAGCGATCTTCGCCTCGGTTCGTCAGCGGCCGCAGCAGAACACCGCGCACCAGGGTGAAGATGGCAGCATTGGCGCCAATGCCGAGCGCCAGGGTCAGCACTACGGCAAAGGCCAGCCCCGGTGTGCGAGATAGTGAATAGACGGCAAACTTGAGATCCCGAAGAAAGGACATGTCCCCACCTTTGCTTGCGAAGAGCAACATTCTCGCCATTCCTAAGATTCACATAACAAGGCGCTTGTTGGCGGTCGCTGTCTTCGCCCTGTCCGATTCTGGACGTTCTCCTCGTAAGTACGGACACTCATACCGAGTTCCGCCCGACCTCAATGAGCCGGTTCTTTGACGAGAAGGACGCGATCGGCGGCCACATTCTGAAGCGTCTGGACGATTCCGGACGGCCAGTGAATCTCAACCAAGTCGACGGACTCGGCGGTACCCAGTCCGAAGTGAACCGGGCCTGCGCTCGACGAGGCGTATCCGCAGCTTGTGGTCATGTGGTTGTACTGGGCGCCGGATTTCGTGACCACCTTGATGCGCGCTCCGATGCCGTCGCGGTTGCTCTTCGTCCCCTGCAACTTGAATTCGATCCAGTGGCTGGCGCCGGGGCTCTGATTGATCCAGATTTCTGCCGGAGCGTTCAGTGCGTTGACGACGACGTCGAGTTTGCCATCGCCATTCAGGTCGGAAACAGCGGAGCCGCGGTGGCGGGACGGAGGTTGTGCGGTGAGTCCGGCCTCTGCCGTAAGCGCAGCGAATTTCATGCCGCCGAGATTGCGGAAAACGGTATTCGGCTGCTCGATGACGAGATTGGTCGAGGCCAGTGACTGCACGTGTCCGCGAGTGACGAAGATATCTTTCCAGCCGTCGTTGTCGAAGTCGGCGATGGTGGGTGAGTAGCCCGACATCGGCAGGCTCATCTTGGTCATGCCGCTTTCTCGCGTGATTTCTATGAAACTTCCTTTGCCGGTGTTCTTGTACAGCGGGAAGGTTTCGCCGTCGAGGGCCACGATGAAGATGTCGGGATAGCCGTCGTTATCGAGATCACGAAAATCCACGCCCATGCCCGAGATGTAGACGCCGTCTTCGCGGAGTGCCACATTTTCCTCAAACGCGACTTCCTCGAATTTGCCCGCACCTTTGGCGCGGTAGAAGGAATTCATCAGCTTGTCGTTGGGAATGATCAGGTCCATGCGGCCGGTGAGTTCAGAATCGGCCGCGGCGGCACCCATGCCTTTGCCGGGATGTGCGCGGAATCCGGCTTCAACCGAGGCATCGCGGAAGGTGCCATCGCCGTTGTTGATGAACAGTTGATTCGGCGTCGGCTTGTACATCTTCGGATGGCAGTAGTCGTTGTGGCCGAAACCGGAGCAGACGGGTTCGTGGTCGAAGTCCCATTTCAGATAGTTGACGACGACGAGATCGAGCAGGCCATCGTTGTTGACATCGATCCAGGCGCCGGCGACAGCCCACAACTGGCCGAACTCCGCATCGGGCTTGTTGAGTCCGGCCTTGGCGGTGACGTCGGTAAATGTTCCGTCGCCGTTGTTGTGATAGAGCGTGTTGCGGTGGACCCCGGCAACGAAAACGTCTTCGTACCCGTCGTTGTCGTAGTCGCCAACGGCGACTCCTGTGTCGTAGCCGGTCCCGGCCAGTCCAGCTTTTTCGGTGACGTCGGTGAAGTGTCCTTTGCCGTCGTTCTCGAAGAGGCGGTTGTAGTACCGGGGAGAGTCCTTCTTAAGCGTCTTCAGATTCGCGCCGTTGGTGAAGAAGATGTCGGGATGGCCGTCGTTGTTGTAATCGAAAATAGCTACGCCCCCGGCCATCGTTTCCGGCGCGTGGTGTTCGGCGCTCTCGTTACTGTCGAGTTTGAAGTCGATCGGCTGGAAAACGAAGCGGATGGGGCTGTCGGCCGCGGCTTTGGGCGGCTCGTTCGCCTGGGATCTGTCCTGGGAGAGTAGGGATGCGCTGAGGGCGAAGAGACCGATTGCGGTTCGAAGGCAATGAAAATATCTGCGGATCACCATGGGCAAGCACTATTCAACCACAAAAGGACGCGTGGAGCAGAGGACCGAAATTCTTCCGCAAAAGAGCAACTAGGACGAGAGAACGAGGCTGCCTTTTGTGGTCACTTTTGCGGGCGCGATTAGCACAGTGCGATGGCCATGGTCAAGTAAGGAATCACCGCGTAGAACGGGGGGTTCCAAGGGTGGAAAGGGCCTGTAGGAGATCGATTTTGTTCTTGACAAAGGTTTACAAGACCAATTAAACCGTAAACGTTCACGGAACAGGGTCGTTCTGTCCCAGAGGACTGTCCCAACCGAACGTAATTCTGGAGGCTGGCAAAATGAAATCCCTCTCGCCCACGAATGCCGGGAGTTTCGGCCTATTCCTCAAAAAACTAGACTTGCGTCTAGTCGTGCTGCTTGGAGTGCTGTTACTGCTCTTCGCAGCGCAGGCGATGGCGCAAGAAGCAACAATCGTCGGAACTGTGACCGACCCAAGCGGCGCCGCAGTGGCGAACGCGAAGGTCACCGTGACGAACGTGGACACGGGTGTGTCGAAGCAGTTCACCTCAAACGAATCCGGTCAGTACGTCGCAGTGGACATTCACATTGGCCACTACAGCGTGAAAGTCGAAGCAAGCGGATTCAAGACATCGGAAAAGAAGGACCTCGTCCTTCAAGTTGGTGACCGTATCCGCTCGGACTTCCAGTTGATCGTGGGAGGCCAGCAGGAAATGGTTACGGTGGAAGCCAACACAATCGCAGTGCAGGCCGATACTGGCGAAGTCAGCAACGTCGTCACCGGCCAGCAGATTGAAGGGCTCTCCATCAACGGACGCGGTATTTATCAGTTGGCCGCGCTGGCGCCAGGTGCATCGAGCCAGATCGACCCCACCGCTCCCAACACTCCTGTCGGCGGCAGCGCCGGTGTGGAATTCAACGGCATGCGGCAGAATCACAACCTCTACTTGCTGGATGGCGGCGAGAACTCTGACCGCGGCGGCGCCGGCGGCATGGACATCGCTCCCTCGGTCGACGCCATCGCCGAGTTTCGCCAGTTGACGTCCAACTACAGCGCCGACTTTGGACTCTCCTCCGGCGGCACGATGACGCTGGTTCTCAAGTCTGGAACCAAGCAGTTCCACGCGGCCGCTTGGGAATTTAACCGCAACGACGCGTTCGATGCCCGCTACTACACGAACCGGGCGCCGGCCGCGGTGGCGGAGCTTCGGCAGAATCAGTTTGGCTTCAACGTTGGAGGTCCGGTTACGTTCGGGAAGCTCTACAACCCCGACAAGAACAAGACCTTCTTCTTCTACAATATGGAGTGGCGGAAGTACATCAACGGCAACAACCTGCAACAGTTGGAGCCGGACACGAGCACCTATGGTGGTGACTTCAGCAACGCCCTTCCCAACATTCAGATTCCGCACGCGCCCGACTTTTCCGACACTGGAAACGTCTCTCCGTCGGTCCTTTTCGCCAATTGCGAGGGGGGAGTGGCTCCAGCGGGCGTAACTGCTGGCGATCCGTTCCCCGGCAACGTCATCCCATCCTGCATGCTGAGCGCGAATGCTCACGCGTTGCTGACCGCGGGTGGCAAGTACGGCGGCATTTTCCCGGCCCCGAACGGCGTGGACCAGAACAATAACCCCTCCTTCTTCGGCGGCAACAATGCTCCGACGAACTTGAAGGAAGAAATTGTCCGCATCGACCACAACTTCAGCAGCAAGTTCTCGGTGTTCGGACACTATGTTGCCGAGCAGGTGAACCAGACGTTTGGAACCACCTTGTGGGCATGGGCCAACCAACCTTCGGTCGGCACCACCTTTGGCAACCCTTCGTATAGCGCGGTCATTCACACGACCTATGCGATTAGCCCGACGGTTTTGAATGAGGCGTCGTTCAACTACAACGGCAACCGCATCAACATCATTCCCTTCGGGCTGTTCAGCTCCGATGGCACTCAGTACCAACCCAATCGTCTCTTCAGCGGCCCCAACAACGACAGCCGACTACCTGCGATCCAACTGGCGGGGCACCTGGGTGCGATTTATGAAGTGGCGAGCTGGCCGTGGCACAACTCATCTGACGACTATCAGTTCCGCGATGACGTTTCGTGGACCAAGGGCAGTCACCAGATGAAGTTCGGCTTCAGCTGGGCTCTGTACAAAAAGGTCCAGGACCTGTTTGGGGACACGCAAGGCGTGTTCAACTTCAACGGGAACTACACCGGAACGGATTTTGGTGACTTCCTGCTGGGTCTTTCGAACTCCTACAACGAGCTCGGAGTTCAGGACAAGGGCTTCTGGAACAACGTCTCGCCGGCTCTCTATTTCCAGGACAACTGGCGCGTCAACAAGCGCTTGACCCTGAACCTGGGCCTGCGTTGGGACGGCGTACCGCACACCTACGAAGCCAACAACCGGATGGGGAACTTCTATCCGAACCTGTACAACCAGGCGAATGCTGCCATTCTGGACAGCAACGGCAACATCTGTAGTGGCGTTTTCGATCCCATCAGTGGAGCGAACCCAGGCTGCGAGCAAGCCAGCCCGGGCCTCGGCAGCAGCCCGAATCCGGTGCTTGCCGATACTCAGTTCTATCTGAATGGCATCGGCATTCCGGGTACGACCGCTGGCGTTCCGAAGGGTCTGGTGAAGACTCACTGGGCAGCCTTCGGTCCGCGAATTGGTTGGGCCTACGACCTTACCGGTTCCGGCAAGACCGTATTCCGCGGCGGCTTCGGCGCCATGTATGAACGCATACAGGGCAACGACATGTACAACGCTGGTCCGAACGTCCCGTTCAGCACCAGTGTGACCTTCAGCGGCGTATCGTTGGAGAATCCAAAGCAGTTCCTGAGCAACGGCAATACGGCGGTCGCGCCGGTTACAGTGGCCGACATCACCGGATTGGCCGTCGACAATTACAAGCTGCCGGTGGTTTACCAATACAGCGCCGGCGTTCAGCGGTCGCTCGCTTCCCGCACCGTGCTGGCAGTGATGTATGTTGGCAACCTGAGCCGCCAACAGAACTACTACCAGGACATCAACCTGCCGGATCCGACGTTCCTGCCGGATATTTACAACAACAACATCAAGCGCAATACGGTGAACCCGTATCTAGGCTTCGGTGCGATCAAGTTGTCGGCCGATGGGGCCAATGCCAAGTACAACGGCCTGCAGGTTGACCTCAACTCGCAGATCAAGAAGGACCTTAGCTTGCGAGTGTTCTACACACTCTCGCGTGGCTACGATCCGTCGAACCAGACCAACGGCGGCGGCGGCGGCGGCGACCTCGAAGCCGTCTCCAACCCGTACGCGGGCTGGCGGTACGACTGGGGACCGGGTGGGTATGACCGCCTGCACAACCTGTCGGTCAACTTCATCTATGATCTGCCCATCCTGCGGCATACCTCCAACTCGTTCGCGAGAACGGTTGCTGGTGGCTGGGAAGTATCGGGCATCGTCACCATCCAGTCTGGCCGGCCGTTCAACATCACGCTCAATGGCAACCAGGGTGGCAATGGCGTCGGCGGCAACAACCGCCCCGACCTTGCCTCCGGCTCGATTTCGACGCCGCACACCTGGGAGCACTGGGTTGATGTGAATTCGTTTGCCACACCGGCGCCTGGCGCATGGGGCAACACGCCCTTTGACGCGGTCCGTGGTCCAGGATTCAACGTTTGGAACCTGTCACTCTTCAAGAACTTCGTGTTCAACGAAGCTCGCGGGAGCCAGTTCGAACTGCGCCTGGAGACGTTTAACACCTTCAACCATCCGACACCGACCGGCATCAACACCGGCTGGGAGCCTGGCTCTACCAGCTTTGGCTCAGTCAACAATTACTTCCCATCGCGCATTGTTCAGCTCGGCGGGAAAATCAGCTTCTAACGCTCTCGGTTGAGGGCTTCACCGCCCCGCTCGCAAGGTTCGCGAGCGGGGCGTTTTATTTTCTACGAGCGAGTCGGTCTCTGGTTCTTTCTCGCGCGGCTGAAGACCTCGAATCGGCGGCGCCCTCGAGCTTCTTTTCTTGACGGTCACGTCGGAGCGGGCATAGGCTTGAATGTGGACTTTGGCTCGGGTCTTTATGCGTTTCGCCAAACTTCACAGGCAAGGGCAGGCCGCTGTTTTCCTCGCGATCGTGGTCGCTACGATCCTGCTTCTTCCTCTTGCTCACGCGCAGGATTCCCCCAATGGTGAATTAGTCCCGCGAACCGACAGGCCGGAACTCTCGGTTGCGGTGAAGGACGTCGCGGGAGAACCAATCATCGCGGCCGGGTTGGTGAAGCTTTATCGCGATGGCTTCCTTAACGGTCAGACTGGGCTCACTCGGGGTCACGCTTTCTTCGGCTCGCTTCCCTTTGGAAACTACTCGGTGACGGTCGACGCGACCGGCTACAAATCCGCACAGAGCGACATCAACGTCTCGGTCGCCATGCGGTATGAAGTCGAGGTGCGATTGCAGCGCGACTCGGCTCCCGACGCAGGGGCTGGAGTGCCGGCAAAGCCTCTGCTCGCTCCCAAGGCAAAAGAGGCACTGGACAAGAGTCTGAAGGCTCTCAGCAAGAACAAGCTCGCTGAGGCGGAGAAATACCTGGCGGAGGCGGTTCAGCTGGCCCCGTCTCATCCGGATGTGCTGTACGTCCAGGGAGTGGTGTTCCTGGACAAGCGAAGCTTCGCGCAGGCGCAAGGCGTGCTCGAGAAGGCTTCCCAGATGGATCCTACCAACGGCCGCGCCCTTTCCAGATTGGCGATGGCTTTTGTGGACGAGGGGAAATATGACCAGGCGATCGCTCCGGCGCAGAAGTCCGTGCAACTGGATGCCGCCGCGTGGGAGCCGCAATGGATGCTTGGAGAGTCGTACTACCATCTTCAGCAGTACGAAGAGGCTCTGAAGGCGTCGCAGTTGGCATGGAATCAGTCCAATGGCAAGGAGCCGCAAATCGAGCTGTTGCTGGCCAAGGCGCTCACGGCTGTGGGGAAATACGAGGATGCCGCCGAGAGCCTGCGGGACTTCCTGAAGCGCTATGCTGACCGGCCTGAGGCCCCTACGGCGCGGCGGTGGCTGGATGGCCTAGCCAGGAATGGAAAGATCCGCGCAAACTGAGGGCCGGTCTGCTCTTGCCGTTTTCGGTGGTGACACCGAACACCGCGTCCCCCCCATGATTTAGACTTCCTCTTGCGGTACGACTCGCGCCTTCATGTTCAAGATCCTTCCTAAACTAGCGTTTGTGGCGCTTCTGCTGCCCGTGCTGGGCCGGGCCCAGGCGCCAACGCCTTCTGATGCCATCGCGCTCGAGCAGCAGCAGAAATGGGCCGAGGCGGCGCAGGTCTGGAAGAGATTCACCGCGCGCAATCCAAGCGACGCCGCGGCCTACGCCGCGATGGGACTTGATTTCTCACGGCTGCAGAAATACGACGAGGCCGCAGCGGCTTATCGCAAGGCGCTGAAGCTGAATCCGAAGCTTCCCGGGATCGAGCTCAACCTCGGGCTGGCGGAATACAAGCAGCAGCATTGGCCCGCGGCGGCCACAGCTTTCCGCGCCGTGCTCGCTGCCGATCCGACGAATGCACAAGCGCAAACTCTGCTGGGGATGAGCTACTACGTGATGCAGAAGTTCGATCTGGCGGCCAGGTATCTTGAGCCCGCCAGCAAAGCCGATCCGGCCAATGCGGAACTGCATCAGTTGCTGGCGCGGAGTTGCTTGTGGGCCAAAAAGTCGGAGTGCGCGATAGAGGAATTCCGGCTGCTGTTGCAGCAGAGCCCCGACTCAGCGCCGACCCACATCCTGATGGGCGAAGCGCTCGATGCGCTGGGAAAGACCGACGAGGCGATTGCCGAGTTTGAAACGGCGGTAAAGATCTCGCCCAAGGAGCCGAACGTCCATTTCGCGCTGGGCTACATGTACTGGAGAGCGCAGGATTTTGAAAAGGCAAAAACGGAATTCGAGCAGGAACTGGCGGCGGACCCGAATCATGAGCAGTCGCTGGCCTACCTGGGCGACATCGAGTGGAAGAGCGATCACCCTGACGCGGCTTTACCCCTTTTGCATAAGGCAATCCAGGTCAACAAGAATTATCGCTTCGCCTATGCGGTATTGGGAACGATCTACGTCGCCCAGAAGAACTACAAAGAGGCGGAGACCGCGCTTCTTCAGGCCATCAAACTCGAACCTGCCGAGCCTGACGCCCACTACCAACTCGGACGGCTCTATCAGGCCTTGGGAAGGAAAGGAGAGGCGGAAAGAGAGCTGAAGAAAACCCGGGAATTGCAGGAGAAAGCCGATCAGAGTGTCCGGAGCAAAATCCCGACACAGCCCGGCGACGTGAAGCCAGCCGAAAACAAGTAGGGAGGAATCTTCCCTACGCTCTTCCCTTCTTCGCGGCGACGGCGGACTCCTTGCCAGCCACTTCCCACGGGCGCTTCGGCCGGTCTACGGCGGGTTTGTCGCGATCCTGGATGCGATCGTAGTGGTACGACTCGCTGACGGTTCCGAGCGATTCGTTGTAGAGACTGGGCAGACCGAGCGCCATCTTGAGTTCCTCGGAGAACGTCTGCAGCGATTTCAATTGCTCGGCGGTGGCAGGAACCTCGTTCTTTGAGGTCTTCAGGAACTGCTGATATCCCTTGTTGACCAGCTTTGAAATCTCGCTGCCGATGAGGCAGCCGGGGTAGGCGAAAATCTTAACGCCATCCTCGGGCGTCTTCTGGATTGCAGCCGAGACGTTATACTTGCGGAGGAAGACGCGGCTGGTGGTGCCGGGCGCGTCGGTGACATCAAAGCCATTGTCGCGCAGCCAGGCGAGCGCCTCTTCGTAGGTTCTTGCTTCTACTGTTTTACTCATTTCGTTGTTTCGACCTTTCCTCGGCGGCGTTGGCCCGTCTATTGGATGCGGAATTATGAAGACCGATCGTGACTATACCGGGGCTGCATCGCCGTGTGAACTCATTCATCTAAACAAAATACTACATAGCGTGTTTTCGACCACCTAGCACATTACGTTGGTCATGGGGTGTTGTTCAAGCATGACATTCAGTCAGGGCAAAATGGCTGTGGGCGATGTTTCGCAGGGCCTTCCGGAGGCACGGAAGACGCTCTCCGGACTAGGGGAAAGCCTTGGTAACAGCCTGCTTGAGCGGATCGGGAACACTCCCCTGTTGCGCCTGGACGCGCTTACGCGCGAGATTCCGGGTGCGGTACTTTTGGGCAAGGCCGAATGGTGCAACCCGGGTGGATCGGTCAAGGATCGCGCCGCGGCGAATATTGTGTCGGAAGCCCGGCGGCGGGGACAGTTGCGACCGGGGAAAATCTTGCTGGATGCGACCAGCGGGAACACCGGCATTGCTTACGCCATGCTCGGCGCAGCCGAAGGATTCCCGGTGACGCTGTGCATGCCGGAAAATGTCTCGCGCGAGCGCAAGCAGATCCTGCAGGGATACGGCGCGAACATCATTTATACGGATCCCGGTGATGGCTCGGACGGGGCGATCCGGATGGCGCGTCAACTCGCGGCAGAACATCCCAACACATATTTCTACGCCGACCAGTATTCGAACGATGCGAACTGGAAGGCGCACTATTTCACGACGGCCAACGAAATCTGGCAGCAAACGCAGGGAAGGGTCACACACTTCGTCTCGATGTTGGGGACGAGCGGCACGTTCGTCGGCACTACGAGGCGACTAAAAGAACTGAATCCCGCCGTGCAGTGTATTTCGCTGCAGCCTGACTCTTCCTTTCACGGAATCGAAGGTGCCAAGCACATGGCAAGCGCGATTGTGCCGCAGATCTACGATCCAGCGCTGGCGGATGGAAATCTGGAAATCGCGACTGAGGATGCGTACGCGATGGCGCGCCAGTTGTCACGGGGAGCCGGGCTTCTGGTGGGCATTTCGGCGGCAGCGGCCGTAGTCGGGTCGCTCAAGGTGGCGCACAGTTTACCTCTCAGGGGAAACCAGGAAGCTGTGATTGTCACCATTCTGTGCGACTCTGGGGAGAAGTATCTGAGCGAAAGATTTTGGAATGAAGGATAGTCGAATTTCAGATTTGCGATTGTAGATTTCAGATTGAAAAATCGATCACTGCTCTAAATCTGAAATCATCAATCTGAAATCTGAAATATTACATGCTCAAGTTCTCACCCATTGATTACGACACCATTCGCCGGCACGGTGAAGAGACGTATCCGCACGAGTGCTGCGGCATTCTCTTGGGCCGCACCGAGGACGACGGGACACGGATCGTGACCTCGACGGCACGCGCTGGAAACACCCGAACCGATTCGCCCCACAACCGTTACAACATCGATCCACGCGACCAGATTCGCATTCAGCGCGAAGGGCGCGAGCGGGGCGAGGATGTAATCGGCTACTACCACTCTCACCCGGACCACCCTGCAGAACCTTCGTCGACTGACCTGCAGGAAGCTCACTGGCCCGGCCTGTCTTATGTGATTACCAGCGTGGCAAAGGGGAAAGCGGAGAAGACGAACTCATTCGAGCTCGAACTCTCCGACAATTCCGGCAAGCGGTTTGCCTCGGAAGAAATCCAAGTCGGGAAGTAGCCTTGCTGGAATTGCGCGGGCAACTACACCTCTTTAGACCCCTTAACTGGCGCGGGTTCTGCGGGATTTTCACAGACTGGCAACAGATCGCTGAGGCGTTCCTGGCACCGATTTCTGCGAACCAATGATGCGCCAACTGCAGTCACCTGCCGAGGCGTGCGGAATCTGCACGGCCGGTTGCACCAATTCCGGTCATAGGGCTGTGCACGGCGTGCACTCGATTGAAAATGCGTGTACTTACAAAGCTGTATTTTTCGTTGACTCAGAAAATAGGAGGAGTACAACAGGATCGTTCTTTGACAGCTTCTTAGGTTTTTCCGGTTGGTGCGGCGTCCGGGGCTCAAGCCGAGTCACTGTCTTGACCGAAAGGTTGGGATGGAGGGCGGGTAAGGGTCTATAGCAAAGCGCTGGTCGAGGAGAACGAAGAGGACACGTTGAAGGCAGGATAGAGTTCCGAGGCGTAGGGTAGATTTATCCGGTTGGCGGTGAGCCCGGAGCCCGAGTTTAGATCGCGCGATGCAGCCCCGCAAGGGAAGCAGCGAGAGCAGGTCGGCAAGGGTCAATCAGCGAGCTACTGGCCGAGACGAATGCACCTTACACCACCTCGGAACTCTCTTTGTTTTGGGCCGTCCAACATCCGCTCCGACCGGATTTCTCTACTTGCCCGCCGCCTTCAACACAACCGTGTTGCGCTCATCCCCGGCAATAATCCTGTAGAACTTTCTCAACTCCTCAGACCGGTTTACGGGAACGCTCAGTTCTTTCACTTCGAAAGTACGTTTGTAGTCGATGACGTTGCCCTTGATCTCCGTCTTCGAGTGATAGCTGGCAAAACCGTAATCTGCATCGACTGGTGCGGGTAGGTCGTCGACCACGTAGCCTTCAGGAATTGTGATCTCAAAAGTGTCGGTGTCGCGGGCTGGCCCCTCGAACTCAATGGGAAACTTGCGCGGCTCTTTCGTTTCCAAAAAGCTGTAGCCCTTGTTTCCGAGCACTCGCGGACGCACCAGCAGCAAGCCTCCCGCGTTCTTGGCGTAACCAGCGGATTCAAACGCGTATTCAAATCCAAACGGCTTATCCGTCACGGTGAGATTGAGGACCCGTGCCTTGGTGATATTGAAGTTGGAGAGCGAATTGGCGAGGAGACTCTCGATGGGTTTGATGCGGTCGGAATCCTTGGTCACCGTGCGCAACGCCCAGCGCTCTGAAGACGCGCGCTCGCCGAGGCGCGTTTCGGCCACTTCGCCCACCAGATTGCCCTTCGAATCCAGTTTCAGCTTGGCCGTTCGCTCGATGCTATTCATGGCTGAGGGTTGCTGAGGCAGAGCCAACAACTCACCGCCTTCGGGCGTAACCATGAGTGCGAAGTTTGCCTGGAGCGCCCCTCGAATCTGCCCAAAGGGGGTCATCTCATCGGTCGGATCGAAGAAGAGGATTCTGCCCAGCTTGGGATGTTGCAAAGTAGCCACCAAGGAAGGGTCGTTCAAGCCATCAGGCAGCTTGATGGCGAGAATGGCATGGTTGAATCCGTGATGGGCAGGCGTCTCGGGAGTTACGGCTCCGCGCTCGGTGTTGATGACCACGTGGAAGGAGTCGAAGCCAATCTCGCGCAACATAGAGCGCGTGAGGGTCGCCTTGTCCTTGCAGTCACCGAATCGGTTGGAGAACACCTCAGGGGCCGGATGCGGCTGCCAGCCTCCAATACCCAGTTCGATGGCGACATAACGGATGTTGTTCTGCACGAACTGAGCGATCGCCTGCATCTTCGCGAGTTGCGTGTCCTTGCCCGCGGTGATGGTGGCGACCTGCTGCTTGATCTCGGGCGAGGCATCAAGACGTCCTGAGAGCAAATCGGAATACCATCTGCCCATGTCGTTCCAGGCGACGAAGCCGGTGGCAGATTTGCCTCCCGGGGGGAACAAGGTAACGATCATCTGGCCTACCAGACCCTGGAACGGAGGCATGGCAGGTTCAGTCCGTATGGCATCGACATCGCTGACGGCCCACTGCCAGAGATTGTTGCCGGCATCGTTCGGCTTTGCCTCGGCATGGTTCAGCCATGAAGCTTTGAATTCCCACGCGGGCGGTAATTGCAGAGAATAGTGACTTTCGCGGACAGGGTCCCGTTCCTGAAAGTACCATTCATCCTGCATAAAGAAGGGCCGCTCTTCCACCTCATATTCATAGCCGACGATGTTGCCCGGTTCGGCGGCAGGAATCCGCAAGACTTTGAATTTGACATCGGAAATCAGTTCGGCTCCCTGGAAGGCGAGCGAAACCTCGGTGGCATCTTTGTCCTTTACTTCGAAATCCCGGCCCTGCGCGGGTATGCACCATCCATGCAGGCTCTTAATCTTGCGCTGCGGGTTGAAGTAGATATGGACCAGCCCACGCTCGCGGCCGTTGGGACGCAGAATTTTGTAGGCTTCGCGCACTGTGGTCTTGATCTTGTCCGAGGAGACTACAGTGACGTTGGTCTCGGAATATAGAAGGACTGCATCCGTCTTCTCGTCATAGGTCGGCAGAGTCACGTTGACCTTGGCGTGCATCCACTGGGGGGCATCTCCCGCAGCGCAGGCCAGGCAAGAAACCATGACGAAGGCGACGAACTGGACTATGCGCAGCGTACTACTTGCTGGCTGAGGTTTCGCCAGGTTGCAGCAGAATTTGTTGCTCATCACCGTTTCTCACCACCTGAAAGAAGTTGCGCAATGTTGTGTAGTACTTGGGTTCCAACATGAGAACGTCCACCGTCAGCTTCCGCACGACCCGAACCGTCCCTTTCTCGTTTTCCACCTTCAGGTCGTAGACCACGGCGTGGATATCTTGTGTCTTTTGAGGAGGAACGCTGCTGATCTGCCATCCGGCGGGCAACTCAACAGCGACATCGTCGATTTTCTCGTAGGGATATTGGAAGTAGATCGGCAAAACGCGGGTGGCATGTTCGAAAATGTGTTTTTCGTGCGCGGTGAAGAATCCGACGGGAAGAGTCGCTCGTTTCCCCGCGCTCGAGGCCCATCCTGGGATCTTGATGTCCAGCACGGCGACCAGCGGGGTAACGGCGCTGTTCCAATCCGGCTTGTTGGTCAACTCGACCTCCGCCGCGGCCGGAACCTGCTCCTTCAGTGACTCTTCCAGATACTTCTTACGCGCCGTGTCGTCCTCGTGCCGTTGCTCCAGGCGACGATACATAGCTTCCAGCCCGGTGTAGGTCACAGTCACCCGTCCTTCCAGATCTCCCGAATCCGCGAGCTTGAGCTTCGCCTCGCGTAGGATCTGCGACTCAGAAGCCTCTGGCAGGGTGGTGCGAATCCAGGTCCCGCCGTCTCCATCCAGGCGCAAGCCGATGACCCCAGTTTCCGGCCAGCTCAGCAGACCAAAGGGAGCGAAGGCTCCTCCCGGATCGAAGTAGAGATCTTTGCCGTTGAGCTTTACAAGTACTACGTTGGAATCGAGCCTGCCGCTCTGCATCAGTTTGGGTTCGAAAAAATACTGGCGGCGATTGGCGGCCCAGCATCCGTAAGCCTCGAATCCGGCTGCACGAACCAGCGCCAGGTACAGCCAGGTCAGCTGCACGCCGTCGGCATAGCCGCGTTTCCAAATGTCTTCGACATTGGCCACTGCCTTTTCCTTGTCGCGCTTTTCTTCCTGTTCAGTTTTGCGGATTTCGTATGACGTATTTCGGATCTGTTGTACGCGCTCATAGATCTTTCTCAACTTCACTTCAGGTGCATCATTCGGCGCGACGATTTGCGCGACCGCTTCTTCCATCGCCTTGCGCTTTCCGACGAAGCTCTCGAGGGCGCCATTCCTCTTTTTGCCAAGCCTCTTCCAATATTTGTCCGGATCGCGCTCCGGCAGCTCTTCGTCGTAGATGAAGTCCACACGGGCTTTCATCTCGTCCTCTGGGGGCATGAAATCCTCGGGCTGGAATGCCGGGATGTCATGTGCTTCCATCTCAACGATGCCTTGAACCCCCTGTTTCGGGGTGGCTCCTTCCGGCAGCTGTTGCCAGGTCCAGCGAAGGTAAAACTGCGTGTATGGGCTGGTGAACGGCTTGAGAGAGAACTTCGCGGATTTGGTGAACAGCTCTTCGCTGAGAATCCAGTGCGAATCGTAGACGTAGTGCTCTTTGAAATCGACGGTATAGAAGTACTCGATGATGCCTCCTACCTCGACATCGGGCAGATTGAACGTCTTTACGAGGTAGGCGCGACCCCGGTTCTTCGCGATGGTCTTCTCGTAAACCTTGCCATCGAAGTCGACGATCGTTCCATTCGGCTTGATGGTCCGTCCGTGGATCGCAGTAACATCCTCGAAGCTTTTGTCGAACTCAATTTCCACGTTGGCGTGCTTGAGCCCGTCTTCCTTCAGGATCTTGATCCGGATATAGCTGTCCTCGTGCGGCGTGAAGCGATTGTCATCACGATCGACTTCGCGAAAGAGGATGATGGCGGAAGCCCCGGGGGCTTTCGGTTCGCTCGTCATCTTTAGTTCGTCGGGGTTGACCGGCTGAAAGCCGACGCTGGCGGCGGCGCCGGTTGGCCGCACGAGCGCAGAGGCGAATAACATCGCAGCGACTAGGATCCATCGAATAGGAAAGGAGCTACCACGCCGAGTCCAGGGCACAGTCTGACCCTCCGAGGTGCGGGACCACATCTCTTTCGGGCTTTATTGGGAGGAAGGAAACTGAAGGGAATGGCCGCGAGCCCGAGCTTGTCCGCACCAGACCCAACGCCGGACAATACCTTGGCACCCGGCAGCTGTCAAGAGATGTGTCCCGCTTTGGATAAGGCGCGTCGGGCCGCTGCTCGCGCGTCTGGCGCGGCGAAACTCCCCTGTGATTCAGATCACGAGAGAGACAGATGATGACTCACTTTCCGGCGTTTCCTGGACCGCCTACCGGATAGATGCGCGGAATTCTTTGCTCCAAGGTTGGCAGATGGGGAAATGCCGCGTGCGGCTCCGCCTGGTACCAATACGCGACCGAGAAGAAGTTGTCGGAGCGGTGATTGGCGTGGCCGTGTTCGATTGTGGCGCGCAGGGATTTGGTGAACGGGATTGGCGAGTCGAGATGGAAACGATACACGGTCGAGCGGCTTCCCGCGAATTCCTGTCCGACGACCGGTGCGCCGTACAACCCGTAGGCGAATGGATGCTGGAAGCCCCACGCTCCGAGGAAATAATCTTCCGAGCCGGTGCCGTTGATTGACGGCAGTTTCTCGCCGTCGACGAAAAACATGTCATCGCCTTCGCCCCACCAGTTGTCCTGATTCTGCAGCACGGACATGGTCACGCCGACGAAGTGCCCGCGGCCGACGGCTTCCAGCCAAACGTAATTGCCCTCACCGTCGAGGTTCGGAACCTTATCCATGTCGCCGTTCGATTTCCATTGATTGCTCGTTCCCTTCGCGGGTGCGGCCTGGCGATATTGGGCGTGGAAATAGAGTTGGTCTGCGGCGGGCGGCTTGCTGTAGGTGCGGTAGTCGATATTGAAATAGAAAGAGTCGGTCTTGATCGTGCCCTCGTTGGTCACCGTGATGCGGGCGTGCTTTTGATAAGGCATGGGGAAGAAACAGTTCAACGCCTTTTCGGAGCCGACCTGCAGTGGGATCGACTGGTACTTGAAATAGTCGCCCAGGCCGAGTCCGAAGAAGTCGCCGATCGGTGCCTCGACGCTTGGGGTGGATTCGCCGTCCCAGTACATGCGCAGCACGAGGGCTTTTAGATGATTGGGATCGTCGCTGGCGATCGTGACCCAGACATGAGTGATGAGGCCGGGGCCAGCTTCGTCGAGGAGAGTAAGAGTTTCCCCGGGAGCGATCGGACGCGCGTCGGCATTGCCGCCGCTGCGGTCGTAGCTGGAGGAACGGTGCTGGACGTAGTCTTTGGGTTGGGGAAGCGAGGAGAGCCAGTTTTCTGGGTTTTGGCTGAACAAGGGGACTGACGCGAAACAGAGAACCGACACGATGAAGAACTTCTTCATGGCAAGCGCCTCCTCAGATGACGCAATTCTACGCAGTAAGCTGCACAAGCGACGGTGAAAGGATCGCGCGTACCGATTCGCGGATGTTTTCCGCATGCGTCCAGCAGTGTTCGCGTTCGGGGACAGGCGAGGCGATGCGGACGGGGTATTCGTCGTACGTCCGCCCCTGCAGCAGCCTTCCATGCCGTTTCTTCCTCACGCCTCCCCACTGCTTGAAGAAGAATGGTACACGTGCGGAGGAGCATAAGTCGCGAATCGAGACGACCCATTCTTCCTTCATGGGACGGGCGCCGGGGCCACTTTCTCCGCCGACGATAGCCCAACTGATATCCGAAAGGCTAAAGCGCCCAAGATTTTCGAGCAGTGGCTCGATCGACAGAAATTTCACGCACGCGGGAGTAGCTTGCAGATCGACCACTCGCGGCAACCCATGCTTCTTGTTTTCGACGCTGACTCCCCACCAGATATGTTCTTGTTCCGCCGCGAAGCGAAGCTTGTTGCGGAGCAGATCGCGCAGGCGTGACGACCGTTTTGTCAGGACCTGGAAGGTGTGCCATTTTGCGGTTGCCATTACGCGGCAGACCAACTCGATGTATGCCTCGGGAACTCCCTCGTGGAACAAGTCGCTCATCGAGTTCACAAAGACGAGCTTTGGTGAACGCCACATGAGCGGTTCGGTGAGTTTTTCCTGGACTAACCGCAGGTCGAAGCCTTGCTCGTACGGATGTCCCTTCACACCGCGGAAGCGTTCGGCGAAAGTCTCGGCATAGCAGTGCTTGCAGCCTGGACTGATCTTGGTGCAGCCCCGGACGGGGTTCCAGGTCGCGTCGGTCCATTCGATGTGAGAATTCAGGCTCATTGTGTGTGCTCGCTTTTCCGACTCTTAGGAAAGGTGACTCTGGCGTAATCAGGAAGCGTGTTCTTTCGGCGTTTGTGCCTGGGTGGCTCCGTCTGGATCAAGCCATTGGCTTCCATGGTCAGCAGGACTGACCTGTAATTCTTCATTGTGTACGGGCGGCCGACGTTGTGTCGATCATAGATTTCCTGCTTAGAGAGGGTCTGCCCCGAAAACTCCCGAAGCAACATCTGCTCGAGATCATCTAGAGGCCGATTCAACTCGAACAAGAGCGGATGTATTGCGGAAGCCGGACAGTACCCGAACGAAGCGACGCCCTGTTGCCGTTCTGAACTGGCAGTGGCCATGATGTCCTTCATTATCCCGTAGCCAAGAGGGTGCTTCGTAACGAAGACTAGATGATGGCTGGTCCGAACGCCACGATCATCTTTGAAGCAGAAAGGCAGCACATATTTCGCACCTAGTTCCCGTAGGGCGTCGCACAGCTCTTCGACAATCGCTGCTTCTCTCTCGCGCGGTGGCATGCCATCGATCTTTCGCCTAAGTTGTTCAGCATGACCTACTCCGAACAGGGCGTCCATGTGCGCTTTCACAGCATCGTTTGCCAATCCCGGGTTTATGCGGTTGTAATTGAAGAAAAAGAGGCAATCACATCCCCAATTCTTGAGAAACGTTTTTAACAACTCGAGCGACAGCCCCTTGTACCCCCAAGGGTCAGCAAACAAGAGTGTCGGAATGAGCCTTAGATCTCTCAAGGCTTTGACTGTCTCATCCCCGACGGTCGCAACTTCCACGACAGGGTAATGTTTGAGACGCTCGATTCCTTCCACTCGACGAATCTCACCAGTTAATGCAGCAACATTTTCCTCGCGAGAATCGTTGAATATTGTGACGAGCCTCTTACGCATTTCAGAATCTGAGATGGCTCGTTCAAGCACGAGAAGCGGTGTAGACTTCGTTGAGTCGCGATACTTGCCTGGACCTGAAAAAAGATCTACGTAAGCAATGCGGCCCGCTTGCTTCTTTAAAACGATTTTTGCCCATGCCCAGAAATACTTAGCAACAATCGCCGCCTTGACGCGGGACTGCTCGGTTGACTCTTCGAAAAAATCCTCAGTACTCACGACTCTTTACTAGATAGAGAACAAAAAGCGAATACGCAGAAGTGTATAACTTGGACCCAGAGTTTTCAATAGCTTCAGAGATAACGTGCTAGCGAATAACCCGCATCTAGGCTTCACAGCGGTATATTCCCGTGCTTCTTCGGCGGGTTCTTGTCCCGCTTAGTCTCTAGCATCGCCAGGGCTTGAATCAGTTTCTTCCTTGTGTCGCGGGGCTGGATTACCGCATCGACGAATCCGCGATCGGCGACGACGTAGGGATTGGCGAAGCGATCGCGGAACTCTTCGATCTTTTCGCGGCGAACTTGCTCGCGGTTGGCGGCAGCATCGAGTTCGCGCTTGTAGACGATGTCGACCGCGCCCTCCGGTCCCATGACCGCGATCTCGGCGGTTGGCCAGGCGTAGTTCACGTCGGTGCGAATGTGCTTTGACGCCATGACGCAGTAGGCGCCTCCGTAGGCCTTGCGCGTGATGACCGTGAGCTTGGGAACGGTGGCTTCGGCAAAGGCAAACAGCAGTTTTGCGCCGTGTTTGATGATGCCGCCGTATTCCTGGGCTGTGCCGGGAAGAAATCCGGGAACATCTTCGAATACCACCAGGGGAATGTTGAAGCAGTCGCAGAAACGCACGAAGCGCGCGCCCTTGACCGAGGCGTTGATATCGAGCGTGCCGGCGAGTACAGCCGGCTGGTTGGCCACGATTCCTACGGAACGGCCGTCGAGACGGGCAAATCCGACGACGATGTTTCTGGCGTAGTGCTCCTGCACTTCGAAGAAGTATCCGTCGTCGACTACGAGATGGATCACGTCCTTGATGTCGTAGGGCTTGTTCGATTCTGACGGAACCACCTTGTCGAGGGCAGCGGCGGTCCGATCGGCGGGATCTGTACAGGTCTTGCGCGGGGGCTCGTCGAGATTGTTGGACGGGATGAAGCTGAGCAGTTCGCGCACCATCGACAAACACTCGGCGTCGTCATGCGCCATGAAGTGGGCGACGCCGGACGTCTCGTTATGAGTGGTCGCGCCGCCCAGTTGCTCCTTGGTGACCTCCTCGTGAGTTACGGTCTTGATCACGTCGGGGCCGGTGATGAACATGTACGACGTCTTGTCGACCATCAGAACGAAATCTGTGATGGCTGGGGAGTACACTGCGCCACCGGCGCAGGGTCCCATGACGGCGGAAATTTGCGGGACGACGCCGCTGTAGAGCGTATTGCGGAGGAAGATGTCGGCGTAACCGGCGAGGGACATGACGCCTTCCTGGATGCGGGCGCCGCCGGAGTCGTTGAGCCCGATGACGGGAGCGCCCATCTTCGCCGCCAGATCCATGATCTTGACGATCTTTCCGGCGTTGGCCTCGGAGAGCGATCCGCCAAATACGGTGAAGTCCTGCGCGAAGACGTAGACGAGACGTCCTTCGATGCGGCCGTAGCCGGTGACAAATCCGTCGCCGTAGATCTTTTGCTCGGCCATGCCGAAGTCGTTGCAGCGGTGGGTGACCAGCTTGTCGGTTTCTTCGAACGTGCCTTCATCGAGAAGGAATTCGATGCGCTCGCGGGCCGACATCTTGCCGTCTTTGTGCTGGCGTTCGCGGCGCTTGGCTCCGCCGCCGTCTTCGGCCAACTGGTTGCGGCGCTTGAGTTCTTCCACCTTCCGTTCCAGGTTCATGGGGAAGGATTATAGGCCCTGGATTGTTCGGGCGTGACACGGCGGGGGCGCGATGGCCCGCTCAAAGTTAAGATGGTAAGTATGCCGGTGATCAGGATCATTGGAGCGGGGCTGGCCGGATCGGAGGCCGCCTGGCAGTGTGCGCGGCGCGGACTCGACGTCGAGTTATTTGAGATGCGGCCGGTACGATCAACGCCAGCGCATCAGACTGGCGATTTTGCGGAGTTGGTCTGCTCGAATTCGCTTAAATCAGAGAGCGAGAATACGGCGCCGTGGCTATTGAAGGAGGAAATGCGGCGGGCGGGATCACTGCTGATACAGATTGCGCATGAATGTGCCGTCCCGGCGGGACACGCACTGGCGGTGGATCGTGTTACTTTTGCGGCGCGGGTTACCGAAGCGATATCTGGTGAGCCTCGTATTACTGTGCGTCGTGAGGAAGTAACGAGGTTGGATGAGAACACCGACATTACGATCATTGCGACGGGACCGCTGACTTCTGACAGGCTCGCAAGTGAGATCGCCAGGATCAGCCGCCCGAAGGGCGACGCTGCTGTCTCGGAATCGAGCCCGCATCTGTACTTCTATGATTCCATCAGCCCGATCGTGGAAGCGGAGTCGATTGATATGTCGCGCGTGTACATGGCGGCGCGATATGACAAGGGATCGGCGGATTACATTAACTGTCCGATGACGCAGGAGGAGTACAGCCGCTTTTACAGCGCGCTCCTGGAAGCTCAGTCGGTCGAGGAGCGGGATTGGGAGAAGCTCAATTACTTCGAAGGCTGCCTTCCCATCGAAGAGATTGCACGACGCGGGCGAGACACTCTGCGGTTTGGTCCGATGAAGCCGGTGGGGCTGAAGGATCCTCGTACCGGGAAGATGCCGTACGCCGTTGTGCAGTTGCGACAGGAGAATCTGCGGGCGGATTCCTACAATCTGGTTGGATTCCAGAATCACTTGAAGTTCGGCGAACAGGCGCGGGTGCTGCGGCTGATTCCCGGGCTGGAGAATGCGCGGTTTCTGCGTTACGGACAGATTCATCGCAACACGTACATCAATGCGCCTAGCCTGCTCCGCGAGACGCTGCAGATGAGAGAACATCCTCGGGTATTCTTCGCCGGGCAGATCTGCGGGGTGGAGGGATACGTGGAATCGATCGCGACGGGGCTGATCGCCGGGCTTTACGCGGGGGCAGTCGCGTCAGGTGCAGAGTTGCTTCCCCTTCCCCGTGCTTCAGCTTTTGGGTCGCTCGTGCACTACGTCACGCACGCCAACCCAAACAACTTTCAACCTGCAAACATCACCTTCGATCTGCTCCCGCCTTTGGACAGGAAGATTCGCGACCGGAAAGAGCGTCATCGGGCGCAGTGCGAATTGGCTTTGAAGGAATTTGCTGGATGGCTGGCCCACGCGGACCCACACAGCGGCCAGAGGCTGGACGCTATTTTACAGTGAACACCGCGGTCGACGGCCGTTCCCCTCAGGGGCTGAAGCCCTCGCCCTTAGCGGCCTGAGCGGCACGACTGAAGTCGTGCCCTTCCCAAGGCCACTTCTTCCCGAGACCACTTCTTCCCAAAACCCTTCCCAACCCACCCAACGCAAGTACGACTTCCAGTCGGATCGTTGATTTGCTGTGAATCGCGGCTCGTCTCTTGATTCCTGCAACAAATCCCTTGCCACATGCGTATCTCAGGCCAGGTGCTTCGGGCGATTACTTTCCGCTCCGGACGCCGTCCAAATTCCAGCGTATGACTCTGCGGGATCTCTTCTTCGACGTGTTGCGCACGTTGTGGGCGCACAAGCTGCGCGCGTTCCTGACGATGTTCGGGATCGCGTGGGGCATCGTCTCGATCGTTCTGATGGTGGCTGCCGGCGAGGGCCTGCGCAAGGGACAGGAAGAACAGGCACGAAACCTCGGCAAGGACATCCTGATCGTGTTCCATGGGCGCACCAGTCTGCAGGCTGGAGGCCTGCACGCGGGACGGGTGGTGCACTGGGAAGATCAGGATGTCGCGGTGGTGCAGGCCGAATCACCAGACTGCGAGCACGCGATTCCGGAACTGGAGCAGGATACGGTCCGCACGCACTCCAACTACAACAACGCCGCGTTTACCGTGACGGGATCGTATCCGCCGTTCGGCTACATTCGCAGCCTGGATGTCGGACAGGGGCGCTTTTATGACTGGGACGACATGCGGGAATCCAGGCGCGTGGCGTTTCTCGGATCTGACGCTGCGAAGCAGCTATTTCCCGGGCGCAATGCCGTAGGCGAGACCATCTACCTGAATGATTTTCCGTACACCGTCATCGGAGTCATGGCGAAGAAAAAACAGGACTCGAGCTACGACGGCTGGGACGTCAACAAAGTGTTCCTGCCGTTTACGGCGATGCGCCGGGATTTCCCCGACAAGCCTCCGGGGACGTCGACAACGTTCGATCAACTGTTGGTGACGCCGAAATCCGTGGGGCAGCACGAGGCGTGCAAGCGCGAGGTGCGGACCGCGCTGGCACGGATGCATCACTACGATCCCAACGACAAAGAGGCCTGTCCGATCTGGGATACGGTGAAAGAGGCACAGGCCTTCAAGACGATGACCGACGGAATGAAGATCTTCCTGGGCGCGGTGGGAATCGTGACGCTGCTTCTGGGCGGCATCGGCGTGATGAACGTGATGCTGGTCGCGGTGCGGGAACGAACGCGCGAGATCGGCGTGCGGAAGGCGATCGGCGCGCCGGCGGGGACGATTCTGCGGCAGTTCTTCATTGAGGCGGTGATCATTGCGCTACTGAGCGGCGGCGTTGGCCTGGGTATAGCTTTCGGCATATGCGCGCTGGTGAACATGCTGCCCATGCCAGACTTCTTCGCGGGACTGAATCCGAGCTGGACTTCAGGCTTGACGGCGGCGGGGTTGCTGGGAGCGATCGCCGTCGGGGCGGCGCTGTATCCGGCGCGCAAGGCCGCTTCTGTCGATCCGATTGAAGCGCTGCGCTACGAGGCGGGTGGATAGACTCTGAATGCTGATCGAGATCATTGCCGAGGCCTGGGTTGCGCTGAAGCGCAATGTCACGCGCAGCCTTCTGACGATGCTGGGGATTGTGTGGGGCATTGCCACCGTCACTCTGCTGATCGCATACGGGAGCAGTTTCCGCAGCATCCTGGTGCATGGCTTTGACGCGTTCGGCAAGAGCGTGGTGATCTGCTGGCCGCAGCAAACCAGCGAGCAGCCGGGCGGGCAGCGGGCTGGGAAGAAGGTAGTTCTGGAGCAGGCGGATCTCGATATGGTCAAAGCGACGGCCGCGTTGGTGAAGCACGTCTGCCTCGAAACCGTGCGTCGTCCCGGCATCGCGTACGGCGATCGCATGGTGGGGACGGCTCCAGTGCGCGGAGTTTGTCCCGAATACGGCGAAATGCGGAACGAAGTGCCGTCGGATGGACGATGGATCAACGCCGAGGACGAGCTTGAACGGCGACGCGTGATCTTTCTGGGTGGACGACTGAAAGAGCAACTCTTCAGCGGGCGGCCGGCGGTCGGCGAAACGGTGCAAGTCGCGGGCGTGCGCTTCACGGTGGTCGGCGTGATGGCGAGAAAGATTCAGCTCAGCAACTACTTTTCGAGCGACGACGATTCCTCGTGGATTCCATACTCGGCGGCCGGAGACTTGTGGAATACGCGGTACGCCGCTGTGATGGTGTTCGAACCGATCGCGCCGCAATTCGAGAAAAAGGCGATGGCACAGGTGCTGGCGGCGGTGGCCACGCGCCAGAATTTCTCGCCTACCGATCCAAAAGCGTTTCAGATGTTCGGACGCGACGAGTTTCGCCCGGTGATCGACGCGCTGACCATCGGACTTCAAGTCCTGCTGACCTTCATCGGCACGCTGACCCTCGGCATCGGTGGCGTGGGCGTGATGAACATCATGCTCGTATCGGTCGATGAGCGTATTCGCGAAATCGGCCTGCGGCGGGCTTTGGGAGCCCGCAAGCGGCACATTCGGCTACAGTTCCTGGCCGAGACGCTCCTGATCATGTTTCTGGGTGGAACCATCGGCGTGCTGTTGTCGTATCTCATAGCATGGGCGGTTGGAACGCTGCCCATGATGGGTCCGCTCTTTGAAGATGACTCGGGACAGGGAGATATCCATCTGAGGATATCGATCATGACCGTGATGCTGTCGAGCGTTGTGCTGCTACTCGTAGGCGTGATCAGCGGCCTGGTTCCGGCCGTGAGGGCTTCGAAGCTCGATCCAGTGGAAGCCCTGCGATACGAATAGCGTTCTGCTCGCCGGTGATGGCGGTCACTGTGAAATCCGCGAAATCTGATTTGATTGCTGTCGCGGATCGCAGTACCTTGCTGCTGGATCCTGCGGAGGTGTACTTTGGCAATCTCTGCCGTTAATACGATTCCTCTCGCCCTCGAACATGCCAAGCGTCAACTGTTCCGGCCGTTCCGCTTCTGGCAGTGGGCGCGGCTCGCCGCGGTGGGTCTGCTGGCAGGCGAGTTGGGCGGTGGTGGAGGCAATTTCAATCTTGGCCCGCGCTCCGGACAGCAGCCGCAGATTCAGGTGCTGAGAGATCTCTTTCATAAAATTGATCCGGCAGTGCTCGCCAGTCTCGCCACCGTGCTGGTGATCACGGGCATTGTCCTGGCATTCGTCTTTGCCTATATCAGCAGCGTGATGCGGTTCATCCTTTTTGACAGCATCCTCACGAAGGAATGCCATATACGGGCGGGCTGGAGCCGGCGGCAGGATATTGCGTGGAAGTACTTCCTGTGGCAGGTCGGCCTTGGGGTGAGTACGTTTGCGGGGACAATCGTGATCATCGGTGGTCCGGCAGTAGTTGCTTTCAGCATGGGATGGTTCCAGACAGCGCGCGCGCATGTGGCGCAACTGGTGGTGCTGGGAATCTTCGCCCTGGCGCTACTTCTGTTCTTCATCATCAGCATCGCCATCGTGCACGTGTTCAGCAAGGATTTCGTGGTGCCGCAGATGGCCTTTGAAGGAATTGGCGCGCTGGAAGCATGGCGCCGGTTGTGGCCGATGATCGAGGGCGATGCCAAGGCATATTTGTTGTACATCCTCATGAAGATCGTGCTGTCGATTGTTGCCGGGATTGCTATTGGCGTTGTCGGTTTGACTCTCGGACTGATTCTCGCTGTTCCCATCGTGGGAGCGGTGATCGCGGCAGTGATCGCCGGAAAGAGTGCGGGGTGGACCTTGAACGCCGTGACAATTACCGCCGCCGTGGCCGCAGGATGCCTGATTTTTGCAATCTTTTTCTTCCTGGTGTCGCTGATTTCCGTACCGGCGATCGTATTCTTCCCGGCTTACTCGATCTACTTCTTCGCCGCACGGTATCAGCCGTTGAGCCTGGCGTTATATGCGCCGGCACCGACGGGTGCGGTGCCGGGAGGCACACCCTATTCCCCGCCGCCCTTGCCGGCGGTTTAGCCCGTTACGGTTTTTGCTCTTTCAATTTCGCGCCGGATCGGTGCGGCCAGGAGAAGCGGCGCCCGACGATGCACTTGACGATCAGGTGATCGGTCGAGCGGGTTGCGCCGACTCCGACTCCGAAGTTGAACTCCCATTGCGGCGCGAAGTCGATATCGATGGAGGGAAAGAACTGCTGCTGTTGATCGCGCAGCGGATCGAATCCGTTTAGCGATCCATACGCGGCGTAGTATTCCAGCCCGCCGGCAATCTTCTTCGTAAAGTCGTAGCTGACCTTGAAGTTGGGGGAGAACTCCACTCCCTTGTTGACGCCGGGGCCGTGGAACGAGCGGTCCAGCGTGGGATTGAAGCTTAAGTACCAGGGACCGATTTTCTTGTCGATGATCGGGCGAATCTCCCACGACCATGTGTCGGGAGAGAACGCGGCCCGCTGGTAGCCGAACTCCAGCGACAGGCTCAAACCGACCGGCCAGTGCCACTTCTCCGGGATTCGCACACGCGGACGAATGTGATCGCCCACCCATTGCCATCCGCCGTCAGGTTGAATACTCGTGAAGACATAGAAGCCGACTTCCGCCCAATCGTTAATCCCGTTCGTGATCTCGAGCGTTTCGTGCACGGAGTGATTGGTGGGCAGCATTCCATTCTGCACCGTCTTCGAGCCATCGACCGTGAAGTTGGTGTGAACTTCGACCATTGTGGAGCGCGGAGGCACCGTATCGTAGCCGTAGACCTGGATTTCGTAGTTGTCCTGCGCGAGGGCACAGGCGCTAACCAGAACCAGGAGTGCGAATGAACTGAATGCCGCTGAAAGAGATCGGATCATGAGTTCGGAGAGGGCGGAAAACGCGTCCCGTAACTCCATGATGCACGGCAGGTTGAGTTGGAAGCAAACTCCGGCGCGGCTTTTCGCGACTTGCGCGGGAACTCCTTGCGGGCACAAGGTGTCTTATGTACTAGACACGCGTGCCCGAGAGGAGCGATTCCCGATGGCTTTCTCAATGGCAGGCGGAGGTTCGTCCGGACCACAGATCAACGTTACGCCGCTGATTGATGTGCTGCTGACGCTGATCATCATGTTCATGCTGGTGGTAGCGATGGATCCGGAATATGGCGAGAAGGCGCAGATTCCACAGCCGAACACGGATCGCAAAGAAGATGTCACGCAACCACGCACCGTGGTAATCGAAGTAATGTGGACGGCGAAGGATCAGGCGCCAACGGTCAAGGTTAATCAGCAGGATGTTTCCTGGACAGATCTGGAGGAGCGCCTGGCGCGGATCTACATCAGCCGCGTCGAAAAAGTGGCGTTCGTGCGTGGCGACGCTGACGTGGATTTCCAGTATGTCGCGAGTGTGATCGATCTAGCGCATCACGCGGGTGTGCAACGCGTCGGGTTGATGACGCAGGATCAGAAAGTTGCCGGAGAGTGACTTCTGAGGTGCTCCTGCGGGTACGAGCGTAACTTTCGCTTTGTATCCAGGGTGATGAAATGAGAGCAAGGGCAGACTCGCTCATGCTGCAGAGTTGGCGCAAACCGGCAAAGCTGTTCAGCGACTTCAATACGCTGCAGTTCGCGTGCGTGATGAGCCTCGTGGTGTTCGTTGTGTTGCTCACGGTCTTGACTTTTGGCGCCCCCACTTGCGGGGGAATGTCTGCTGATCTGCCCAAGGTGCTTCATCCTGTCTCGATGCGCGGAGCCGACCGCGAAGACGCGATGATCGTCAATATCACGCGTGACGGCAAAGTCTATTTCGCTGTTGACCAAGTTAACCCCGCCGACTTGCCGCAGAAGATCGCCGATCGTTTGAAGGACCATGACGTGGAGCGGAAGGTTTACATCAAGGCCGATATGCGCGCGAGATGGGGCGCTGTAAAACCTGTTCTCGACGCAGTACGCTCCGCAGGTCTCATGCGGGTGGCATTCCTGGTCGATGAGCGGTCCGCTACTGCTTTCCACATGTAGTGGAAAGGATCGTCGCGCTATCCCACTTTCAATTCCGAGCATGACCCATCAGTTTGTCATCCTGAGGGCCGCGCCCTTTGCGGTCCGAAGGACCTATGCACTCGCCGACCGTGAGGTGAAGCCAGCGAATGCATAGGTCCTTCGCGGCAAAACCGCCGCTCAGGATGACAAGGCTTAGTGGCTGCGAACCCACAACGCCTATTCCCGCGCGCGAGTCTTGATCCAGATTGGCGTGCCCATAAAGCCGAAGGCTGCTCGGATTTGGTTCTCCAGAAATCGCTGATAGGCGAAGTGCAGTTTCACGCCGCGGTTGGTGAAGAGGACGAAGGTCGGCGGACCCACGGAAGCCTGCGTCATGTAGAGAATCTTCACGCGCTGGCGCACGGGGACTGAGGCTCGGTCGAAGTCGACGCGCTCGAGAAAACGATTCATCTCAGAGGTGGAAACGCGTTTTCGCCGTTCGGCGGCAACTTCGTGCAGCAGCGGGAGAATCTTCTCCGTGCCTTTTCCGGTTTGGGCCGAGATGAAGACCAGCGGCGCGTAACTCAGGAATTTCAGCTCGTAGCGCAGGCGCTCTTCGTAGGCGTCGCGGTCGCCGGGCCGCTTCGTCTCGCGCATCCGATCCGATTTCGTCGGTCTGCCCTTCTTCTGATTGCCGCTGATCATCAGATCCCACTTGTTCACAACGATGATCACCGAGCGGCCGCTTTCGTGGGCGTAGCCGGCGATGGCGGCGTCGAGTTGGCTGACGCCTTCGGTGGCGTCGATGACCAGCAGCGCGATGTCGGCGTCTTCCAGGTGCTTGCGGGCCATCACGACCGAAAGCTTCTCGGCCATCAGGTGCGTCTTGCCCTTGCGGCGAATGCCGGCCGTATCGATGAAGCGGAAGCGCTGCCCGTCGTGCTCGACGACCTCGTCGACGGCATCGCGCGTGGTACCGGGAATCGGGGAGACGATGGCGCGATCGGATGCAGTCAGACAATTCAGCAGCGTCGACTTGCCGACGTTGGGGTGGCCGATGATGGCGACCTTTACCTCAAGCGTCGGGCGTTCGGCGTCGGGCGTCGAGGCTGCTTCGGTCGTCGGGCTTCGGTCTTCGGCCGTTGGCTCATCCGTCGGACCGCCGGCTCCCGCGGCCGCTTGGCGCGGAAGTACGGCGATGATGGCGTCCAGCAGATCATCGACGCCGCGGGCGTGCTCGGCGGAGATCGGGAACATCTTCTCGACGCCGAGGCGGTGGAAGTCGTTGATCAACGAGGACTGTTTTTCGCTGTCAATCTTATTCACCGCGAGAAACAGGGGCCGATTGGCTTTGCGCAACAGGCGGACTAGTTCGAGATCCGGGCCGGCGAGTTCGGACCGCCCGTCGACCACCATGATGATGGCAGCTGCCTCGTCGAGCGCCACGCGGGCCTGACGGAAAATTTCCGACGGGATGAGATCTTTTTCCTCAGGCAGGATGCCTCCCGTATCCACGACTCGAATGCGACTTCCCTGCCACTCGGCGTCTCCGTACAGACGGTCGCGCGTGATGCCGGGCTCGTCGCCGACGATGGCTCGCCTGGAGCCGACGATCCGGTTGAATAGCGTGGATTTGCCGACGTTGGGGCGGCCAACGATGGCGACGATGGGTGCATCCGTCGCGTAGGAACTCTTCGAAGTGTCAGTCGGTTCGGTCAAGATGAAGTTAGATGCTGCTTCCACTCGGATATGAGCTGCTTGTACTCAGCTGAGAAAATCTCTGGAAGAGTTCTCTCAATTTCTCCCTCAAGATGCCACAGTGCGGTACGTTCGCCTGCGTCGGGCGGCTGTAGAATGAAACTCGACTCCGTCTCCGCGGCAGAATCTCGGCGCCACGTGTCGTAGCTTCGAGCCAGGAACTCAAAGATCACCAAAAGAGTGCCTTTCGGCATACTTATCGGGACATTGTCTTCAAGCTTTCCACTCATCTGCCACACCTCACCAGGAATGGCTATTATAGAGATTCCCGTGGCACTCAGTTCTCAGCCGACGCCTTCGATCTCTTCGCCTCGTCCTTCGCCGAGCGGCCGAGACGCCACCCTGCACCAATTCTTCGGGCCGGGCGGGATCTTGTCGAAGCAACATCCGGCATACGAGTTCCGCCGCGGACAGTTGCAGATGGCGCAGTCGGTCGAGCAGGCTCTCGGAGAGAAGCGGCATCTGATTGTCGAGGCCGGCACCGGCACAGGCAAGACTCTTGCGTATCTCATGCCGGTGATTCGCTCCGGCAAGCGCGTGATCATTTCCACCGGAACGAAGAATCTGCAGGAGCAGCTTTTCTACAAAGATGTTCCCTTCCTGGAGCAGGCTCTGTCTGCCAGCGTGACCGAGTCGTATCGGCTTTCCGTCTGCTACATGAAGGGCCGCAATAACTATGTCTGCCGGAAGAAGCTTTACGACCTCACCGATCAGCCGGTGCTGAGCGGACTGGAGGAAATCGAACAGTATCGAGCCATTGCGGCTTGGGAGAAACATACGTCGACTGGAGATCGCGCGGAGTTGGCCGAACTCCCCGAGGCAAGCGCGCTGTGGCACAAACTCGACGCGCGGTCCGACACCTGCACCGGACAGAAATGCAGCCAGTGGGAGCGGTGCTTCATCACGGAGATGCGGCGGCGGGCGATGGAGAGCGACATCATCATCGTCAATCATCACCTGTTCTTTGCCGATCTTGCGATCAAGCTGCAAGCCGACGGCGCGCCTGACGCCGGAGTCCTGCCCGAAGCCGCTGCCGTGATCTTCGACGAAGCGCATGAGTTGGAAGATGTCGCGGCCAATTATTTCGGCATTTCTGTGAGCAATCTGCGCGTGGAGGATTTGGCGCGCGATATCGAGCGTTCCGTGCAGCAGAATCGGATGCTCTCGCCATCCTTGTCGGGTGCGCTGGGCAGTTTGCGGGACCGGTCGCAGCTATTCTTTTCGTTGCTGCCGCCCGGCGACGGACGCTTCTCGTTCGACACGCGACGTGAGTTTTTGGAAGAGAACGGCGATGAGTTTGACGCGCTGAACCAGGCGCTGACGCGGCTGGCAGGAGAATTGGAGGCGCTGCCGCAAAAGCCGGAGGAGATTTTTAGCTTTGTGCGGCGTGCACAAGAGATTCAAGTGCAATTGGAGTTCGCGCTGCAAGCGGAAGATCGCAATACGGTCTTCTGGATCGAGCGCCGCGGGCGAGGATCGCCGCAACGAAGACAGGGTGATTCGGAGCGACCGAGGGAGGGCATGCAAGGCCGCCAGCACGTCTTTCTGCAGGCCACGCCGATCGACGTTGGCCCGATCCTGCGGGAATGCCTGTGGTCGAAACTGGAAACCGCGGTGCTGACGTCGGCGACGTTGGCGGTGGGTGGAGGATTCGACTACATCCGCAAGAGGCTTGGATTTGAGCACGCCCGCGACTTGGTGCTGCCGTCGCACTTCGACTATCCGAGCCAGGCGGTGCTGTACGTTCCTCCGGACTTGCCTGATCCGCGCACGCCACAGTTTGCGATCAAGGCGGCCGAGCACATCCGCAAGCTGCTGGAGATCACGCGCGGCCGCGCGTTTGTGCTCTTCACCAGCTTCGCGCAGATGAATGACATCTACCAGCGGCTTTTAGGCGAAGTGGAGTTCCCGATGCTGCGGCAGGGAGATGCCCCGAAAACCGCGCTGCTCGAGGAGTTTCGGCTGACACCCAACGCAGTGCTGTTCGCGACATCTTCATTCTGGCAGGGCGTAGATGTTCAAGGGGAGCAGTTGAGTTGCGTGATTATCGACCGGCTCCCCTTCGCGGTACCGACCGACCCGGTCGTTGCGGCGCGCGTGAAGTCCATCGACGCCGATGGCGGCAATGCGTTTTTTCAGTATCAGGTGCCGGCGGCGGTCATCACGCTGAAACAAGGATTTGGAAGACTGATCCGGTCGCTTCACGATCGCGGACTACTGGTGCTGCTGGATAATCGCATTCTCAAAAAGCAGTACGGCCGCGTTTTCATCGACAGCCTGCCCAACTACAAAAGGACGACCGACATGCGCGTGGTCGAGCAGTTCTTTGGCGTCGGAGAATAACGCCCCCTAGCGGTGCTCCTCAGAAGCGCCGGGACTCTCCAGCACCTGCACAACGATTCCCGACGGTTGCGTCTTGCTGCGATACACGCGCTCCGTGGCTTTCACGAAGTCAGAAGGCTTGGCATCCGGGATGTTGACGAACGTCTGCGGATTTCGATCCGTCAGCGGGAACCACGAACTCTGGATCTGCACCATGATGCGATGGCCCTTGCGGAACGTGTGGTTGATGTCCTGAATCGTGAAGCTGAGCTCTTCGACTTTTCCTGGAGTAAACGCTTCGGGCTTCTCGAAACTGTGACGGAACTTCCCCCGGAACGGTTCGCCTCTCACGAGTTGCTGGTATCCGCCCATGGCGAATGAAGGTGGCCCGACATCGGGCCGTGGCTTGTTGCGGTCATCCGGCTTCGGCGCATCGAGCGGACTCTCCGGGTAGTCGGCCGGATAGACGTCGATCAATTTAACGTCCCAATCGGAGTCGGTTCCGGTCGTCGATACAAACAGCTTGGGCGAGATGGGCCCGACGATGGTCACGTCTTCCTGCAGCACCGGCGTTGAATACACAAGAACGTCGGTGCGGCTGTCGACAAACCGTTGATCCGACACCATGTATTCCTGCGGCACATTCTGAGCGGTATAGTTCACGAACGGCACCGGCTTGTCAGGGTCGCTAATGTATTCATCGAAGCCTGCCCCTTCGCTGGACGGAGCCTCAAACGAAAGACCGCCGCCCGCCCGTAGATATAGCGTTCGCGTCTGCGCGTCTTTTGGCGGCCAGGCCGAATAGCGTCTCCAGACGTTGGTCCCGGTCTCGAAGACGTACGCCTTGGGCAGTGTAGCGTCTGTCGCTCCTTTCAGATGTTGCTCGAAGAACGGGAAGAGAATGTTCCTGCGATAGAAATCTCCGGTGTTCGAGGCGAAGTCGACACGGCCGAGATGCTCGCCGTCGTAGCGCGCCCATCCGCCGTGCACCCATGGCCCCACCACCAGCGCGTTGAAAATCTCGGGATTGTTCTTGTCGATCGAATGGAAGGTAGTGAACGGCCCTTGCAGATCTTCGGCGTCGAACCAGCCTCCGACGGTGAGCACGGCACAGTGAATGTTCTTCATGTGCGGCGACAGATCGCGCGCCTTCCAGTAGTCGTCAAACGTGGTGTGGCGCATCTGATCGTCAAGCAGCGCGCTCTTCCCTTGTAGGAGCTTCGACAGATTTCCGATCGGTCCCACGCCGAGAAAGAAATCGTAGCCGCTGTTTGTGCCGTATTCGAAGGGCACAAACGTCCTCGGAGGCAATTGCGGATTTTCTTGCGGGCGGAAGTTGGAATAGAACCCGAAATTCGCAGCCAGCATGAAGGCGCCGCCGTGATACGCGTCATCTCCCATGAAGAGATTGGTCATCGGTGCCTGAGGCGACGCCGCTTTCAACGCGGGATGCGAGTCGATGATGCTGGCGGAAGTGAAGAAGCCGGGATACGAGATACCCCAGATTCCAGCCTTGCCATTGTTGTTGGGAATGTTCTTCAGCAGCCAATCGATCGTGTCATAGAGGTCGCTGGCGTCGTCCACATCCTTGGTTGACTTCTTGTTATCGATGTGCGGACGCATCTCGATGAACTGCCCTTCCGACATGTACCGTCCGCGCACGTCCTGAAACACAAAGATGTAGCCCGACTTGTCGAAGTCTGGAGATGGCCCGAGGCGCGTGCGGTATTGATCGACTCCGTACGGCCCGACGCTGTAGGGAGTGCGGTCAATCAGGAACGGATAGGAGCGGGAGCTGTCTTTCGGTACGTAGATCGACGTAAACAGGTGAACGCCATCGCGCATCGCGACGCGGTATTCGTATTTGGTGTAATGCTCCTTGATGTCGAACTCGGGAGCATCGGTGCGGTTCTGGGCTGAGACGCGGCTGAGCGTTCCGGTGACGATGAGAAAAATGACGAGAACTGGAATGGAAGAATAGCGGCGCATGGCGCTCCCCACGAGGCTTGTAGCCAAGTCGCAACCCTAATCGCGGTGGCCTCGCCTGGTCAAGGGAGGCGTCGTTTACGCGATACAATAGGAGTTTGCGGATGCGTCCACCGGCCGGACTGGGGGAGAAGCGGGCCGCGGGAGGATCATGTTCGAGGTTACTGTAGAAGATACGTTTGCTGCGGGTCACTACCTGCGCAACTACAAGGGCAAGTGCGAAAATCCGCACGGCCATAACTACAAGATTCGGGTCACGTTGGCCGGCGCCGAGCTGGACAAGGCCGGGCTTTTGCTCGACTTCAAGGACCTGCGCGAAGTCATGAAGCACGTCATCGAACGGCTGGATCACCAGATGATCAATGAGATTGAGCCGTTCACCGTGATCAATCCCTCGGCTGAGAACCTGGCCAAGTATTTCTACGACGAGTCGAACGGGCGGCTGAAAGCGGTCACCAACGGCCGGGTTCGGGTGAAAGACGTGACTGTCTTCGAGACGGACACGACGACGGCACGATATTCAGAATAAGGCGTTCGCCAGCGTTCGCTCGCCAGCAAGAAACCGGCGGCTGGCAACTGCTTTCCATGCAGATCACGGAAATCTACAAGTCGCTGCAAGGCGAGTCCACTTACGCGGGGCTGCCGTGCGTGTTCGTGCGCCTCACGGGATGCAATCTCCGCTGCAGTTGGTGCGATAGCGAGTACACGTTCTTTGGCGGACGCAAGATGACCGTCGAGGAAGTGCTGGACGAAGTGTCAGCAGTCAGCCCAGGCGGCGGCCTGGTCGAGATCACTGGAGGAGAGCCGATGCTGCAAGAGCGAGAGGTAATTCCGCTGATGCAGCGCCTGCTTGAGCAGTATTACACCGTCCTGCTCGAGACCAGCGGAGAGCGGCCACTGGAGCGGGTTCCGGCCGATGTTGTGAAGATTGTGGACGTCAAGTGTCCGGACTCCGGCGAAGGCGGCACGTTTTACCCTGAGAACCTTGAGGTTCTGACTCGTCGCGACGAAGTCAAGTTCGTTCTGAGCAGCCGGGCTGACTACGAGTTTGCCCGAGACTTTGTGAGCCGGCACAAATTGGGCGGGAAGCTGAACGCAATTTTGTTCTCGCCGGCCTTTCGCAAGGATGCCAGCGGCGCGCGCAACAGCTCCCATTGCTTGCTGGACCCGCAAGAACTGGCAGAGTGGATGATCGCCGACAACGTTTCAGCCCGGCTCGGGTTACAGCTACATAAGTTCATCTGGGACCCGGCCGTGAAGGGAGTCTGAAATTTGGCAAAGGCCAAATCTCGCGCGATTGTGCTGTTGAGCGGCGGGATGGACTCGTGCGTTTGCGCAGCGCTCGCGGCGCGGGACTACGACGCGGCTGCACTGCACGTCAGCTACGGCCAACGCACCGAAGAGCGCGAGCGGCGGAGCTTTCACGGCATCTGCGATCGTCTCGGAATCGTCGATCGACTGATCATCAAGAACGAAGCGTTGCGATTGATAGGAGGCTCGGCTCTGACCGACGCTTCGATCACAGTGCCGGAATCAGTATCCCTGGGCCACGGGATTCCTGTCACCTACGTTCCGTTCCGCAACGCCCACTTTCTGGCCGCGGCAGTCTCCTGGGCGGAGGTGCTGGGCGCCGAAAAGGTCTATATTGGCGCGGTGGAGCCCGACAGCTCGGGATATCCCGATTGCCGTCCGGCCTACTACAAGGCTTTCAACGAAGTCGTTAAAATGGGTACAAAAGAGGGCAGTATCGAGATCGTAACCCCTTTAATTGCTATGCGAAAGACGGAGATTGTGATCCTTGGTCTTGAATTGGGTGCGCCCTTCGATTTAACTTGGTCGTGTTACAGCCGCGAGGATCAGGCCTGCGGCGTGTGTGATAGCTGTGTATTGCGCTTGCGTGCGTTTCAGGCCGCGGGAGTCCAGGATCCGATTCCTTACGTGGCCTAATAGAGTTTTAGTTGCCGGGAGGCAATATGAAAAAGCACTACGCAATTCTTCTAATGGCTGTATTGATGGTGACCCTGTTGGGAAGGGTGGCTTTTGCGCAGGGAGTTTCCGCTTCGGTGAAGGGCACCTGCAAGGACGTGCAAGGTAATCCCGTCGTTGACGCGGTCGTGGTTTGGGAGAATCAGGACAACGGGCAGAAGTACACCCTGAAGACGAACAAGAAGGGCGATTTCTTCTCGCTCGGTATTACATCTGGCAGGTACACAGTTACGCTCTATAAGAACTCCGATGACATGAAGGCCAAGAAGCCGCTCGACTTCGTGAAGGGGTTCACCGTTACCCTCGACGAAAACGTCCTCAACTTCGACGCGAAGGAGCAGCAGGCGCGGGCGGCGAAGGGCGAGGGACTATCCGCCGACCAACAGAAAGATAGACAGGAACAGGCCGCCAAGCAGCAGAAGGAAACGACTACCGTAAAGTCTCTTCAGGCAAAGCTGGACGCTGCCAACGCGGCGATCACAGCCAAAGATTACGAGACTGCGATCACGGCCCTGACAGAAGCGAATCAGATCGATGCGACCCGCGACATCATCTGGTACCGGCTCGGCGATGCCTATCGCCTTTCCGCAGCCGGGCAGGCCGATCGAGCCGAAAAGCAGAAACGCTACGACTCTGCCGTGGATGCGTATCAGAAGGCGATTCAGCTGAAGCAGGATGCGATCACGAGCGGAAAAGAAAAGGACGCTACCAAGGCCAACCAGCAGTTGGCTGGCTTCTATATCAACCTGGCGGATGCGTACGCCAAATCGCAGAAGGTCGACGACGCCGTGAAGAGCTACGAGGCTGCCGCCAAGGCCGATCCCACGCAAGCGGGTTCGGCATTCTTCAACATGGGCGCCGTCTATACCAATGCCGGCCATGTCGACGAAGCCAACGCAGCCTTTGACAGGTGCATCGCCGCCGATCCCACCCGCGCTGAAGCCTACTATCAGAAGGGCGTCAACTTGATGGGAAAAGCGACCCTCAAAGGCGATAAGCAGATCCCGGCGCCGGGCACGGTGGAAGCCTTCCAGAAGTACCTGGAGTTGGCGCCAACCGGTCCGAATGCGGATGCGGCCAAGGCGATGATTGCAAGCTTTGGCGAGTCGGTGGAGACTGGCTTCGGCAAGAAGAAACCAGCAAAGAAATAGAACAATCTCCTTTTATAGCAATAGTTTACGAAGACTCACAGGGGACGGCGTGAAGCCGTCCCCCTTTGTTTCCCTTTAGGTTACCAAGGGGTATGCACTTACTGTCCTTCGCGCCAATCCCACCCTCGCGGTACAGTTAAGTCAAGGATTTCTTCTTCCAGTCTGTGGTGCGTGCGATTCCGATTTGTGAGGACGAATGGCAGCACCGACAATTGCTCCGATCTCCGTCGTATTAGAGGGATTCTCCGGAAACGGCCGAGTCGCAACTCCTGCCTTACTGGGAGCGATGTTGCGCGCAGCGGAGAAGATCAGTGACCTGATCTTCTCTCCCGGGCGTCCGCCTCAGGTGCAAGTGTACGGACAGATGATTCCGGTGCAGGTGCCGGGATTCACGGTTCTCTCGGCCGACGATACGCGTCACATTGCGGCCGATCTCATTGGGGACAACAAGCAAGCCATCAATACCTTGCGCGAGCATGGGTCATGCGACATCTCGTATGGCTTGCCCGGGCTGGCGCGGTTCCGCGTGAACATCTTTATTCAGCGCGGGAGTTGCGCAGTCGTGATGCGCGTCATTCCGACCAACATTCCCGATTTCGCAGCTCTGCGGCTGCCGCAACAGTTATTGGACATCACGAAGCTCCGGGACGGCATTGTACTGGTCACCGGCTCGCCGGGGTCCGGCAAATCCTCGACCCTGGCGGTGCTGCTGGACGCCATCAACCGCGAGAAGTACTACCACATTATCACCATCGAAGATCCCATCGAATTTCTGCACAACCATAAGTGCGCGACCATTCACCAGCGCGAATTGCATAGCGATACTCCCAGCTTCGCGCACGCCCTGCGGTCCGCGATGCGGCAGGCGCCGAAGGTGATCATGGTGGGCGAGATGCGCGACCGCGAGACCATGGAGATTGTCCTCGAAGCAGCGGAGACCGGCCATCTGGTTCTCTCCAGCCTGAACACTATGGATGCGTCGAAGACTGTGGAGCGCATCGTAAGCTCGTTCTCAACCGCAGAGCAGAAGGCGATCCGCGAACGCTTTGCCAAGTCGTTCCGCTATATCGTCTGCCAAAGGCTTATGTCCAAGGCTGACCGCAACGGGCGTGTCGCTGCGTTCGAAGTTCTGAAAGCGAACGCGCGCACCCGCGAGTGCATCGAAAAGGGCGAAGAAAACAGTGCGTTACTCGATGCGATCAAGGCCGGCGCCTCCGATGGCATGCAGCACTTCGACTACGAAATCGCCCAACTGGTGCAGGATCGCGTGATCGACCTCGAGACTGGTCTGTCATTCGCGAGCAATCCGGCGACGCTTGGGCAGGAACTGGCGCGGTAGGGGACCGTCCGCCGAGCCGACTGCACTAACTCCCCGCATCCTCTATGATCTCCGCATGCCGGATTCGCAAGTTCCCGGAGTTCTGAGCTTCGAAGAGGCGCGCCGATCAGTCGAGCAGCAGGCCTCGCGGATCCCGGCACCGACAACGGAAACTGTGGATCTCCTTGCGGCCGACGGCCGGGTGCTTGCTCAGCCGATTCTCGCCGACCGCGATCTCCCGCCATTCCCCCGCTCTACTCGCGACGGCTACGCTGTGCGCACCGCCGATCTGACGAGGCTTCCTGCCAATCTGGATGTGATCTGCGAGATCAAGGCGGGCGAGAGTCTCGATAACATCCCGAAACGTGTCGGACTTGGGCAGGCTATTTCCATCATGACGGGGGCCCCGGTTCCCGCCGGTGCCGACGCCGTAGTGATGGTCGAGTACACCTTGCGGAAAGGCGATCGCGTCGAAATCACGAAGGGAGTTGCCCCCGGAGAGAACATCGTTCCCGCAGGCGCGGAGGCCAGGCAGGATCGTGTGCTGGTTGAGCGCGGAGTGCGTCTGAATGAAGCGGCGATTGCCCTGGCTGCCACAGCGGGAAAATCTCAACTGGAGGTCTTCCAACGTCCGAGCGTTGCCGTGCTGACGACAGGCGATGAGATTGTCGATGTCGACGCCGTGCCGGGGCCGACCCAGATTCGCAACTCCAACAGCTATTCCTTGGCGGTGCAGATTCGAAAGGCAGGCGGCGAGCCCATCTTGTTGCCCATCGCTCCCGACGAGCGAATCGAACTCAAGCGCCTGATTGAAGAAGGCCTGAAGTCAGATCTGTTGCTGATGACCGGCGGGGTCTCGATGGGACGTTACGATCTGGTCGAGCAGGTTCTGGAAGAGCTACATACCGAGTTCTACTTCACCGGCGCCAAGATTCAGCCAGGGCGGCCGGTCGTCTTCGGCAAGTGCGGCACCACATACTTCTTCGGCTTGCCTGGGAATCCCGTGTCGACCATGGTGACATTCGAGCTCTTCGCCCGCCCGATGCTGGAAGCTCTGGCGGGGATGTTGCCCCGTAAACTTCAGTTCGTCTACGCGAAACTGAAATCGGAGATCCGCGCGAAGCCCGGATTGAAGCGTTTTCTTCCCGCAATTCTTTCCGGCGAGTTCCACGAAACGCAGGTCGAACTGTTGCCGTGGCAGGGATCGGGAGACGTTGCCGCCACGGCGAGAGCCAACTGCTACATCGTCATCCCCGCGGATCGTGAGACGATTCCGGCGGGTGAGTTTGTAGCGATCCTGCCTCGCTAACCATGGGCGTCAGGAACACGACCCAGCCAATGTAAGATATCTACGGCAGCCAATACTTCCTTCATGCCAAGGAAACTCTCTCACTACGACCGTGCCGGCCGGGCCCGCATGGTCGATGTGTCGGGCAAATCTGCGACGAAGCGTGAAGCGGAGGCCAGCGGATTTGTCGCCGTGAGCCCCGCAGTCTTAGCTGCTCTGCCTGCGCATCCCAAGGGAGATCCCCTCGAAGTGGCCCGCCTTGCTGGAATCATGGCGGCCAAGCGCACATCCGAGTTGATTCCGCTGTGTCATCCACTGCCGCTCTCGCTCGTTGATGTGGAGGTGCACGTGTGCGAAAATGGCCTCGCGATCACCTCGAAAGTCGCCACGACCGCCGAGACCGGCGTCGAGATGGAAGCTCTGACTGCCGTGAGCATAGCCGCGCTGACGGTTTACGACATGCTGAAGGCGGCGGACAAGAGCATCGAGATTCGCGAGATTGCTCTCGAGCGCAAGAGTGGGGGAAAGAGCGGAGAGTATCGCCGCCGGAAGTAGGCACTTCACGGAAAACCATGGCCGATAACCTCAAGCTGCTGCTGGTCGACGACAACCCGATGGTGCTGGCAATGTTGCAGCAGGCGCTGACGTCGTTCGCGAATGTGACGACCGCCACCGACGCCGCCGACGCATTGCTCAAGGCCGTCGACGACGTTCCCGACTTGCTGGTCTGCGATTATCGGATGCCCGGCATGGATGGCCGCCAGCTCATCGAGAAGTTGAAGAGCCGTCCCGCCACCGCGAACTTCTCCACCATGCTGATGGCCAGCAAGGCGGACATATCGGAGCGTCTCTCTCCCCAGGATGCCGCCGATGACTACATCGAGAAGCCCTTTTTTTTGAAAGATGCCATTCGCCGCGTGAAGCGTCTGGTCGATCGTATCGCGCTCGAGAAGATGGCCAAGACGGCGCCGTCGGATGGCGTCGTGCGCGGCAATCTCTCGCAGATGAACGTCATCGACCTGATGCAGTCGCTCGAAATGGGCCGCAAGAGCTGCCAACTCTCGCTGGCCAGTGAAGGCGACAAGTGCGAGGTCTTCTTTGTTGAAGGCCAGGTCAAGCACGCGACTTACGGGTCGCTGGTCGGAGATGAGGCGGTCTTCAAGGTCCTGCGCTGGACGGGCGGCAACTTCGAGCTCAACTTCGAAGGCAAAACCGACAAGGAAACCACGCAGCTCAACACGCAGGGGCTCCTGATGGAAGGGCTGCGGTTGCTGGATGAATCCTCGCGTGACAGCGGCGGGGAGGCCGAATCGTCTCCAGCCGCCGCTCCCGCGGAGACCGCTCCGGCGCCAGTAACTGCGCCCGCTGCTCCGTCCGGCCGCAAGAAGGACGAAGAGGAAGACGTCCTGCTCGATGGCTGATCCAGCGACGATCCTGACCGCGGCGGTTGTGACCGTTAGCGATTCCTGCGCTCGCGGCGAGCGGCAGGATCGGTCGGGACCGGCGGTAGCTCAACTCCTCGAAAAACTTCACTTCACTGTCACGGCGCGCGAAGTTGTTCCCGACGATGTAATCCAGATACAGAATCTGCTGATCCGCCTCGCACGCGAGGTACGCCTGATCGTCACCACGGGTGGGACCGGCATCGCTGTAAGGGACGTTACGCCTGAAGCGACTGTCGCGGTGTGCGAACGGTTACTGGATGGAGTTGCCGAACGCATGCGCAGCGAAGGAGTGAAAAAGACTCCGTTCGCCGCACTGAGCCGCGGAGTGTGCGGAACTCGCGGCCAGGCGCTGATTCTGAATTTGCCCGGCAGTCCGACGGGAGCCGTCGAGTCTCTGGAAGCAGTGGGTAACGTTCTGCACCACGCGATCGAACTTCTGAGCGGCAAGACCGAGCACAAGCCAGTGTAGCCAGCCGAGGCGGCTGAATTGTCTGCAGCTGCGTCATGCTTCACTCAATGACTCTTGCCTGGCCCGAGCACTGCTCTACCGGGAAACACAGCAGGCACGAGCTTTGCATCGTCGATGAGCAAGGTCCCGCCCACGAGAAGTTCGCGAACGCCTACGCTGGGCTCCATTGGCTTGTCGTAAGTGGCCCGGTCACTGATCGTCTGCGGATCAAAGACCACGATGTCCGCGTCCGCACCCTCCTGCAGTCGTCCTTTGTGCCGCGCAGCAGGAGTGGATCGTTCCAGCATCTGTGCCGGCATCAGAGTCATCTTGCGTAAGGCCTCCATCAGAGTCAGCGTTTTTTTCTCGCGGACATATTGCGCCAACACCCGCGAGAAAGTCCCGGCGTTGCGCGGATGGCCCTGCGCTCCGTCACTGGCGATCATGATTAACGGATTGGGGATCGTCGCGTCCACCATTTCCTGCGTGTTGGCAAACATGAGCGCGTCTTGCGCCTGCGGGGATTTGTGCAGCTCCTCAAATCTCTCTTTCGTGAGATGCTCGCCCGTGTTCGGCAAAACAAGATTGCTGTATTGGATCCCGAGCTTCTCGCGCCAGCCGGGACTGAAGAGTGCGGAGTTCAGCTGCGTCATTCCCGCTGTGTACGGGTAGGCCTCGGTCGTGACATCGAGCCCGCGGGCTCGAGCGCCTTCTACCAGCGAGAGACACTCCATCGTATCGCGCAGGCAGGTGCTATTGATGTGAACGATGTGTAGAGGCGCGCCAGAGATTGCTGCTGCTCCGATCACTTCTTCCAAGGCTTCGACGTCCGATCCGGGCTCGGTATGGCCAAAGCTGCGAATGTGCGTGTAGACCGGAAGCTTGTGCTGCGCCGCGAAACGGAAGACGTCAATGACCTCGAGCCGCGTCGCGCCCGGCGTGTACTGAATTCCCATTCCGATGCCGAGCGCTCCTGCCTCAACCTCTTCTTGCAGGCGACGTTTGATGGCCTCAACTTGCTCTGCCGTAGCAGCCTCGTCGGTGGCAGGACCTTTTTTGGGCAAGATTTCCGGAATGCCCGCTTGAGCCGTAGCGGCTGCTCCACCGAGTGGCGCGCCAAAGACCAGCGCTCTGGCCGCGACGTGGCTTGCCGTAGTGCCGAAGTTGATGAGCGAATGTCCCTGGTGAGACTTCAAGAAGCTGGCCACATCCGCGGCGCCAATCTCCATCTCCAGCGCCGTCGTCACCCCATCGAAGGCCTTCACGAACTGGCTGGCAGGTTCCTGGCCATGCTGGTGGATATCAATGAATCCGGGCGCAACAACGAGTCCACTCGCCTTGATCACGCGCTTCCCTGACAACGGTTCAGCCGAGATTCGAGCGATCTTGCCATCGCGTATGCCAACATTGCGGACGGCATCAAGACCGGTTTCGGGATCCATCGCCCTTCCGCCTTCGAGGACCACGTCGTACTGCTGAGCGACGGCAACAGTGCTGAAAAACAGAATGAGGATGCGAAATACGCGCATGGGACGCTCCGAAGGTAGCGATGATAGCAGGAGGATGCGCGGTTCTTAGAGAAACGTTCACACGTCATTCATACTCATAAACAGCGTGAATTCCTCTGCCACGCCTCTACTCCATCACGTACACTGAGTATTCATCTTGAAGCGTATTGGACACATACTAGCTCGCTATACGGCATGGATTCTGGGTCTGATGAAGGTGCTCGGAGTCTGGGGCCCGTTCGTGATTGCTTTCGCCGATAGCGCGCTACTGGGCATGCCCGTCGACTTCATCGTCGCCACATACGTCTACCAGGATCGCAAGCGGATGCTGCTCTATGTAGTCATGGCATCGCTGGGCTCGGCTTTGGGAAGTGTGCCGCTTTATCTCATCGGATATCTCGGCGGCGAAAAAGTCCTGCGCAAGCGGCTGACCGAGGAACGCTTCCAGAGAATTCATCAGTCCTTCGAACGAAACGAGTTTTGGGCACTGATGTTCCCGGGCATGCTGCCGCCGCCCACCCCCTTCAAGGTGTTTGTCCTGGCCGCCGCGGTGTTTGAAATGAGATTTCGCGACTTCCTCGTCGCCATCTTTGCCGGCCGATTCGTCCGCTTCTTTGTGCTCTCGATCCTGGTATTGTCATTCGGCCCGCAGGTGGTCAACCTCTTCGGCGGAGTCGTGAAGCAGCACTGGATGCTGGCCTCGGGCGCTGTCCTGGAACTCGGTGTGATCGTTTGGCTGCTGCTGAAGACCCGCAAAAACACGAAGCCGGCGAATCTGAATCAAAGCCAGACCGCCGGCAGTCCACAATCTTCGAATTAACCCACCAAGAACGGCTTAGGCAGCAGCCGCACCGCCCGATTTGTACAGCTTTCCCGCCAGAATCTGCACCAACACAGGTAGCCCAAAGAAGAGCGCCGTAAAGAGAACATCTCCTTCCACTGCACGCCTGAAGAACGGCAACCCAGCTTCGTAGCAAGCCATCAACCCACCGACGCTGTGGGGATACATGTTCCATGCTGCCCACACTGCAAAATTGCTCACGAGGAAGAACGAAACTGAGCCAGCCAACGCGGCACCGAAAATCCGCAGAACGCCCGAGTTCTCCCGCAGCGTCGAACCGAGCAGTAGCATGCCGGCGTACCACGCCCAGGTTACGAAGTGATCCCAGCTGAAGGGATAGCGATAGATCAGTGTGGTCAAGACGACGTCCGACCCGGCCAGAAGCGCCAGCGGAATCCACATGCGGCGTCGCGGCGAGCGCGAACCGAAGAAGAGCAGCGCCGCGCCGACCGGCGTGAACGCCAGCGGATGAGGCATGAACCGAACCGCAATCGCGAAGAGAACAAAAACGTATGCCAGCATGATCACCTCGTGGACGAGATTCTATTCTGTGCGCTGTAAAGAACTGCGTCAAGAGCAAGACGGCTATGAGCCGCCGGGATCGGGCACCACGACCTGATCCTTTCCGCTCCCATACACGTCCCCGACCACGCGCAGGTTCTTGTCGACTTGCACTCCCACGCCTAGAACCCGGCGTCCGCGGTCCCGGGTAAAAAGCGCGGGCCCCTGAAGATAGCGCAGATCCTGAAAGTGGACGATGTACCCTTCCTCCGGAGCGTCCAGCGCCTCAGTCTCAGTCACGGGATACTGTGCCCAATCCAGAAAGCATCGTCCCGCATACGACTTCTTGGCCGCGAGCGTCGCCGGCGTCTCCTCGGGCTTGTAGCGGATGTTCATTGTGCCCGCGGGATCTACCTCTGGTTCCAGGGAGTCCACATCAGTCAAGGCGAAGAATGCAGGTGTCTCCACGACTCCAAACCAGCGGAACGGGTTCACCATCGTCGGATAGGCCGACACTCGCAACGGATCGACTCCGTTGTAGGTTCGGGCTTCGAGAGCATTCACCGCCCGGCGGTGCTCGTAGTCGCGCAAGCCCCACATCGCGACTACGCCGATCAAGGCCAGAGTCGCGGCGATGCGACCTTTCGGACCTCGTCTGCGAGCGCCAACCTCCCGGTCAATCAGAGAGAACATGGATGGAGCAGTTAGCCCGAAGAGCAACAGCCCGAACATGACGGGCTCAAAAATGAAAACGATGTCCCAGGAATACCATCGCTCCGAGAAAGGCCAGAACGGTCGGACTCCATAGTGGTTCGTAAAATCGAGAAGGATGTGACTCAGCCCGCTGAGACAGGCATAGAGAAACAGAACCCCCCAGCGCGGCGGGAGGTTCGGGTCTTTCGTCTTGCGGCCCCGCAGCCGCCAGATCAGATACACAAACGCGACTACAACTACCGCGTCGAGGGGAACTCCGAGAAATGAGTGCGTGAATCCGCGATGATGTTCAAATCCGACTGCCCTTCCCCAAAAACGGCCGATCACATCGAGGTCAGGCGCTTCCGCAGCAAGCGTGAGCGTGAGCGTGGCGAGCGCCGTTTTACGATTCAGACCGGCGCGGCCCATGCATGCGCCGGCGAGAAAGTGAGTAACGGGTTCCAAGCGGTGATCCGTATTCTATTTCGTTACGGCAGGTTTTGCGAAACGAGACAAACTCACTTCGCTCGCACCGGTACCAGCAGGGTCAGCGCATCGGGCACGACCGAGATCTCAGCGGGCAGACTTCCAACCAACTCGCCATCGGCCTCAATGTAGATCTTCTGAGCCGTCGCGCTTCGGTTTGCATAGTCGCAGACCGCCTTCGTGCTGTGTGCCAGATCGATGCCGGGCACTCTCCAGCCCATTCGCAGCAGGGCCCGGGTAACGTATGCCAGGTACGATAAGCGGCTCCCGGTGCGGCACAGAATTAGACGTGCATCGTTGCGATCGAGCGAGGCACCCGGTGCGAGTTCCCGCACAATCCCGCCGAACTCTCGAATGCGCACCGCCAACAGCTCCGTGACTAGTGCCTCGAGCGGCTTGTCACCTTCCGGCGTGCAGTATTGCACGCGAAACTTCGTCATCGGGTAGGTGAACCACAACTGCCACGCCTTGGCGTAGTAGGCGCCCATGCCCAGACGCTGTTTCGTGCTAGTCAGAAGCTTGTAGAAGAGATGCGCGTCGACACCAATGCCTGCGGCCACCACGAAATAACGCGTCTTGCTGACTCCTTTGAGATCTGGGCACGTGAGTTGTCCCAACGCGACGCGGCGCGTTCCAGCACTCAGAGCGACCCGGGCCGCCGCTGGAATGCTCATGGGGATCCCGAGATCGTGGGCAAGAGCATTCGCCGTCCCCATCGGCAGAATTCCCAGCGCGACCGGAGAATTCGCCAGCACTTGGGCGATGTTATTGATCGTGCCGTCTCCGCCGCAGGCAAACACGGTGTCACAGCCGGATGCCATCGCTTGGCGTGCAATGTCGCCCGCTTCTCGCCGCGACTTCGACGCGTACAGCTCCGCGTCTACACCGCCGTCTTTGAGAATCTCGACTGCGGATTGCAGATCGCGCTGCCGCTGCTGGCTGCTGCCCGAGTCCGGATTGTAGAGCAGAGCCGCCTTCCGCATACCGAGGTCGAAGCGCGATTGTACCTGACCGGCACGCGGCGCAAGAGTCGTTAGCGAGAGCCCCACTCCCACATCCCGAACATCGCCTTCTGGGACAGCGGGTGACCGAGCTGGCGGGCCAGCATGGCGATCTGTCCACGATGGTGCGCTTCGTGGGCAATGAGATACCCGATGAACCCGGCGACATCCGGACGAAAGTTCCTGATCCGGCCGTCGGTTTCCAGCGCTTTCTTGCAGAGTTCATGCAAGGCAGCGCGGCTGCTCTCCAGTCCGCGGATGGCCTGCTCCGGCGTCACTGTGGCACGATCCAACTGGTCGGGGATCTCTTCGGCCTTCGTCGCCTTCAGCCACATCACCCGTACGTTGTGCATGTGGGCCACGATCGCGGCGATGGTCCGGCCCTTGCCGTCAGGCGGCTTTGCGGTCCACGCTTCGGCAGGCAAATTCTCGATGAGGTACTGGCTGATGCGGTGGTTTGTATCGAATGCACTCAGTACGGCAAGCGGAAGCTGGGCAGAGTACGGCTCGCTCGGGGACTTGGGGCGTGTGGCCTTCGGCATGGATTCCTTTTCTCCGGTCAAGACTTGGCAGGGGCTTCAATTTGGCATAAGCTGAGCACACTTGCAACAGAAGGATCCCTCGGCAGTTCTCGGTCGTCTGGGGCTCGTTTTCACAATTGAATACGTGGAGGACACACGGATGAAAACTCTGTCACTCACGCTGTGCGGTATCCTGCTCGCCCTGCCGGTGGCGGCGCAAGATCACTCCCACTCCATGCCGGGTCACGGGGTCACGCTGGTCAGCGGTCTGGGAGATCTTCACCATCCCGTCAGCACACACAATCTCGAGGCGCAGAAGTTCTTCGATCAGGGACTGCGATTCATCTACGCGTTCAATCACGATGAGGCGGCTCGATCCTTCCAGCACGCGGCGGAACTGGATCCGAAATTGGCGATGGCCTACTGGGGAGTTGCTGAGGCCGTCGGGCCGAACTACAACGATCCCGCCGATCCCGATCGGTACAAGAAGGCGCACGACGCCATTCAGAAGGCGGTTGATCTCTCCGCCGGTGCTTCCGCCAGCGAACAGGCCTACATCCAGGCGATGGCGAAGCGTTTTCCCGCCGATCCGAATTCCGATTTGAAGAAGGCCGCCGAAGACTATCACGACGCCATGCGCCAGGTTGCTGCGCAATTCCCCGACGACCTGGACGCAGCGACGCTCTTCGCCGAGTCCGGCATGAATCTACATCCCTGGGGGCTCTGGCATCAGGATGGAACACCCGAAGCCGGGACGGAGGAAATCGTCGCGACACTGGAGTCCGTGATCAAGCGCGATCCTAACCATCTCGGCGCGATCCATTACTACATTCACGCCGTTGAGGCCTCCAACAATCCGGACCGCGCACTCGCTGGGGCGAATCGACTAGCCGCGCTGGCTCCGGCGGCCGGGCATATTGTTCACATGCCCGCGCATATCTACATCCGGACCGGCGACTACGAAGCTGCGGTCAAAACGAACGAGAAAGCTGCGGAGGTCGATCGCACCTACATCAAGGAGACCGGAATCCAGGGCATCTACCCGATGATGTACTACAGCCACAACCTGCACTTTGTGGCCGTATGCGGCGCGATGAACGGACGCTACGGCGAAGCGCGCAAGAATGCCGATCTGCTGGTCGCCAATGTTGGCCCGCACGTGAAAGACATGCCGCCGCTCGAGGGTTTCATGACGATCCCGATGGCGGTGGAGGTGCGGTTTCATCACTGGAACGAGATTCTGAAGATGCCCGCGCCAGACCCGGCCATGAAAGCCACTACTGTCTTCTGGCATTTCGGTCGCGGCCTCGGGTTGGCCGGCACGGGCAAGATCGCCGACGCGGAGGCGGAGTACAAGATCGTTGCCGAAGCAGAGGCGGCAACTCCGCCGGACGTCATTTTCCAGATGCCGATCAACAACAAGACCAAAGACATTCTCAAGATCGCCGAGAACGTGCTGGGCGCCAAGATCGCGCTGGCGAAGAAAGACACGGCCGGAGCGGTCGCAATGCTTCGCGACGCCGTCGCCATCCAGGACAAGCTCAACTACGGCGAACCGCCTGACTGGTTCTATCCCGTGCGGGAAAACCTCGGCGGAGCGCTGTTGATGAGCGGCGATGCAGCTGGAGCGGAGAAAGTCTTCCGCGAAGATCTGGATCGCAACCCGCGCAACCCGCGATCCCTGTTTGGCCTGCATCAATCGCTGCTGCAGCAGAAGCGCGACTACGACGCTGGCTTTGTTCAGAAGCAGTTTGATGCCGCATGGAAGGGCGGCCCGCAAGCCCTGAAACTGGACGACCTGGTCTAAGTCCGAATCGCCCGCGAAAACGGATGCCCCACCCTTGTCGCGTTTTATGCGACAGGGTGGGTTTTTTTGACTTTGTTGCAAGCGGCGGCGGCGCGCGACGCGAACCGATCCCACATATAATCTTCCTCGATGCCCGCCGCCAAAGACGTCGAAAAGAAGATCGAATCCCTCCGCGACAAGATCCGCCATCACGAATACCTGTACTACGTTCTCGACCAGCCCGAAATCAGCGATCAGGATTTCGATCGGCTGATGCAGCAGCTGAAAGACCTGGAAGCCGAGCATCCTTCCCTGATCACGCCCGACTCTCCCACCCAGCGTGTCGGAGGCAAGCCGCGCGAAGGATTCGTCAAAGTCGCCCACTCCGCGCAGATGCTCTCGCTCGACAACACCTACAACGAAGACGAACTGCGCGACTGGGAGCGCCGTGTCCACGATCTCAGCGGCCGCAAGGACATCGATTACGTCTGCGAACTCAAGCTCGACGGTATGTCTTTGGCCCTGATCTACGCAGACGGCAAGTTGGTGCGCGGAGTGACCCGCGGCGATGGATCGGTCGGCGAAGATGTGACCCTCAACGTCCGCACCGTGCGCTCCATCCCTCTTTCGATCGATCGCGACAAGCTGAAAAAGGCTGGCATTCCGCCGAACTTTGAAACGCGTGGTGAGTTACTCATGCCCACCGCCGCCTTCAAGAAACTGAACGAAGAACGCGAACGCAACGGCCTGCCCACTTTCGCCAATCCGCGCAACTTCACCGCGGGCACGGTTCGCCAATTCGACGCAAATATCACGGCCGAACGCCGCCTCGATTTCTTCCCGTACATCCTGCTGTCGAATGGCCGAACATATTTCGACCGCCACTGGGAAACTCTGACCGCTCTCGACAAGTCGGGATTTAAGGTCAACCCGAATCGCAAGCTCGTTCACTCCATCGAAGAAGTCTGGACCTTCATCGAGCAGTGGCAGGAAAAACGAGATTCGCTTCCCTACGAGATCGACGGCATCGTCATCAAAGTCGACCGCACCGGATTGCAGGACGAACTCGGTTTCACCGGCAAAGCTCCGCGCTGGGCGATCGCCTACAAATACGCCGCGCGTGCCGGAATCACCAAGCTGGAAAATGTCCGCTGGCAAGTCGGACGCACTGGCAAGCTCACGCCAGTCGCCGAATTGGCGCCAGTTTCGATCGGCGGTACGACGGTCCGCAACGCCACACTTCACAACATGGACGAGATCGGTCGACTCGGCGTGAAGATCGGCGACTACGTCCAGGTCGAACGCGGCGGCGACGTGATTCCCAAGGTCGCCAAGGTCATCGACGACAAAGATCATCCGCGAGGCAAGCAGGAAATTGAGGCACCTGAGAAGTGTCCAGTCTGCGGTACGAAGGTCGCGCGCACCGAGGGCGAAGTCGACTACCGCTGCGTCAACGCCAACTGTCCCGCCAAGTTGTTGGGGACGATCCTGCACTTTGCCTCGCGCGGCGTCATGAATATCGACGGCATGGGCGAAGCGCTGGTCACGCAACTCACCGAGAAGGGCCTCGTCAAGAACATCGCCGACATTTTTAAGCTGACCAAGGTCGACCTGCTGAGCTTGGAACGCTTCGCCGACAAATCCGCGCAGAACATCCTCGACGAAATCGAAAACTCGAAGAAGCTGCCCCTGGAGCGAGTCATTTTCGGATTGGGTATTCGCATGGTCGGCGAGCGCACGGCGCAATTTCTCGCCGAACATTTTGGATCGATGGAGGCGATCGCCGACGCCAGCGTCGAAGAATTGCAGGGCGTCAACGAAGTCGGCCCGAAGATCGCCGAGAGCATCGCCGAATTCTTCAGCAACCCGGCTAATCGAAAACTGGTCGAGCGCCTGAAAGAAGCCGGACTCGCGTTCAAGGGCCAGAAGAAAGAACGCGGCACCAAGCTAGCGGGGAAAACGTTCGTCCTCACCGGCACGCTCGCCAAGTACACCCGCGACGAAGCCAAGAAGATGATCGAAGACGCCGGCGGCAAGGTGACGGGCTCCGTCAGCAAGAAGACGGATTACGTAGTCGCCGGCACCGACGCAGGTTCGAAACTCGACAAGGCGAAGGAACTAGGTGTGGCAGTGATCGACGAGAAGGAAATGGAAAACTTGGCCAGCTGAGATAGAATCCTCCACCGGGTCGACTCCATGCAAACCACCGATCGGTTCATTCAAACATCTCGTCTCGTTCTTGGTGGCGTCGTTGTGATGTATTTCTTCTTGGTGTTGCGCATTCCCTCTTCGGCAACTCCCAAGCCAGTCTTACTGCGAGTGTTAGGCGCGGTTGCGATTCTTTATGCTGTCCTCATATTCATAATGCGGAGAATTCAAGTGATACCGGCTAAGGCTGTGCTGCGGATTCGCCCCGATGATCAGCAAGCACGGGCTCGTTTACGCAGGGGGTGCGTGATTACGTATACTCTCAGCTTTTCCATCGCACTTTTCGGACTTGTCCTGCACTTCTTCGGATTCTCCGTTTCAGAGATAGCGCCATTCTTTATCGCCGGTATCGCGCCAATTCTTTTCTTCGGCGCCAAAGTGCCTTCCGGTGTCGTTTCAGCCTCGCAATCAACGCCGATAGTGCCTCGGTGAAAAACGCTATTCTCCCCCATCGTATCCCCCGTCCTCCCCAAGTCACTACCAGCGTCTCCTCACTGCACTCGCGAGTGCGCCAACCCAAACGGATGTTCAAAGCTCAAATAGAAAATGACTCCCTTTTCTCCCGCGCACGGACCAACCCCTAAGGGGACCGCCACACCTGGCACAATCTGCAATCCCCGGCTCAGGTTGTAGGCCCAGCGCACGCCGGGACTGACGTAAAGATCCTGCGAGCGTTCCGTCTTGCCCGGCCCCACCACCTGTTCACTGGAAGTCCAAAGCGTCTCCAGCAGCAGATTGAGGCGCGGCTTCGCCAGCCAGACGATCGATTGGCCAAGATTCACGGCCGTTGTAGGCGCCGCCTCCCGCCGCTCGTCGAGCGCATGGGGAATCCACGTCGCGCCTGCATTCCAGTGCGTTACCCAGTGCGCCGAATGCTGGATGCTGAGCGGAAGATTCGTTTGCAGTCCCAGCCCGCCCGATCCTCTGCCAAACTTGTGGTCGCCGGTCGGAAACAACACCGTCAACCTGGGAGCCACGGCCACTCGTGTTTCTCCGCTTCCCACCAGTTGGTAGCGGTAGTTGAACGCCGTGTCGCCCCATCCGGCGCCGGACCCGGCAAAACTGCCGGCATGCGTCGCCGCCAACGTCACGCTGAGCTGGTGCTTGTAGGTGCGAAGCGGCCATTCGTCGGTCTGCGTGTAGACCCAGTCACGGCTGTTGGTTAGTCTCTCAAACGTGCTGATGTGCTGTATCACGCCGTCTTCCTGGTTGTACGCCTCCTCGATCAGAAAGCTGTTGTCTTGAATGGGAACCGGAGCGGCGGCTGCATTCGGGTCTTGCGCATGAATCGCACGGAGTGGAGCAAGCAGGAGCAAGAACAGCAGAAGATAAGTACGCATGTAAGGTCACTCTTCTAAATGAAAATGAAATTCAATTTCATTTACAAGAATGCGCCTTTCCGCTCCTGCCTGGCTGTGACCGGAATCACATCTGAAAATCGCGCCCACGGGCCAAAAAACTCTGCCAACGGAAGCTAGGGCCTTACCAACACTTCCCGGATTCTCGACCAAGTCACGTCCAGCGTCTCCGGCAGGACCCGAGTCTCCCCCACCACCGACACAAAATTCGCGTCCGCCACCCACCGCGGCAGCACATGCATATGAATGTGTCCCGCAATGCCCGCGCCGGCGGCCTTCCCGATATTCATGCCGAGGTTAATTCCATCCGGACGATACAGCTTCCGCAGTACCGTTTCCATTCGCTGTGACAATGCCATCATTTCCTGCGCGGCCTCGCTGGGCAGCTTCTGCAGCTCATCCAAGTGTGCGTAGGGCACGATCATCACGTGCCCCGGAGTATAGGGATAGGCATTCAAAATAATGAAGCAGTGGCTCCCCCGATACACGATCCGCGACTTCGCATCATCCGTCTCTGTTGGCGCCTCGCAGAACACGCATCCGGTGGCCTTTTCGGTGGTGGAAACGTAGGCATAGCGCCACGGCGTCCATAGATAATCCATAGCAGGGCAGGGTAGCAGAAGGGCGGTTTGTTCGGAAACTGTAACACTGAAACATTGCTGTAACCTGCGCCAGAATTGGGTTTGACACTGTTCGTGGGCGGTTGTTATAGTCGAAATGTTCCCATTGGACGCGGGTTCTTTGTAAAACGTCCGACAGCTGGGATTGTTGAAGCTCACTCGCCAGGGTGGGCCCACCACAACCAAACGACTCATCCAGCAGTCCGCAACTCAGGTCCCGCATCCGATCACCAGAGAGGCATAATCTTGTTCGACGAAATCACCGCCCCCGTTCCCGACTCCACCTCCGCTGTTGCCACCGAAGCTGAGCCGACGTTGGAGCAAAACCAGCCCGAGCAGAATCTTTCTGCCGAGACCACCGAAGCGCCTGCAACGCACGCACCTGAGGAAAAACTTGCTCCGGTTGAGGACTTCGCGTCCGCGCTTGAGACCTTTACCAGCGAGGCGGAGGAAGCCGTAAGCGATGACCGCGTCATCAAAGGCACGGTCCTGAAGCTCACAGGCACTCACGTGGTGGTCGATATTGGCGCCAAATCAGAGGGCATGCTGCCGCTGGCGGAGGTGCTCGATCACGAGGGCAAGCCGAAGTTCCAGCCCGGCGATGAGATCGAAGTCATGCGCAGCAAAGGGGAAGCGGAGGAGGGCTATATCAACCTCTCCTTCCAGAAGGCGCAGCGCATTCACGCCTGGGAGGAGATCGAGAAGGCTTACAACGAGAAGAAACCGATCAAGGCGGTGGTGATCGATCGCATCAAGGGCGGACTCACCGTAGACATTCACGGCGCGCATGCATTCCTGCCGGGATCGCAGGTCGACCTTCGTCCCATCCGCAATCTGGATGGCATGAAGGGCCAGACCCTCGAAGTCGCGGTGATCAAGCTGAACAAGAAGCGCGGCAACATCGTGGTCTCCCGCAAGGAACTGCTCGAAGGCGAGCAGAACGAGAAGCGCTCCAAGACTCTAGAGCATCTAGAAGAAGGCTCAGTCCTGACCGGCGTAGTCAAGAACCTCACCGAGTACGGCGCGTTCGTCGATCTCGGCGGCCTCGATGGCCTGTTGCATATCACCGACATGTCCTGGGGACGCCTCACCCATCCCAAAGACCTGGTCAATGTCGGCGATCAGATCCAGGTCAAGGTCCTCAAGTACGACAAGGACAAGCAGCGCGTTTCGCTCGGATTTAAACAGCTCACGCCCGATCCCTGGCTCGATGCCGAGCACCGCTATCCCACCGGGGCGCACGTTGCCGGCCGCGTCATCAGCGTCACCGATTACGGAGCGTTCATCGAACTCGAGCAGGGCATCGAGGGCCTGGTCCACGTCAGCGAAATGACCTGGTCGAAGCGCATGAAGCATCCCTCGAAGCTGGTCAACGTTGGCGATCAGGTGGAGTGCGTTGTTCTCAACGTGAATCCGACCGAGCGCCGCATCTCGCTTGGTATGCGCCAACTGGCGACAAATCCGTGGGATTCTCTGCATGAGAAGTTCCCCGTCGGCATGACGGTCGAAGGCCGCGTCCGCAACCTCACCGACTTCGGAGCGTTCATCGAAATTGAAGACGGAATCGACGGCCTGGTCCACGTCAGCAACCTGAGTTGGACCAAGCGCGTGAAGCACCCCTCGGAAGTCTTGAAGAAGGGCGACCGGGTGAAGGCGATCGTGCTGGCCATCGAGCCCGACAAGCGCCGCTTGTCGCTCGGCGTGAAGCAGCTGCAGCCGGATGTCTGGGAGTCGTTCTTTGCGGCGCATCACATCGGCGACGTCATCCACGGCAAGGTGCTGCGGGTGGCCGCGTTTGGCGCCTTCGTCGAAATCGCGGAGGGCGTCGAGGGCCTGTGCCACAAATCCGAAGCCACCGACGAAGACGGCAACCCGTTGCACCTGGAGCCGGGCATCGAGCATGACTTCAAGATCATCAAAATGAATCCGGAAGAGAAGAAGGTGGGTCTCAGCATCCGCGCCGTTGGCGAAGAAGCCTCGCGCTCGGAAGTAGAAGCCTACAAGCAGCCGGTCTCGAGCACCAGCTCCACCATCGGCGAACTGATCTCCTGGAAGCGCGCCAGCAACGAAAGCAACTAGCTGGCAGCCCGCGATTTGTCATCCTGAGCGAAGAAACAGCCCTGCGAAAGCGGGGCTGTTTCGTAGTCGAAGGATCCCTACCTGTGGTGCACCGTCGCCTCATCATCGTTCCGGGGAGCCTTGAGGCCGCGCATGATACAGCCGTAACCAACGCCAGTGACGGACCACACCACGAACGACCACAGCAGCCCATGGGTAGGAAGTTTCAGCACGGACCGCGCCCCCCAGTAACGTCCGCTGACATAATCAAACAACGCAAGTCCGGCGAAACAAGGCCAACCCCAAAAGAGAACACCGCCGACGAGCACGAAAGCAGCTGGTCTCAGTTGATGCAAAGTGCTCAGCCATTTTCGTCGCTTCCCGAATGGAAGCAGAGGGAGGTGAATCCAAGGACGGAGCAGCAAAACCACCAATGGGTACCAGACAAAGAGAACAACTGCCATGCACGGAACTATCAATATCAAGTCCACGCGGAAACGATATCTCTCCATCTAGCTCAACGCAAGGGCTTATCCAGCATGACCGGCTTTGGACGCTCCCACCCACCCTGTTCTAGAATCATTCGTTTGCCTTCGATCATCTCTTACTGAGGACTACTCCCTTGCCCGACACAATCTACGACTTAGCTATCATCGGCAGCGGTCCGGCCGGATACACGGCCGCCATCCGCGCCGGCCAATACGGCCTGAAAACTGCTCTCATCGAAAAGGACGGATTCCTCGGCGGCACCTGTCTCCACGTCGGCTGCATCCCGACGAAAACCCTGTTGTTCAACGCCGAACTGTGGGACCACCTCAAAGAAGCGAAGGAATACGGCATCGATGGCGTTGACGCCCGCAAGCTCAACTGGGCCGCCATCCAAGACCGCAAAAACAAGATCGTCGCCAAGCACACCAAGGGTCTCGAATTCCTGATGAAGAAGAACAAAGTCGAGACCGTCAAAGGTTACGGGAAGTTGACCGGTCCCGCGCAAAATGGAATCCACACGGTCGAAGTCACCAACGACGGCAAGTCCGCGAACCTGAAGGCGAAAAACGTTATCCTCGCCACCGGATCCGAAGCCCGCATGATTCCCGGCCTCGAAGCAAGCGACCGCATCCTGACAAATATCGAAATCCTGAGCCTGAAGGAGATTCCAAAATCGCTGGTGATCGTCGGAGCCGGCGCGGTGGGCGTCGAGTTCGCCTCGATCTACCGCTCCTTCGATTGCGAAGTCACGATCGTCGAAATGCTGCCCCGCCTCGTACCGGTAGAAGATGAAGAAGTCAGCAAGGAACTCGCTCGCGTCTACCGCAAGCGCGGCATCAACTTCCACACCAGCGCCAAGGTCGATAAAGTCGATAAAACGAAGACAGGAGTGGCCGTGACGATCACCGTCGACGGCAAGCAGCAGAAGATCGAAGCCGAAAAAATCCTGATCGCCATCGGCCGCAAGCCCCGCACGCAGAACATTGGCCTGGAGAGAACGAAGATCAAGCCCGAGCGCGAATTCATCAAGGTCGATTCGTGGCAGCAGACCTCCGAACCTGGCGTCTACGCCATCGGCGATATTGTTTTGGGCACACCGCAACTGGCGCACGTCGGCGCGATGGAAGGACTGGTCGCCGTTGCCAAGATCGCAGGCAAGACTGGCAAGCCGATCAACCGCGAACGCATCCCCGGAGCAACTTACTGCCATCCGGAAATCGGCAGCGTGGGTCTGACCGAAACGCAAGCCCGTGAAGCCGGATACAACGTCAAGATCGGCAAATTCCCCTTCACCGCCAACAGCCGCGCCAGCATCGTGGGCCAACACGAAGGCTTCATCAAGATCGTCAGCGACGCCGACTACGGCGAGATCCTCGGCGTCCACATCATCGGTCCGCAAGCCACAGAACTGATCGCCGAGGCAGTCGCCGCAATGGAAGCCGAAATGACGGTCGAGGACTTGGTGTGGACCATCCACGCGCATCCGACGCTGGCCGAAGCCATGCTCGACGCGTCAAACAGTGTCTATGGAATGGCAATCAACGCCTGAGGAGGATTGAGTCATTGAGCGATTGAGTCATTGCGTGATTGCAAATCGTTTTTCCAAATCGCTCAATCACAAAATCGCACAATCACTCAATGCCCTTGATCTCCCTCGTTCAACTCGGCACGATCGACTACGCGACAGGTCTCCGCCTGCAGCAGCGACTCGTAGCCCTCCGCAAGGAAGAAAAGATCGGCGACGTTCTCCTCCTGCTCGAACACAACCCGGTGATCACTTTAGGGCGCAATGCAAAAGCCGCCAACGTAGTAGCTTCTCCGGAGTTCCTGCAGCAGCGCGGCGTGGAACTCTTCGAGTGCGATCGCGGCGGGGACGTCACTTTCCACGGCCCCGGCCAGATCGTAGGCTACCCAATCTTCGACCTCCGCGGCTTCGCGTCCTCTTCCCCATTGTCATCCCGAGCGGAAGAGAACGATTCGAAGAATCGTTCTCTGGAGTCGAGGGACCCTGTGTTTTCGACGCGCAAACACCTTGGCGTGGTCGACTTCGTCCGCCGGTTAGAAGACGTTCTGATCCGCACCAGCGCCGACTTCCGCATCCCCACCAAGCGAGTAGCAGGACTCACAGGCGTCTGGACCGATCCTCAACCACTGTCATCCCGAGCGGAAGAGGACGACTCGAAGAGTCGTCCTCTGAAGTCGAGGGACCTTGTGTCCGCCGGGGAGCGCAGCGAAGCCAAGCTCGCCGCCATCGGCATCCACGTCTCCCGCTACGTCACCTCGCACGGTTTCGCGCTCAACGTGAACCCCGACCTCAGCTACTTCAACCTGGTCATCCCCTGCGGTATCACGAGCAAGCCCGTCACATCAATGCAAAAGGAACTCGGCCGCGAACTCGACCTTAATACGGTAGCCGAGTCCATCTCTCGCAACTTCGGGACAGTTTTCCAATCGCAAATTCTGTGGATCGATACGCTCGACGCCCTGCTGGGCCATACGGTCGGCGCTCCCCTGTAATCTTCGGACGAAATCCGCCATTCTTGTATCGAAAACGAAAAACCGGAACGTGACTGCACTCACTGCCACCCACCTGCCAAATAATTACGGTGGAGTGGAGTCCTTCGGAGTCCCCGATATGTCTACCCGACTCTCAATCCTCGGGCTGCTCTGTATTCTCGCCACCGGCCCAGGCTGTTCGAAGCCTCGCACTCCCGAGCAGATGAAGGCACTCAATCACGAATTGTTTCAAGCTGTGGATCACCACGATGTCGCCTCAGTTCGCCGACTGCTCGACAAGGGCGCAAAGATCGAAGCGACCAGCTACAACGACATGACCCCGCTGGGACTCGCTGCCAGCAACAACGACCTGCCCATGGTGCAGTTGCTCCTGCAGAAGGGAGCCAATCCTCACGCGAAGGACCACTCGCTCGAAACGCCGCTGATGCACGCTGCGTACGACGGACACGCCGAGATCGTCCGCTTCCTTCTGAAGCAGAATCCTGATCGAACCGAGATAAACGCCGCGCTGTTGGAAGTCGCGCACGGGGAACCAGCAATCCTTATCATGGACAGCCCTCAGAAGGATCCTGCTGACCAAGAGGTCGCAAGACGACGAGCAATCTCCGAAGTTGAGGCCCCCTTGGTTGAGACCACGAAGCTGCTGCTCGATGGCGGAGCGGACATCGACGTTACCGACAAGGATCAAGGACCGCCGCTAGTCGACGCTGCCGCCCACGCACAAACCGACGTTGTCCTTCTGTTGTTAAGTCGTGGGGCACGGCTGGATGCGAGGGACAAATACGGCAACACAGCCTTGATTAACGCGTCTTGTGAATGTGCTCTCGCAACAATGAACAGCACCTACGACGTGGTCAAGGTACTTCTCGAGAAGGGATCCGACGTGAACGCGCATTCGAACGACGGCACGACCGCTCTGATGAACGCCGCCGGCGGATTCGGCGGCTCCGCCATCGTGAAGCTGCTCCTGGATCACGGCGCCGATCCGAGAGCCCGAGATGCCAACGGCAAGACCGCCCTGAAGTACGCGAAGGAAGCGCACCGCGAGGACAAGGTGCAGCTTCTGCAACAAGCTCTGGCGAAGCCTCACAAGCGGTAGCCCAAATTTACTAACGGATGGGATACCCCGGATCGCCCGGTAAACTGCCGTTGATGCGGAGAATCTTGACCGACCCCTTCACGTCAGCCAATAGCACGACCGCGATCGCGGCTTCTGTTTCTGCCACCAGGTTGACCGCCATTCCGCTGGCCGGAGCGGCGACCGGTGCCGCACTACCTTCCGCGCCAGTGGCTTTCTCTTTCCAAAGATTCTTGTACGCCGTCTCGTCCATCGCCACCAGCCGCAGCGCGGTCTGACGTTCCGGGCTGCCCACCATCGGCAGCAGCAGTACGATCTTCTCCGATCCCTTCCACGTCGTGCGCTCTCCGAGCAGGATGTGCCGCAGCTCTGCCAACGGAAGGTCATTGACTGGATTTCCCCGGTTCACAATCACGGCCAGCGCATTCGGGTTCGCCGGCGCGCTGCCTTCCACCTGGATATCCTCCAGCCGATTGACGAAGATCAGCGCTCCGACAACTTTCCCTTTCGCATCGATGTGAACGCCACTCACGCCACGGACGCTGACCGACGCTCCCACCAGCCGCCGCGCCGCAGGATCAAGCTGGGGCACGACCACCAGCGCCGAACTCGCCCCATCCACCAGTCGAAAGCAGACGCGCTTCCAGGATTCATCGCACGCCCGCAACACGCCTCGCGTTGAGACGAAGCGGCTGTCGGCCTTTTGCGTGTCGATCTCAGCGAGCGTCAACCGGGCGGCTGCGGGCAGTTCGCTCTTGCCTAGAATCTCAACCTGCGGGTTCACCAGCACAGTGCCAACATCGCCGGGGCCGGTTACGGCGTTCACCTTCACGCGGCTGCCTGCGGGACACGACAAGTTCATCCCATGCACGTTCACATAGATGGCACCGGTCGCGTCTTCGACAAACAGAAGTCCCCATTCCGGGTCGGAATAGGTAACCGTTCCCTCCAGTTGGACGGCGTAGGCGTTTCGAGCCTCAATACTGGTCAGCGCGTTAACTTCGTGAATCGTTCGCAAGGTCCGGCGTTCGTTCTGGGCCTGGACAGTCGCGAGCAGCGATACCAACATGCAATACAGCAGTAGAGAAGTTCCGAGGGTTGCGTTGCAGTTTCTGGGACCAGTTACTCGTTGGCCTGCCCGACCTTCACTCCTGAAATCGACTTGCCACACCGCGTCCTCCAACGTGAATGCAAAAACGGCATCCACTCCGTTCTGGGGCGACGTGCCGCCTTTCTGCAGATAGTTACTTGGTTGAGCGATCGGAAAAGAGTATGCACAATATCGTTTTTGTAGATGACTTAGTAGCAGGCCGCAAGTCACTACGGTAATCCCTGCCTGTCTTGGTTCTCCCCGCTTCCGCATGCTGCCCGGCTCAAGTACGTGGAGGTCAGCCCCGAAGACCGGCCGAATCTATGGCGTTCTGGCACTTTCCCCCTTTCTCGCGATACCATCAGTACACTGCGCCCGCAGCGCCGCCTTACATGGGGAACAAGAAAACGAAGTCCAAAGCAGGCTCCAACGGCCGCAGTTCGCGCAATGGAGCCGGAACGACCAATGCTCATGTGGGGACCGCCGCCTCGGCTGTCCGCCGCAGCGAAGCGTGGCCGTCGGGCAATAGCGTGCGAGCCGCCAACCTCCGCACCTACGAAATCCCCGACTACCGCCTCGAGCGCCCGCAATTCACGGTCCTCCAACGAACCGAAAAGGATAAGCACGGCCACGAGCACGTCCGCTACGAAGTCACTGGAGATCTCGACGCCCCCGTCCCGCCTATCCGCGACTCCAACTATCTGAGCAAAGAGCAAGCCATCGAGATCTACCGCTACATGCTGCTCAACCGCAAAATGGAGATGGCCCTCGAAAATCTCTACAAGCAGGGCAAGGTCGTCGGCGGCGTCTACTTCGGACTCGGCCAGGAAGCCTGCTCCTGTGCCTCCGCCTACGGGCTCGACAAGGACGACTGGTTCGCGCCCATGATCCGCAACCAGGGCGCGCTGCTCGTCCGTGGCTTCGCCGCCCGCGACACCATGATGCAGTACATGGCCAAGGCCGACTCGCCCACCAAGGGCCGCGACGGTACATCTCACTTTGGCGACATCGAAAAGCGCAACATGGTCTCGCCCATCTCCATGCTCGGCGATCTGATCCCGGTCATGGCCGGTGTCGCACTCGGAGCGCGACTCCAAGGCCGCAACCTCGCCGTCATGACGTGGATCGGCGACGGAGGCCAGTCCACCGGCGTCACTTACGAGGGCACCAACTTCGCCGCCGTGCAAAATCTCGGCCTCGTGTTGATTGTCGAAAGCAATCTCTGGGCGTACTCGACGCCGTCGGAAATGCAGTATCGCTGCAAAGACCTCGCCGAGCGGGCCATCGGATACGGCATCCCGGGCGTGATCGTCGACGGCACCGATGCCTGCCAGGTCTACGACGCCGCCCACGAAGCGGTCGAACGCGCACACCGAGGCGAAGGCCCGACGCTCATCGAAGCCAAGATGATGCGCATGAAAGGCCACGCCATCCACGACGCCGCCAGCTATGTGCCCAAAGAAATGTTCGAGTTCTACAAAAAGCGCGATCCGCTGGCAAGGTTCGAAGATTATCTCGTGCGCGAGAAAAAGTGGCTGTCAGCCAAGGAAAACGCAGAATTGATCGAGGAAGTAGAGCAGGTCATAGAAGAAGAGAGGGAAATCGCAGTGAACTCCCCAATGCCGACGCCAGAATCAGCCGAAGGCGGAGTCTTCTGCGAAAACGGCTGTCACGAAATCAAACCGAAATACGGCATGCCAAAGGTAAAGAAGGGAACAACGTTGTTTAAAGAGACGGAAGCGGCCGTGCACTTGAAGTAGGGCGGTACGAGTTGGGGCCCGTTTGAAACCGCCAGCGGGATTCGCATTCGCGACTTGCCTTGTGGAAATCATGTTCACATGTCACAGACGCAGCTGGGGCTCTCGTGCAACGCTCCCTACATTGTCATCCCGAGCGAGGATTTTGCTCCGGCATAGCCGGAGCAAAACCGCAGTCGAGGGACCTTGTGTTCTGCCGGGAGCGCCCCAATACGCGACGAGTACATCTATTACGTATACATGGTGCAAAGCGTATCAAGACGCGCGCTGTACATCGGAATGACGAACAACTTACGCAAGAGAGTATGGGAGCACAAGAATCACGTCCACGAAGGCTTCACCGACGACTACAACTGCACGCGCCTCGTGTACTGGGAGAGTTTCGACGATGTAGTAAATGCGATCAATCGCGAGAAGCAACTGAAGCGCTGGCGCCGTGAAAAGAAAGAGTGGCTGATCAGTCGCAAGAACCCGCATTGGCAAGACTTGGCGGTCGATTGGTACGAAACCGAAACAAACGGTCCCTCGACTACGGCGATTCGTTCACTAACGTGAACGATCATCCTCGCTCGGGATGACACTTTTGCGGCGCACCCGAGAGATTTGAGGAACCGTTCAAAGCATTGTCATCCCGAGCGGAAGAGAACGATTCGAGGAATCGTTCTCTGAAGTCGAGGGACCTTTTGTTTAGCTCGCAGAACTCGAAACACTGAAACCTATGCAACTCACCTATCTCGAAGCCATCCGCCAGGGAATCTGGGAAGAAATGGAACGCGACCCAACCGTCTTCTGCCTCGGCGAAGACATCGGCATCTACGGTGGTGCGTTCAAAGTCACCGACGGATTCATCGACCGCTTCGGCGCCGAGCGCGTCATCGACACGCCGATCGCCGAATCCGCCATTGTCGGTGCAGCATTCGGAGCAAGCCTCACCGGCATGCGCCCCGTCGCAGAATTTCAATTCATGGACTTCATCGCCTGCGCCATGAACCAGATCAGCAACATGGTCGCCAAAACACACTATCTCTGGGGCGCGCCCGCCCCGCTAGTCCTGCGCGGCCCTAGCGGCGGATACGTCCACGGCGGCCCTTTCCACTCGCAGAATCCCGAAATGTGGTTCGTCCACAACCCCGGCCTGAAAGTCATCTGTCCAGCGACTCCTTACGACGCCAAAGGCCTGATCAAGGCCGCCATCCGCGACAACAATCCGTGCCTCTTCTTCGAGCACAAATATCTCTACCGCCGCATCAAGGAAGAAGTCCCGGTCGATGACTACGTGGTCCCGATCGGGAAAGCCCGAGTGGCCAGGGAAGGTCGCGACCTGAGCATCATCACCTACGCTGCGATGGTCCACACCGCGCTCGAAGCCGCCGACATTCTGAAGAAAGACGGCATCGACGTCGAGATCCTCGACCTGCGCACCGTCGCGCCACTAGACCGCGAAGCCATCACGCAGACGGTCAAGAAAACGAACAAGGTCATCATCCTCCACGAGCACTCCCGCACCGGAGGCCTCGCCGGCGAAATCGCCGCCATCATCAACGAAGAAGCCTTCGATGATCTCGACGGCCCCATCGTCCGCATCGCCGGCCTCGACAGCGCCGTCCCCTTTTCCCCGCCCCAGGAGCACCACTATCTGCCCAAGCTGGAAGACGTAGTCCGTGAATCCCGCCGCCTAAAAGCCTATTGAGAAATCACCCCGCACGCCATTGTCATCCCGAGCGGAAGAGAACGATTCGAAGAATCGTTCTCTGAAGTCGAGGGACCCTGTGTTTTCTGCAGCACCACGAATTATGTTAGGAGCACCACGAATCGTGTGGGGACGGGCGCCTCGCCCGTCCGGTTTTGAGCAGAGCGCTGTGCCGGGTGGCGCAGCGCTTCAGCGCTGCGATCTCGATCTAGTTTTTCGGCAGCGGCTTTAGCCGCCGAGGCTGCGCAGCTAGCGTCCTATCGCCCCATCTGCCACAATACCCCCGGAGGCTCCATGGGCAAATTCCTTCTCGGTGTCATCGTCACCCTGCTCGTTCTCACTCTCGGCGGACTCGGTTACGCCATGCTAGGCTTCGCCCCGACTCCCGCCAACGTCGAGCCTCCCACATGGGAACGCCATCTCGCCATGTCCGCCGTCGACGCTTCCATGGACCGCCACGCACCGCACGTCACCAACCCGCTCATGCCCACCGACGACAACCTCAAAGACGGCATGAAGCTCTACACCATGAACTGCGCCTGGTGCCACGGCGCGCTCGACCGCAAGCCCTCTCCCGTCGCGACTTCTTTCTATCCGCCGCCGCCGAACCTCGTCGCCCATCCTCCCGACGACCCCGAGTTTCGCATCTACTACACCATCCGCACTGGCATCCGCTACACCGGCATGCCTGCCTGGGACAAATCGCTCAGCGATCTGGACATGTGGAAGGTCACCATGTTCCTCTCTCACATGGAAAAACTCCCACCCGGAGTTCAGGAGTTCTGGAAGCAGAACTTCAGCCCCAGCCCTGAACCAGAGAAGAAAGAGCCCGAGAAGAGCGCAGACCACCACTGAATCTTGCCTTTCTTTGCGGACGCAGCCGCTTTTCTTAGCGAACTCAGCGGCGTTTCTTTGCGGACTTTGCGGTAAGCTCGTCTGGGCTCCGAAGCTTCCGCGACCTCTCTCCAAGGGAACGCTATAATATCCGTTTGCGCCCGGCGTGGTCTGTGGGTCCGTGCGCCTCAGGGAAGGAAATCATGCCAACTGACATCGTCATGCCCCAGATGGGCGAATCCATCGTGGAAGGCACCATCACCAAGTGGCTCAAGAAGCCCGGCGACAAAGTCCAGCGGGACGAGCCTCTCTTCGAGATCTCGACCGACAAGGTCGACGCCGAAATCCCCGCCCCCGCCTCGGGAGTGCTGCAGGAAATCAAGGTCGCCGAAGGCACCACCGTCGGAGTCAACACCATAGTTGGCACGATCGCCGCGGATGGCGAGGCCCCCGCATCGAAGCCCGCATCGTCGAAGGCAGCCCCTGCGTCCCCCGCCCCGCCGAAAGAGGAAAAGAAAACCGCGCCCGCTCCCGCACCCGTGCCCCCCGCCCAGGACGAAGCAGCCGAAGAAGCCCGATCCTCCCCGCTAGTCCGCAAGATCGCCCGCGAGCACGGCGTCAGCCTCTCGCAAATCACTGGCACCGGACTCGGCGGCCGCATCACCAAGCAAGACATCATGCAGTTCATCGAGAACCAGGGATCTCAACCGGCACATGTGGGGACAGCCGCCTCGGCTGTCTCGCGAAGCGAAGCGAGCGCTCCTGTCTCTGCATCCGCATCGCCCGCCGCTCCCGTGCCTTATCCGGGCGATCTCGTGCCTATGACGAAGATGCGGCAACTCATCGCCAGGCATATGATCGAGTCCCGCCGCATGAGCGCGCATGTTCACTGCATGTATGAGATCGACCTCACCCGCATCGTGAACCTGCGCAACAAACTCAAGTCCGGATTCGAGCAGCGCCACGGCGCCCGCCTCACCTTCATGCCCTTCTTCGTCCGCGCCGCCGTGATGGCCATTCAGCAGTGGCCCATCGTCAACGCCAATATCGAAGGCGAGAACATCCGCTACCATCGCCACATCAACGTCGGCATCGCCGTCGCCCTCGACTGGGGACTCATCGTTCCCGTTCTCAAGAACGCCGGAGACCTCAATTTCCTCGGCCTGCAGCGCGGCATTACCGACCTCGGCGAGCGCGCCCGCACCAAGAAACTCAAACCCGAAGATGTCGAAGGCTCCACCTTCACCATCACGAATCCCGGACAGTTCGGCGCGGTGTTCGGCTTGCCGATCATCAATCAGCCCAACTCCGCCATCATGGGCGTCGGCGGAATCATGAAACAGCCCATGGTCATCACCGACAAAGATGGCAACGACTCCATCGCGATCCGCTCCGTGGTTCACCTCACGCTCGGCTACGATCACCGCCTCATCGACGGCGCAGTAGCCGACCAGTTCATGGCCCAGGTCAAAAAGAATCTGGAAACCTGGAGCGAAGAAGTCGGCTAGTCGACTCATGTAGGGACATCCGACTCGTGTGGGGACAGCCGCCTCGGCTGTCCAGCGAGCGAAGCGAGCCAGCCACCGAAAAGAAAACGGTTGCCCCACCCTTCTTTCGCGTTCTCTGCGAAAGAGGGTGGAATTTTGATTTCTTCTGTATCAATGAGAAGCCGCACCCGTAGAAACTGTCCCGCTCTTCGCCCATGCCGAGGCGTTCAGACACATCACAACCCCATCGATGACAAGACCGACTCCACTCCGGAACTTCCCCGGATCCACGATCTCCCGCGCTGCCACCGCATCCACCGTCTGCAGCGCGCTCTCTAAGAACGCCATGGCCGCGTCCTTCTTCTCCGCCCCCGACCGACCGCCCAGCAAATTCTCGATTCCGCTCACCAAAGCCGGTACAAAAGAAATCCCCCGCAACAACTGACTGACAAAATTCATAACATCTCCTTTTACAAATGCCGCCAGCAACCTGACGCCCGGCGCCTGACGCCGGACGCCTCTTCACTTCTTCGCCTTCGCCGTCCGGCTAGCCGAATCATGCGCCTGAATCAGACTCTTGATCTCCCCCTGCCCGTCGCGCAGTTCGCCTAACTGCACCTCGGTCCGAATTCGCGCCTCGGTATTCGTCGCCGCAATCTGCTCCAGCCGCAGCACTCGCGCCTTCGTTGCCTCGATCTCGGAATCTTGCCTGGCGGTGTTTCTGGCATCCTGTATTACGTACGCGATGAGCGACATAGCGAGCGCCCCAAGAGCGATCAGCGTCCGGCTGTCGAACTTCAACAACCGCTGCTCTTTGACTGCTGCCAGTTTCCCGTCCCACGACTGCTCCAGATCCTCGGCGAAGCTCCGCATCTCTTCCAAACGATCCAGCACTTCCAGTTGAAACTCTTTGGAGCTGTATTGCACATTCGGCACAGGCCTCTCTATCGCCGCCCGATGCCGCTGCCTCAACGAGTTCTCGTCATTCATAACGGATAGTCCACATGCAACGCCGCGGTGTATCTCGAGTACCGCGGCGGTGACGAACTGTCGTAGAGCCGCAGGAAGTAGCTCTGCGCCCGGATGAGCCGAGGCAGCGTGAACGTCCGCGCGCTGAATCGTCCCAGCAGATTCCGGTCGTTCGACAACCCCCAGCCGAAATCGTGCAGCCTGACCTCCACCCCGCACCCGATTGGCAGGGCCATTCCTGCGTCCACCTGCACCGTGGTCGAGCTCACCTGTGTGATCTGAGCGTTGTTCAAGCTCGCCAGGTAATAGCTTCCAACCTGACTCGTCAGCAGTCGCGGCGGCCGATCCTGCAAGGAAACGATTGCCGCACTCGCAGCATCTTCGAATGCCAGCGGCGCTGCCGCATCGTTTGCAAATTCGATCGTGTAATAACCTCGATCCCCTGCCAGATCGTCCAGCGAGATCCCGACCTTCCTCACGACTGCACCAAACACCGCGCCCCGTGACTGGACATTCACCGAGAGCGCATCTCCCGGAAAGATATCGCTCGTGCCACTCGGCAAAAAACCGCTCCAAACCTCGTAACTACCGCTCCAAGCCTGCAAGACGGCATCATCCAATATCGCCAGCGCGGCGTTTTCGCAATCTGCCTGCGTGCGCGCGCTCGGAGCCTTCAGCACCCGCACGGCTCCACGCACGCCGTCATCACTTCCCTTCGCAAGGCTGGCAACACTCGTCGCATCGACAACTTCAGCCACAGCGCGCCCGCGCCCCCGATAGCTCGCCACAATCAACGTGTTCAGCGGAGGCACGTACTGCGAGTAGAAATCCAGCGTGGTCGAACTCACGATCGTGCACTGCCCTCCATCCGAGAGTGAACCAACCAGCTGCGTCGCATAACTTCCGTAGGTCTCGTCGGGGTTCTGCACGGCTGTCCGCACTTCTGCCAGCGGGATATGCGCCGCATACGTGTATGCGACGCTGCACCGCATGTTGATTGCATTGACGAGTGTGTACGTACAGAACCCGGGCGCATTAGAGAGCAGTCCGTCATACAGCACCGTTGCCGGCGCGACCATCGTTGCCGGATCCGGCGGGTTGATGTCCTGTATCTCCAGCACCACGCGCACATTCGCGCCCACCGCCGTCCCGCCAACTCCCTCTCCACCCGCATGCAGAGACGAGTGATACGTTTCCTCCGACCGGTACACTTCGTTCGAGTACAGATATGTCGTCATCAGATATCGATGCCCCGCGGTCGTTGTGATCGTCGGCCCTGTCGCCACTCCATTCACCAGCGCTTGAATGTTCGACTGCGACCCACTCGGAGTGATCTGAAAACCTGCCACACACCCGGCCGTGGAAATCGCGCCGGCGTACATCCCTCCAATCATCCCGCGCGACGCTCCTGCAAAGCTCACATCTCCGTGCTGCAGTTTCAGCGCCCCACCCATCTCGACCTGCTCGACAAAGGTCATACAGGTCTGGCCGTCCTGCCCGTTGCCGCCGTTTACCTGCAGCGTCTGCGCCACGAGCGAGAACGCCGCAGTGGGATCGGCCACCTGCCACGTCGCCGCGTCCAGCACCGCGCCCGCGTACTCTTCGTCGATCAACGCCCGCCGGTTCTGCTGAAACGGCATCTGCGCCAGGTAAAAGCGCAGACTCAATCCATCTCCCACGAAGTAGTCGCGCACATAAGCCTGCGGCTCCTCCAGTCCGATGACCGTCAAGTCGTTCACAAGTCGGTTCGACGGATTCAGCTTCAATCCCGATGGACAGAAGCTCGCATCGCCTTCATTCAGCGCATACGTCGTCGCCCCGACCGGCGCCAGCGCGAGCGTTCCATTCATCGCCCGATAACACGCCCGCGCAGCTAACGCAATCTCGCCGGCGTGATAAGAGAATTTCTTCTGCGGATTCACCGTATACGACGCAAGCACATCCACATCGGCAACCGCCGTCGTATCGAATCCTCCCGGCAGCAGATCCTGCGCCAGTTGCCGCAACGCCGACCCCGCACTCCGCGCCACAAAAGGAGCGCGGTCCGGCAACACTCTCTGATCGAGCAGCACCTCATCGCTTTCAGCCGTCACCTCGTACCGGTACACCGCTCCCTGCTCGCCCTGTCCGAGAAATTCGTACGCCGGAGCCTGGGTCAGATATCCCGTGAAGAGGAACGTTCCGTCATTCTTCGTGATCACTACACGAGCTCGCGCCTGGGGAACAACGAACTGTGAGTGCCCGAGCAAGCCGCAGCGCAGCGTGGATGGTTGATTGATCTTCCGCTCGATCACTGGAGCAGACGTGCGGTCCACCGCCCCCGAGTAGTCAACCGCTCCCACTCCGTCGAAATTGTCGATCGTCAGTTTCATAAGTGATCCAAGACGCTTTCTAAATCTGGATAGAGGAGGGCCTGTGAGTCCGGCAAACATCCGTGAATGTGCCACCTTCAAGCCGCATCCAAGCCGTCATTTGAGCGGAGCCCTAGTAAACTCCTGCGGCCTCTGCCGGAAAGTAACTCCGATAGCACAACGCCGGCTGCCCGTCATTCGTGTCTGTGAAAGGCAAAGCTAGAAATGACGCCCGCAGCGCGATCGCCGAGAGCGGCTTCTTGATTGTTGCGAACTCTTCGCGCACCGCTTTCCCCACCGTGTTACTGGCGCTCAGTCGCGGATAGTAGAAGCACACCCGTCCTCCCGACTCCTCCTCCGCCACAAATAACGCCGACCACTCCTGAAAAAACGAGCCGCCCTCCCGATCGACAAACGCCACCACCAGTTGCGCCGACGCTCCCGTCGCTGGCGCGCCTCCGACTAGTGGCTGCGCCAGCAACACTGATGTCGCCATCACCTCGGCAACTCGCCCCACATTGAACGTCACTCTCCGCACATAGTTCGGATCGCGCTTCACTGCCACCGGATCGCTCACGTACGCCGCCGCAATTCCCGATCCCACATATCCGACCTGCTGCTGATAATCCACATCCACTGCGATCAGCGATCCAACCGGAAACGCGCCCACGGCACCCGAGCCAAGCTCCAACTGGCTCGCTGTCGATCCCGGCAGCAGCGCAACCGCCGTCGCAGGAATTCCTCCCGAGGGCGCCGGTGACCCAAATCCCGCCACCGGCGCCAGCACATTCATGTGCTCCGACCCGCACGCCAATGCTATCTGCAACTTGCCCCACTGGCAGAAATCGAACTCCACTCGCGCCTCCAGCGCCCCGCGAAACTGACCCGTAGGCAGCGCCTTCGCTCCGCCTCGCACAACAGACGTAGGAGTGTCATACCAGCGCGAAAAGTTTTCGATCCATCCCAGATCTACCCACGGTGCAGGAGGAGCGTTCAGCGGAAACTCGCCCGTCACACCAGGATCGAAAATCGTGGGTGATTCATTCTCCCGGTTCACCGGCGCGAAATACGCTCGCATCCTTCGGGTCACCGGCGTCATCGCGGACCTCAATGCAGAAGTGCTCATGCCGGGACCACCTCCGGGAAGAAATACAAAGTCAATCGCACTTGTCGTTCCACCCGCGCATCCTGATGACTCTCCGCTGCGTCAGTCACGCCGCCCTTTACGCGTTCTTGGAACGACGGCTGGCCCCAAAACACGCATGTGCCCAGGTCCGCAGAGGGAGAATGCGTGTAATCCTGCTTCCCGGTATTCGGTGGCTGGCAAATGCTGAACAGCTCACTGTCCAGTTGTGCAAGCAGCCGCCCGCGATCCACCATGCTCGCTACCGAACCCATCGTGTAGTACGAGATCAGCACGTCAAGACTCATCAGCGGCGCGCCGCCCAGGTCTCCTTCGAATACTTCCGCCGCTCCCCACTCCAGGTAGAACGTGTTCGGCTGCGGCTCCGCCGAAGCAGGTGGCAGATTCTCCGCCACCAGAACCGCCGGCACGGTTACGCCATTCACCGTCACCGTCCGCTTCGGATTCAATCCACTCAGGCGTTGCTGCAACGCCAGAAAAAAACTGTCTTTCGCAAACTGCATAAGATTTCACCGTCCCGCGCACTTCCCTGTGCTGCCCGCCCGCTTGCATTTGTGAGCAATAAAGTGGAGACGTCGTCGATTCCATCCGCGCAACCACGTATCCCTCCGGTGTGCTTGTTGCTCACGACTGGGTACTGGGTACTAGGAACTCGGTACTGCTTTTCACTCCACCGCCGTCACCAGATAGAAGCAAACTGTGTCCCCAAAACTCTGCGGCTCGATCTTTTCAATGTGAAACATCTCGCTTCCGTACGTGAGTCCAATAACTGCGTTGAACAAATCCTCTCCCGATCCCATCCCCAATCCCGGCAACTGATTCGCGATTGCGGACGCGGGAAGAGTGAATTCCACTCGCCGCCGTGGCCCGAGGTTTCCGGTCGGCAGTTCACGCGTCACCACCGGGGAAATCAATACCTCCTGCACTCCCGGATCCACCAGTCCAAGCTGCCCCGCCGCATCATTCGCCATCGAGGTCGCCGGCAACACGAGTGTCACCGTTTCTCCCCCCATCGCCCGAAGCAGCGCATCCGCCGCCCGCCGCATCCCCGCCCCGCAAATCCCACTCATAACTCCTCCACGTTCATCCTTGTCATCCTGAGCGCGCCTTCTACACGAAGGACCCTATGCTCTACTCTGTCATCCTGAGCGAAGCGAGCTCGAATGAGCTCGCGTAGTCGAAGGACCTATGCACACCCCTGTCATCCTGAGCGAAGCGAGCTCCAATGAGCTCGCGTAGTCGAAGGACCTTGTGTTTATCGCGGTCTACGACCCCTTCCTCGCCACGTACGGCTCCAGCAAGCTCCGCACGTTGTCATCCACCAGCGTGTCCCCGAAGTAATCCATCCGCATTCGATCGATTCTTCCCGCCTTCACATTCAGCGCCGGCGTGACCTGCGCGTTCTTCACGATCTGCGCGCACGCCACCTTCACGTTCGTCGGAATCGTCGCCAATCCCGCGTTGTATATGACGTCGACCTCATTGAAGAAGAGTCCCAGTGCATTCACCGGAAACGTCAACTCCCCGCTCTCCGCCCAGATATCGATCGTTGCCGGATCGATCACGCTCCACGACCCCGGCAGCGCAAACACCAATGCAAATTCCAGGCTCAGCTCCGGAAACGGCCACTCTCCCCGTCGCGGAATCCCGTATCGCCCTTGCAACTTCACGATCGGCGTAGTCGCCGGCGCTACCGCCACCAGTGGCAGATAACTCAGCCGCACCGTGTTCAACTCCGGAGGCATCTTCAAGCGTTCTTCGTACTGCTGGACGCCAAGCGTCGCCCGCCGGCAATGCCCGTCGATGATGGCCGACGACGCCGTCACCCACGACGGATCGGTTGTCGCCTCCAACCCATAAGCCAAATACTCCGAACTCTCCAAATAGTTCATGATGATTTCTCTTCGCAAAGATGAATGAAAGGTTGCCCCACCCTTCTCTCGCGCACTTTGCGAAAGAGGGTGGGGATTTTGACTTTCGTACTGGGTACTGGCTACTGGGTACTGGTTACCTCTGCACCTTCACCTCGTAGTGAGCGAAGTTAGCCCCCTTCACCACCGGAGCCCCGAACTTCACCACCACCTGCTGCTGCGCCAGCGAATTCGGAAGACCGAGCTTGAACACTCGCGGATTCGGATCGGTCAGCCAGTGATACTCGATCAAATCCTCGGTCACGATGTAGCACGGATACACGCTCGGCGACCCTGTCGTGTATCCCAACGCCCATTCCGGAATCAGCGGCAGTTCTCCCGCCTGCGTCGACAACGCTTTCACCTTGTACCCAGCAGTGATCTCCACCGTGTTAAGCACAACGTTGAACTCCGTCTTCATCTCTCGATCGATCAGATCGAGCAATACCGGATTGGCATAGATCGCCGTCGGCCGCACCTGGTACGAGGAATTCGCCACCATCGCTGCCACCGTGCTCTTCAGTCCATCCACGATGCTGGCCGACGTCCCAATCGTGGTCGTGTTTCCTCCGGCCTCGATCTGCCCAACCACGCCGAAATACTGCGGCGTTGTCGAAGAGCTCAGCGAAGTGTCGTTCCCATTCCACAGCGCAACGTCATGAGTCCGCATCAGTCCATCCACCGCATCCGCCAGATCCTTCGCCTGCATGTAAGCAAACTGGCTCTGTTGCGCGCCCACTTCCAGATCGAACAGGTTGTAGTTGATCTGCGCCACCAATGCCTTCAACGGCACCGAGAGCTCGATGCGCGTTGCCGTCAAAGCCGTCGGATTCAGACTCCGAGGATCCATGAACGCCTGCGCCGCCGTAGGAGACGGAATCGCCGTCTCCTCGATAAACCGCGACGGATGCCCCGTCGCCGGAACCTGCTTGATCCGCTGCCCAAACGCTCCCCGCCGCCTTACGATGTCAAAAATCTCAGTCTGGTACCGGTCGACCTCCACCGCCCCAGGCCGCAGAAGATCCGCCGCCGCCATCAAATCCAGAAATTGTCCCTGCATGTCTTCTCCTTAATCTGTGTTTTCCCTGCTGAAACTCGTCCACCAACAATGTCATCCTGAGCGAAGCAGGCGAGCCAAAGGCTCGCCTGCGTAGTCGAAGGACCCTCTGTTTCCCGGTTGCCCCACCCTTCTTTCGCGCACTTTGCGAAAGAAGGGTGGGGATTTTGACGTCCCGCCCTGCGCTCAAAAGAAAAGCACGACGAAGTCGCGCCTCCCTGAAAACGCCGCTGGCAACTGCTCGCTACTCAATCACTCCCGCCCGTGCCAGTTCCGCTTTCACCGCAATCCGCTGCTCCACGCTCAGACTCTGCAGCGTCTTCTCAAGCACTGCCTTCTCGATCTTCTCTCCGCCACCGTCGTCGCTCTTCGCCAGGATCGCCGACACCATCGGAGGCAGTGTCTTCCGCATCATCCGTGTGGCCTGAGCCTTCAAATCCGAATTGGACTTCTCCAGTTCCGCCACCCGAGCCTGAAATTCCCGCGTAGCGTCGCCATCAGCAACATCCGAGGAGGCAACATCCTCCACCGAAGCCACGATCCGATCGACCTTCGCATTCAGCGCTTCCTGCTGCGCATCCAGCCGGCCCAACACGCGATCCAGCGATTCGGCCGCCGTAGCCAGCCGTTCCGCTGTCGCCATCAACTGCTGCACCATCTCGTCATTCATTCGCCTATTCCTCCCGGAATTCTGTTTGTCATCCTGAGCGCGTCCTTTGCGCGAAGGACCTCTGCATCCTTTGTCATCCTGAGCGTCTTTAATTTGTCATCCTGAGCGAAGCAGGCGAGCCAAAGGCTCGCCTGCGTAGTCGAAGGACCCTGCGTTCCCCACCCTTCTTTCGCGCTCTTTGCGAAAGAGGGTGGGGACTTTGATTTCCCGCAGCCGCTCTCTCGCAACTCAGGACGATTCGCCCAACTCAATCCACGTATCCTGAAACGCCGCCTTGTCCTTCCGCAGAATCGCCGCACCGGTAAATGTCACCTCAATCAGCCTCCACACTTTCGCCTTCCGATTCAGCACATTCACCTTGGTGACTTCAAACGACATCCCCAGCGTCCCTGCCCCGTCCGCTCCCATCAACACCAGCGGCGTTTCTGCCCGCAGCCCCGTCGATTCCTTCTCCTTTCCACGCGCCGACTGAATCATCCGCCGAATCTCCTTCACCGCCGCCGACAACGAGACTCTCAGACGCATCCCTTCACTCAGCCTCCTGGTCGGCTCATCCTCAGTGGCGGCAGCCTGAAGCCCGAAGCCTGACGCCGAACGCCCGACGCCCGAAGTCTGAGGTTCGCCGTCAGACATCTGACTGCTGGCGTCTACAGGCCGTCTCCCCAGCCGCGAAATCTCCTCCACGATCTCCGGAAAGTCTCTCGCATACAGATACCCGCTCACCTCCAGATTCTTCCCCACGACATCCGCCCGGGTGATCACTCCCACTTTTCGCCGCACATCGTGTCGATCCAGAGACGGCGCATAATCCACCGCCATCCCGATCAACGAAGGAATCGCCGCCTCCGCCGCCCTCTTCGTCAACAGCACACGTTTGCCCTGCGATCCCGAAGGCGCCCGATCCGACGGAACATCGACCACCGTCAATACTCCCCGAAACGCTACCCGATTCGGATGCCCCTTCACCGCCGGCATCTCCACCGCCATACTCTCCAGTTCCATCATCCTCACTACTCCTGTCATCCTGAGCGGTCTGCTACGCGACCTGAGCTTTGTCATCCTGAGCGAAGCGGGCGAGCCCAAAGGCTCGCCCGCGCAGTCGAAGGACCCTGTGTTTCTCCGCGTTCTCTGCGGGTTTTCTTTGTGCCCTCAGCGGTTAAAGGTTTTGCCCGTCAAGTTCCCCCAACCCTCGCATCCGCCGAACCTCATTCACCGTTAACACCCCATTCCGCAAAAGGATCTCCTGGATCTGCGCCTCCTCCATCGGATCGCTGGTATCCACATCGGCAAACACAAACTCCAGATCGTCCCATCCCAGCTTCTTCGAAATTGCCCCCCGCGTCAGCGCCTCTGCCAGCAACCGCGCCGTGGGCACCACCGCCTGCCGGAACGCCAGGTCATTCATCTCCTCCGCGGTGGAGCGGTTCACATCCCGCTCCACCCCCAAATACAACGGAGGAAGATCAAACGCGGAAGCGACGACTCGTAGCAGGAACTCCTGCCACTGCAGCCGCAAGTCTGCATCGGTGCCTCCACCGAACCTCAGCACCTCCGGTTTGCTCTCAACCGACAAAATCGGAACCTTCCCGGTCCCCTCAATCTCGTCCTGCCACCACCGGATCAACCGCTCATGATGCTCCGGCGTCAAATCCTGCAGCCAAAGCGCATACTGCACAACCGAGTTCGACGCCAGCCGCGAGGCGTACCGATGCGCCCCAAGAAACGAGTTGATCGTCTCGAACGCCACTTCCAACCGCCCCAACCCAAACGGCGTATGAGTCCGCGGGTTGAGTCGGATGTAAATCAACTCGTCATCCGCCAACTCAACTTTGCTGTTTGACTGATCCTGGATCTGCACATATCGATCCGAAGCAGGCGACCCATCCCACTCGAGATTCATCCGAATCGATGCCCCATCCACCGCCCACATCACCAAAGGCAACGCCTGTGTAGGGGCGGGCGCCTCGCCCGTCCCCGAGCGAAGCGAGTCCGAAAGCTGCCCGAGGCACGGGTGCCCTATTCTTCCCAGGTCCAGCGAGTAGTGGGAATTCTCTCCAGCCTGCGGTTGCCCCACCCTTGTCGTGTTTTGTGCGACAGGGTGGGGATTCTGTCCAGACCCCTGAGGTTGCCCCATCCTTCCCGTGCCTTTTGCGGGAGGGTGGGGATTTTGACCCTCCCGCGCAGAAGCGTGCATCTCCGCCTCGCTCCACGCTGGATTCCTCTGCACCTCGATCGCCCCATACCCGCCGACAATGATGTCCTCGAGCACCTGCTCCGCTAGAGACCGAAACGAATCGTCCGGATTCGGCGACGCAAAGTTGGACGTCAGGATCCGCACTCGCTCCGGCCCATAAGGCAGCGCCTCCAGGGCAAGGCCCTGCCGTGGCTGCACTCGCCACCGCATGCCGGCAATCCGATCCTTGATGCAGTTGATCGCCCGCCGCGCAATCGGAGTCTCGGAAAATCTCCGCAAGTTGTAAGGAGTTGCCTTGGGCATCGCCTCCGCCAGCGGCCCATAAGAATTAAAGATGGAAGGCAGACTAGAAGTCCGTCGCCTGCTCTCCATCCCCTGCCCCACTCCTCGCTGCTTTTGCGAGAATAGGGAACCACCCGCCGCCGACACTCCCGCCACCCGGCGCCAGGCGCCGCGTACCGCTTCTGTAATTTTCATAATGTCTCTCTAGAATCGAATGTGTAGCGGCGGACGCCTCGTCCGCCGTCGAGCGAAGCTCGATCTCCAGCGCCGGCTCCCAACTCGTCCGCCGCCATGCGAATCCTAGCCGTGCCTGACTCTCATTCCGCTACTCTGTCATCCTGAGCGAAGCAGGCGAGCCAAAGGCTCGCCCGCGTAGTCGAAGGACCCTGTGTTTCTCTGTGCTCCCTACGGTAAGTCTTCAGCCCAACAAGAAAAGCCCCGCGCTTCCGCGGAGCTTCCCGCAAATCGCCCTACCACCCTGTCATCCTGAGCGAAGCGAAGGACCTATGCACTCGCCGGCCAATGAATCACCGCCATCGCCCAAACCAACACCAGGCACCCTGCACTAAGTACAAGCAACCACCGCCCACGTCCCTTTCCCGCCATGCCGAATATCAGGGAGATCACGGCTAGCGGTAAGTTCCACCGTCCAAAAGCGGAGGCAACAACGTAGTTGTTCCAACCTCCGACTGGCGAGCCCCTGCGATACAGGATCAATCCCGCAAAACACGAAGCTGGGACCAACGCGACGCCGAGCCCGGCTGCTATCAGATAGTTACGCAGCTCCCGCGGTATGGGACGCTTTCTCTTCTCAACCCATTCCACAAGTCCCCAAACGATCAGCATCAAGAACAGCAGGCTAAGAACTCGCCAAACCGTCGCAAGAAGAATATCCATCAAGCCCCCATCTCCTGCCTCGCCAACTCCGCAATCGCCGCCATCTCCGAAACCGCCGCCACCCGAATCCGGCTCTCCTCCATCATCTCCAGAGCGAATCCGATCTCAATCTTGCCTCGATCTATCCCATCCTCCACCACGGCGGTCAACACCGGATTGGTTGACGTTGCTTGCGCCATCACCGGCGCGATCTTCTGATACCTGGACGCTAACAACACCGCCGAATCAATTCCCGCACTCAGCGATACCGCATGGAACAACTTGATCTCAGCGCCAACTCGGTATCCAAAATCGAACTTGAAAGGATCCTTCGGATGTCCATATGCGGAGATCGGCACTCCGTGCATCATCAGCTTCCAAACCCCGGCTCTCCTGAAGCAACTCTCCATCTCACGGAGGATGTAGCCCCGTCCCACGCCATGCGCATGTTCAGGTTCTGGTTCCAGTTCCAATTCCGGCGACGGCGGCAGGACCCGTTTCTTCAAGTACAAGCGTGCCAGCAGCTTGAGCTCTTCAGCGGGATTCTCCGACAGACACCCCTTCACTCCCGAGATTTGAACCAGATTGGAGAATGAGTCCTCGATCTTGCGTATCAAGGTTTCTCGATCCCGAATCTCCATGAGCTGCGCTCGGATGTCCCTCTCCAGCGAGGCCAGCACCGGGACATTCGCGTCCGGATCCAGGCAGCGTACTCGCCTCCAGTCTTTTGTGAACCGCACGTCCGCATATCCAGCACCGTTCTTGCCGGACTCAAACAGGGCGACCCCTATGTTTACAAACTCCTCCTTCACCGCGTCCGGCACATACCGCAGCACGAAAAACTCGAGTTTCCGTTTCTCAGCCATACTCCCGAGGTTGCCCCACCCTTCCCGCGCCCTTGGCGGGAGGGTGGGGATTTTGACTTTTCCTTAGCGAAAGTCTTTCTCCGTGACTCCGTGTCTCCGTGGTGAACTCAATGTTCCAACCACCCCGGAAACGGTCTCCGCGGCGACACTCGAAACGCCTCAATCAGCTCCCGCACCATCCCGCGCCGCCCAATCAACGCCCGCGCCAGCTTCTCGAGCTCATCATCCTGACTCTCATACCACTCCGGAGGTATCTGCCCCACCACCTCCCACACCACATCCTCATGCATCTTCTCTATGTGCGACAGCCAGGGCTCAAACGATTCCCACCCGCGCACGCGCTCGTAAACCTCATTCCGCGCGTACACTCCCCGCAGCGGATAATCCGGAAACGTCCACTCCCCTGCATTAAAGCAATATCCCTGATCGATGAACGAAGCCGTGAATTTCTTCTCCCGCAATTTCTTCCAAAACGCCGCCTGCCGTCCGTTCGCGTTCCCTGTCCACTTGTCCAGCACCAGCATCCCGGCGAACGCCTCCAGGTTTCGCACCAGCCCGAGCATCTCCACCGGCAGATAATCAAACACCTGCCCCTCCAGTGGATCGACCACATACCGCGATCCAAATTGTAGTCCCGCGTCGCACCGGATCGTGTTATGCGCCAGCTGGATACTCAGCTCCGGAGTATGCTCCACCAGCCACTCATCCACCGAAACCACATCCGTCACCGGCACTGGCAATCCAACTCGCTCCGCCAGTCGCGTAGCCAGCATCTCATTCGCCAGCACCCGCAAATGCTGCGGATTGTTCCGAAACTTCACCACGTAGAAGTGCCCATCGGAGCAGCGCATCAAATGCCCTTGCGCCCCGCCCCGCATCCGCCGCACGTGTTGTACCGCCTCAATCAACTAAAACTCATGTAGGGACAGCCGCCTCGGCTGTCCCGCGAGCGAGTCGACCAGCGCTTCTGTCATCCCGAGCGAAGCAAACCATGAGCGAAGCGAATTGTTTTGCGCAGTCGAGGGACCCTGTGTCGCATGAGGCTCGCCCGCGCCACAAAGCCCGTGATCCTACCTGAGTCCTCCACCCCAAGTCTGTGACGAATGAACATTTCCACAGCCTGATGCCAAACAGGGGGTGCCCCACTTCTGGCCGGTTTTGCCAGAAGTGGGATTTCCCTGACGCCCGCCGCCCGCTTTTTCACCCCAGATCCACGCTCCCTATCCCCAACTTCCTCCCCGATCCCCTGCCCGCCACTTCGCCTCTCACTGCCAGCGCGATCGCTATCGCCATCACGCAATCATCGTGCGCCCCCTCAGCCGCCGCTCCGTGCCCATCCGCGTGCCGCACAAACGTTTTCAGTTCCCCCAGCAATCGAGGACTGTGAAACAACTCCGGCTGCTCCATCAAGGTCGCCCCCAGCATTTCAATCATCGCCGGACGCGTCACCACATTCGTCGGCCACCCTTCCTGCCCATCCTTCACAAACAGATTCTCGTAGCCCAGTTCTTTCAGGTGCGCCAGCACGCCGTACCCATGATTGTTTCGCTCCACGGCAATCAGCGCATTCCCAAATCGCTTCCCCAACTTCACCAGCTTCCGCGCCAGCTCATACGGAGGAAAGTGCCCATGCCACTCCGCGCACTGCAATCCCGTCCCCCGATCGATCACTTCCGCGCACGCGTAGTCACCCTCCGTCCCACCCCCGGCCGCATCCACTCCAACGACGTACAGCTTCTTCTCCTGCGGAGGCAGCCAGATGAGGTACCGCCCATTATCCGCAGTCTCCGTCGCCGATGGCGCCAAAGCCGCCGCCTTCTCGACGCTCTCCAGATCGAACACGCATTCCCCCGACGCCAAAAAGCACGACGTCGAATCCTCCGCGTACTCCTGCCGCGCCTGCCCGCGCGCAATTCTCCACCGCGTCCGCCGCCACGCAATCTGCTCCGGAGTCAGTCCATGCCGTTTAACCAGATCCTTCTCCTCATCCGTCAATTCCCCCACCGGCTTCTTCGATACATCCTCTTTATAGGAAGTCTCAAACCACCAGGGAAAGAAGTGCCTCGTGTACCCGTTCTCCTCCGCCTTCTGCCACTCTTCGTAGAACAGCCCGGCCGCCCCGTTCGGGGTCGACTCCAGCACAATCTCTCCGTCCGGCACCACCGCAGCCCGTAACGACGCCAGCGTATCCGCCGCCCCGCGCGGCCAGCGGGAGACCTCCGAGCAATGCAGATTATGGATGGTCATCCCGCGGCCCGCATTGTCATCCGCCATCTCCACCCGGTACTCGCTGTCGAGCCGGGGAAATACAATTTGGCGGATGTTCGAGCGCGACTTGATCAGCGCTCCACGTCGCACCCGCGAATTGGGCAGGTTTTCCCAAAACCGGTGCACAATATTAAAGATCGCCTGGGCCGACTCCTCCGTATGCGCGACCTGCACCGTCAACGTCCCAGGCCTCGTAATCGTCTGCACGAAAAACCGCGCCGCAATGTAGGTAGTAACCCCCACCTGCCGCGCCTTGAGCACGATGTTCCGTCGACTGCATTCCCGCGAATACTGCCGCTGCGCTCGATTCAACTTGAGATAATGCACCCCGCCCTTCTTGACCCGAATCTTCAAAAGACTCCGGATCAACAAATCGCGCACCTTCTCCTTTTCGCCCTCATCCAGATGCCCCCCGAATTGTTCCACCAACCGCAGATCATCCCACACGGATTTCCTCATCTAGTTTGTGACGAACGAACGCAGCCCGCCCTAACTGCAGTCGAAGGATCCCTAATCGCCCGGTTGCCCCACCCTTCTTTCGCGCTCTTTGCGAAAGAGGGTGGGGATTTTGACTCCCCCTCTGACGAAACACGCCTCCGTCACGCCAGCACTGCCAGTGAAGTGCGTACGCTGTACCACCCGCGCAAAACCGTCATCCCAACCAAACCACTGTCATCCCGAGCGAGGATTTTGCTCCGGCATGCCGGAGCAAAACCGCAGTCGAGGGACCCTGTGTTGTCATCCTGAGCGCAGTCGAAGGATCTGTACTCCCCCGGGGGTGCCCCACCCTTCTTTCGCGCTCTTTGTGAAAGAGGGTGGGGATTTTGACTCCCTCTGTGGCGACACGCCTCCGCTATTTCAGCACTCCCGCCGAAACCACCCGCACCACGCGAGAGTGCAAATGAATCTGCAACGCCCCAGTCACCCGATCCAACTCGGCATTCCCCGTCTTCGCGATCAAAGTCGAGTTGTAAGACTTGACGAATTCCCCCGCCGACAACGGAACATGTGGGGACACCCGCCCTCGCCTGCCCTGAGCGGAGTCGAAGGGGCTGTCCAGCGAAGCGGAGCGAGCCTGCGCATTCGCCGCCTGCACCATCGGCAACACCGCCGCCAGCGACTGCACCTCCGACAACAGAATCCCCACCACCGCCGCAATCTTCGTCTGCGTGGCCGTATCCTTAATATGGAGTCCCATCAGCAGCCCCTGCAGATTCCCCTGCACAACCCCAATCGCACTCTGGATCTGATTCAATATCCCCGGCCGAGCCGCCGCATCCGCCTTCTCATACGCCGCGATCAGCGCCTGGATCAGCTGCAAATCCGCCCCAGCTTCTTTCCCCGCACTCTGAATCGTCGCCAGGTCTCCGTCCGACACAGTCTTCCCCTGCAGCGCCGCGGCCAGGGTGACCAGATTCGCCGCCGCCGGAATCAACACTCCCACAATCTCCTGTGCCTGTGTGATCCAATTGGTCGAACACCCTGAAACCACCAGCGTCAGGCAAAGCACAATCGCCAAACCAATCCGCCCACAATTCCAAATCCGCATGACTCCTCCAAAATAAAAATTCAACCGCTGGTAACCCACCCTTCTTTCGCGCTCTTTGCGAAAGAGGCTGGGAATTTTGACTTCCCATGAACCGACCGCTATCGCGCACCCAACCCGCCCCCACTATCCCCACACTGTCATCCTGAGCGAGGATTGTTCGCCGCGCATCAGCGCAGGCGAACAACCGCAGTCGAAGGACCTTGTGTTCCCGCTCCAACTCCACTGATCCCTGTCATCCTGAGCGAAGCCGCGACGAGCAAAGCGAGTCACGGCGCAGTCGAAGGATCTCTACCTCACACCACAACCCCGGGCTGCCACACCCTTCTTTCGCGCTCTTTGCGAATGCGGGTGGAACAATCTCCGCCCCTACTGCCCAGGCGTCGCCGCAAAGCACCAGGCAAACACATCCGTCCGGCACTGATTCGCATTGTTCGCCGGCGCTCCGATGTTGATCCAGCCGCAACTCCCATCCGCCTGCGTTCCACTCACCGTCTGATTCCACGTAGCCGGCTGCGTCCCGCCGCTAGTACATCCCGCGGATAACTGGAACGCATATTGCCCCGGATTGTTCGCCATCACTGGATCGATGGTGTACCCAGCCGGATACGCGTAGTTCCCGCTCCACACCGGCCCGTCCTCGATACACGACGCAGCCGTCCCCCCGGCATTCCCCAGTGTGTTGAACCAGTCACTCCCCACCGCCACGCACCGCCGCGATGCCGTCGTGATTCCATTCGCCGTCGCAAACGTGTCCGAATACCCGGTGTTGAAAGTCAGTGCCTCGCGGTGCACCAGTCCCGATCCGTTCGTATCCACCAAGTCAATCTCGTTCCACCACGGACCCTGCGGCTGGTCGTACGGCAACTCTCCCCAACTGCCCAATGAAGTTGTGCTCCACGCAAACACTGCCGGTCCCGTATCGCTCAAGTTGTTCAGTTGCCAGCCGCAGTGTTGATCCAGATACGCCGGATTCCCCACCGGCAGCGCATTCAGTGCCACCGGATTCCCAGGCACTCCAGTAGCCGGCGTCACACGATAGTCGTACTGCCACAACGGAGAGCCCGGACCGTTGATCAGCCCCTTATATCCCGCGCACCAGTGGCCGCCCGTCTTGTTCGTGCCCTCCGCCGCATACACTACATTCGTCCCCACAATCCACGCGTACGGATTGTTCGCCCCACACGAGCCCGAGATGCACGTTCCCCACATGAAGTAACACACCGATCCATCCAGATTGCACTTCAGGTTGTGAATCGTGAATCGATCCGAAGTCGTAACCATCCCCGTGCAATGGCTCGCATCGCACGTCAGCCCGGAACCGCCGGCCCATCCCGGATCAGCCGTAATCGCTCCCGTCTGCGTGTTGATCGCCAGCCCGCCCTTCACCGGGCTCCAAAACGCCGCATACACAGCAGAATTCTGATTGGTGTTCGACCCGTAGTGATAGGCACTACTCGAAAACGCCACGCTGAACAGAGCGTCTCCGTCCACCGTGCCGCCCTCGCCGCTCCATGCCACCGTGCCGAAATCAAGAGGAAGCACGTTGCCCGATGCTTCCAGGAAATTCACCGCCGTCACTCCCGTCGGAGGGCCGCCGATCGACGTCGAACACGAATTGAGAAAAGGACTCACATCACTTCCGAAGGTGTACGACGTTATGCTCGTCCCCGCACTCACGTACACCTTGCACGGATCGACCCGCGAAAACTCCACATCGCCGGTCACCGACCATCCGCCATACGTCGAACAATTCCCGTTGCCCCGCGGACACCCGCTCGTGACCGCGCTGTAAGGCCGCGAGATCTGCAGCGTCGCCGGATTGAAACCCACCAGATATCTCCATCCTCCGACATTGGTCACCAGCATCAGCTTCGAGTCCGTGCTCCACCACCAGTTGTCCGCGCTCCCGCCGTTCGAAACGCTGAACTGCGCGTGGTTCGTTCCTGTCTGCGACGGATCAAACGCCGCATCCGTCACCCGCACGCCCGGCATGCCGAATAACGGATCCACAAACGTCCTTCCCGCCCCAACAAGGCCGCCCACATTTGGAGGAACGCTCGGATACGTTACTGCCGCCACGCTCGTCGAGCCGCACGAGTATGTCGGCCACCCGCACGGCGACCCCAGCCATCCGATCGATGTCGTCCCCGTGCCCCCGCCTGTCCCGTAACGCTGCGAAAGATACGCGCTCGCCCCGACGTCCCACGCTCCTAGCTTCGACCGGTCCACACCGTTCAAATCCACCGGATACGCCGTCGCCACACCGCGCCCCACCGTAGGAGAATGAGCCTGCGCTACCGCCAGATTCACCGCGCCTCCACTCGGACTCTGCGCATACCGCGTCGATCCGCTGAATCCCGTCCCTGAGGTGATCACCTGCGCCAGCCCCGCATTCGTCACCCACACGCCGCCATTCGCCGTGATCGCATCCAACAGCCACCCCAACTCCGTGTTGCTGATGTCCGGCGTGAAATCGCTCCGCGTGTTGTAGTGCGTGAAAAATCCATACGGCACGCCCCATGCCGCCGCGCGAAACACCAGGCTCGCCGCCAGTTGATTCACCTGCGCTTGCGTCATCCCATGAATCTGGATCGCACTCAGGCTCGTGATGTTCTGCACGTTCACGCCGTTCGCGTACACCGAGTTCGCGCTGCCCGTCGCGTTGTCCTGCCCCTTCATCGCCAGACTGCCTCGCGCCGCCGTGTATCCCGCCGCCACCGCGTCCACCTCTGCCAACGGATCCTCAATCCCGTCGGGATATACCAGGAAGTTCACCGTAGCTCCCGCCACGTTGCTCTGGATCGCGCTCTTACTCGACGTCATCTCATCCGGCAACAACAGCGTCTGGTCGTACACCAGCGTGTACGCCGACGTTTTGATGTCCTGGTTCGTCACGCTCAGCAGATTCATCGTCTTCGTGTTCGGCCGCGCCAGCGGCGAAGTCGGATCATTCACCGCGTAGTGCGCCAGCCCCGCCAGATAGTCATGCAGCCCCTGCCGCGTGTTGTAAGGAGAACTCGCCAGATTGATCGTAAGGTTGTCGCCGGCCGCGCCGGTCACCATGGTCGTCAGCACATTTCCCGCGATCGACAGGGTCGCCGCCGTCCCCGCCCCGGTGTACTGCAAAATCATCGCCGGCGCATTCGGACAAGTCGCCAGCGTACACGTCCCCGACGGAGTCGCTGTCGTCGTGTAGTACTGATGCGACCACGAATGCGAATCAATCTCATTCCCGCCCGCATACCAGCTGTTCACATCGCTCCAGGTCACGTTGTACGAAGGAACCACCGCCGCATTGAACTTATCCGACCCCGTGCCATGGGCTGCAAAAACTGCAGGAAGCGTATCGATGTAACTCTCGGTTCCCGCCGCCGACCCCACATCGTCCACCGTGAACGAAAACCTCGCCTGATAGCTCGCAAGATTGGCCACGACCGGCGGCACTGCCGACGAGATGTTCCCACTCCCCGCCACCGGCACCGCCGTTCCACCCACCACATCGCTCGTCGGCAGCTGCGCAATGTTGTTTCCATAGAAGTGCGAGTACGAATACGTCACCGGACTCGCACTGCCGGAGGTCGCGTCCCTCAGCCCCGCGTCCCGATTCGCATACCCCCGGCAGTTCGTCAGCGTCACCCCTGCCGCTCCGCTGATCCTGAATCCGTCGTAATTCAAATGCGCGTCATCCGAAATAAACTGGATGTTGGTCCCATACCCGCTGCTCACGTTCACATAGAATCCATGCGGGGTCGGCCCATACGGCACCATCCCGTCCGACTCCATATTCGCGAACACGAGATTGTCCGACGTCCCCGTCACTCCCACGCCGATGTAACTGAACCCCTGCACCTTGATGTGCTGCATCGTGATCCAGCTTTTGTTCACGATCGAGATCATCGACACTCCGGTGCCCGAATCCACAAACGCCGTGATCGATCCATCGCTCGCGTAAGTCATCGTCGGAGGCGTAGAGATATTTCCCGAATACACATACAAGTTCGGCCAGACCACGCACCAGTCGTACTTGCTCACGATCGTCCCCGTACACCCACTCCCGTACGGCTGATGCCGTCCATACACCGCGCCAAACTGCACCATGTCGACCGTCGTCGCCGCGATCATCCCCGTCACGATCCCCGGCGCCGCCGTCTTCCACACATTCCCTGAAACGAAACTCCACGACGCACCAACGAACGGAATCGTCACCGCCGCCGTAATCACCGGCGCCGGCCCGCTCCCGTAAGCGTCAAACTGAATCGGATTCCCGCTCGCACCGCTCGACGGCGGAATCAGTTGCTCGTTCCAGACATCCCCGCGCTTCAGATAGATCACGTCCCCCGCACTGAACGACCCCGCATTGACATGATTCCCCGGCACGCTGAATGTTTTCCACGCAGTAGCCGGCGACGTCCCGTTGTTCGAGTCACTCCCACCCGACGAACTGACGTAGTAATTCGTAGCCGACGCGCTCAAACAGCACGCCACCACCACCACAACGAATCTCATCGAAATCCTTCCAGAAAAAGCAAAGCCCCAGCCAAAGCCAGGGCAAAAGTTTGTGTAGCAACGTATGCTACTTCAGCGTGTCATCCATATGCCGCTACTCACTCTGTCATCCTGAGCGAGGATCGTTCGCCGCGCGACAGCGCGACGAACCACCGCAGTCGAAGGACCCTGTGTCTCTTCCCCAACGACCCCAGCCTTCCGCACTGTCATCCTGAGCGAAGCCGCGACGAGCAAAGCGAGTCACGGCGCAGCAGAAGGATCTCTACCCCACCCGGTTGCCCCACCCTTCTTTCGCGCTCTTTGCGAAAGAGGGTGGGGATTTTGACTTCCCTAAACACCCGATCACCAAAAAAGCCAACGACCATCGACGGTTCCTAATGCAGCCACAACATCGGCATATACCCCCCCTGTGGCCCATTCGCCGCCGGAGCCGCAATGCTCGCCGGCAATATCCCGCCACTCCGCGGCGTAATCGTAAAGCCGCCGCTGCCCTGCGCCCCCGCGCTCCCGCTTTCCATCTTGTAAAACACCGGAGCATTCCCCGCCGCCCCGTACAGCGTCGGAGGCGTCGCCGTCACATTGCTACTGTAATACGCGAGGTAATAACCGCCAGGCAGCAGCAGCGTAGATCCCTGCGTCCACGACAAGGTCACCACTCCCGTAGCCGCCGCGAACGACGACCCATGCAGCGATCCCGCACTCACATTCAGGACCAGCGTCCCCGTGCTGTTGAAGATCCCGAGATCGTAGTTGTACGTCGCAGTGTTGTCCGCATTCGCCCCAATGTAGAAACTGATCTGCGACGTCTGCACCGCCGTCGGCAGCGTGAAGCCCCACATCAGACACTTGTTCGCCGCCGATGACGGATACGCCCCCGTATTACTCGCCGAGATCGCCGTCAGCCAGCTCGTCGATACTCCAGAAATCGCCGAGTCTACGTACGCAGTAGTTGCTACCTTGGTCGAATTGTCATGCGCCGACTGCGTCGTCGCCGAAGTCCCACTCGGCAGCGCCGACGCCGCACTCAAGCTGCCAGCCGATCCCGTCGTATTCGCCGCATTGTTCGGAATGTCTCCACTCACCAGCGCCGGCAGTTGCGAATGCGGCAGCGTCCCTACGCTGATGTCGCTTGCGCTCACCGTCACGTTCCCCGACAGCGGATGTCCATTCACCGTAATCGTATTCGCAACATATCCCGCCAGCGCCGTCGCGATCGATGCCGCCGTCTGCACCTGGCTGGGCGTTCCCGCATTCGCCGAAATATAGAAGTTCCCGTCATTCGAGATCCCCAGCGCGCTGGTCCCGCTCGCCGCCGCGCTCATCCCCGACGACGGTATCGGACTATTAACCAGCCACGGCCCCGTCAGAATCAGTTGCCCGCCGACTGTGAGATTCCCGCTGAATGTTCCGCTGCTCGCCCCGATCCCGCCGCTGCCTGAATAGTTCAGCGTCGTTCCGCTGTCGGTCAGCGCCGAATCGCCGCTCACCGCCGTTCCATTCGCGCCATACATCGCCACCTGGCTGGCATTGCCGGAGTTGACTGTCCCCGATCCCCCTCCACCGCCTCCACCGCCGCATCCCATGCAAGTTCCCGTCACCGTCAGATTCCCATTGATCGTCACCGGAACATTGAACGTCTTCGCCGACGCCGTCAGCCTCTCCTTGAAACTCGAGTTGTCGAACACGCTCCCGATATATTCCGAGATCGCCATCGGAGCCCGCAGCGCCAGTTGCGCCGCCGCCGGCAATGATCCCGGCGCCGAATCGAATCCAATCGCCGTATCATTCGCCGCCGCTGCCGGACGATACCCCGGCGTCGCCAACGCCAGAAATGGATTGCTGTACGCAAACGTATACATGTCCGTCTGCCCCAAAGTCCCCGGACTCAGGAATCCTCGCAATCCCGTCAGGCCCGAACTCGCCGCGCCTGTCGCCGGACCCGCTTGCTCCACCACCGCGCCGATGGGCGCATTGTTGTTCCCGATCGAGTCGCCCTCCCGGTACACCGCCCAGTACGGTGTGTATGCGCCGCCCTGGCCCGGCGTCGAATGATCGCAGTACACCGTTGGCAAGTACGTCGTCGAGATGATCCCCGCCGCCTGTCCGCAGCTCCCCACGTGGAACTTTGACGCCTTTCCCAGTACCACCGCCCCCGGCCAGAAATTCATCTTCGGACCTGCCTGGATCGTGCCCACGGTGTACGTACTCGTTCCCGTCTGCGCGTCCACATTCGTGCAGATGCCCGCCGTTGTACAGTTTCCGCTCAGTCCCGTTGCCACCGCGTACGATCCCGTTCCATTCGGTGGCGTCGCCGTCGTCCCCACGGTCTTCAGTTCGTCGTACGTGACCGTCCCCAACCCGTCCAGATTGA
>Ga0335080_10000054_pt1 | contig 102261 bp, 76 predicted proteins | sample Lox_Sample_34_FD_206720 | JGI IMG/M metagenome (GOLD analysis project Ga0335080, IMG submission 206720) | Soil microbial communities from Loxahatchee National Wildlife Refuge, Florida, United States - Lox_Sample_3.4 | ecosystem: Environmental > Terrestrial > Soil > Wetlands | place: USA... | reverse complement strand
GCAGGAAGTGAACGAAGACCCAACGGTCTTCAAGTGGAAATACAAACTAGAGACTCTGGCAGCAGAATCGGTCGTATCCCCATGACCGACCTTATTGCTATGTTATTTGAGAATCACCCCACTAGTTAGGTCTGCCGAGCCATGAGTACTGCCATCCCACGGAGATGTTATTAAAGTTGCCGCCGTACCGTATGTAGGCTCCCCGGTTGTAACTAAATTTCAGAGACTGGTGCTTGTTGACCGGTACCGACACTGTTCCGCCGATTCTGGAGTTTTCTTGCAGGGAATTGGGGCTCTCGACGCCATTGATTCGTGTACGGCCACCCACCCAGAAGTTTCCGTCGAGTGAGGCCCAGAGCCTGGGTTTGACGTCATAGCTCAGATGTCCTTCAAACGCAAATATGGAGTTTTGCTTCTGCATGTTGGTGCCCGGCGAGAACTGGTTCCGTGAAAAAAAATCGTGGTTTGTCGTATAGAACCATACACCGCTGTAAGCATCGAGGACCCAGTATCCCCACCGTCGGGAAAGACCGAATTCGGGCTTGAATCCCCATCGGTTCGCGCCATAATTAATGAGTTTTGTCGGGTCGTATTGGCCGGTTGGAGTAACGACCCGCAGACTGACGCCCATAATTGTTTTCTGACGCCACTTCCGAAAATCAGCCACGTTCATTGCCGGGCCGCCCATGACGTTCACCGAGAAGCGAAATACCGCATCGAAGAGGCCCGATCGATATGCTGTTGTTTCCTGATCCAGTACATTTCCGCGGACGTTCCCGACGCCATAGGGCAAGGATGCCGTGACGTTTGCACTGCGGCCGAAGAAGCTCAGCGAGTGATAATAAGTGAATACAGGAATGCTGACTCGGGCAGTCGCGCCCGTGATGGGGACAGCGTTATCGAAGACCAGGTTGCCGTCCAGGAAGGAATACGCAAAGACTGCGGCATTCGAGTGGACTGGAGTAATAAGGTAGGCGCGCGGGGCAAGATCTTGCGCAGGGGCGGCTAGAGCGGCGATTGTCAGAGCAAGAAATGCACCGTACTTGCAGAGCTTCGACAGAAGGGACCGGCTTGCATATTCCCGGGTCAAACAATCCTCGTCTTACATCCTTTTTATGATGACGGCCGTCAAATCATCTTGCTGCTTCGTGCCATTTGAAAACGTGACTACAGCTTGATAAAGCTTTGCGATGATTTCCTCCGGGGTATCATCACGGAATTTTCTTATCACGTCTTCCATTCGCTCTATCCCGAACTGCTCTCCGGCGTCGTTTTCCCATTCGAAGAATCCGTCGGTTGCGAGCAAGACCAGGTCACCGGAATGAAGCTGTAAACGGCTCGGCGGATCCGATTGGAATGAGGGCAAGATACCGAGTGGCAATGCGTGCGCATTCATCTCAGTAAAACGATCCGACGAGCTGTAATAAACAAACAGCGGACCGTGACCGGCCGACAAAAGTTCAACCTCCTCGGAGCGGGGTCGGCAAACGGCAGCTACGAAAGTGGCGAAGCGCCCGGTCGAGAGATCGGCCCCAAGTGCCTGATTGAGGCGTTCAAAAGCGGCCGTAAGGGTATGGCTCACTGTGAAGTGAGCGCGGGAATAGGCGCGGCAGACGGAAGCGAGCAATGCGGGACCGATGCCATGACCCGTAACGTCGGCGAGACTCACAACCACCTCTCCATTGGGAAGGCTCTTCCAGTCGAAGTAATCCCCCCCGGTCTCATCCGCCGGCTGATTCCATCCCGCAATTTCGAATCCTGGAATCTGAGGGGACTTTTGGGGAAGGAGGGATTGCTGGATTGAGCGCGCAATCTCCAGATCGTGCTGTACGGCGTCGAGCTTCCGCCTGGTTTCTGCCTCTCGAAGAGCCGCCTGTAGGTGTCTGCGGATCTCTCGCGCGATGGCGCCGGCCACCATTCCGGTTGCCACCAGAGTGATCGCATTGAGATCGACAGCAGTCTGGGCCAGTGTTGCTGGAGCACCAATCTGCGGAGGTCTCCACCCCAGATACAGCGCCGCCAGCAAGTAGCTCGTGGCAGCCACACAACCGGACAAGATGCTGATCCAGGGCTTCAGGCGCAGGATGGAGAGAATAATGAAGATAGCGAAAACCAGGAGCAGCGGGGTCGCCAGGGGCCGATAGATTACGTCAATTTGCGAACTCGGGAGGAAGGCGATGGCCCATGCAGGGACTGAACCCTCCAAGACCGTACTGAGAATCCACAAGGCGGGCGCAAGTCTTGCCTGGGATTTCAAGGCGTGCTCCACCTTGCGCAGCATCCCGTATTCGGAGGTTGTCACTGCGAATATTAGAAACAGGGCCCCCCACACACGTGGATCGTCAGTTGTGGCAGTGTGGATCACGAATACACGAACGACCAACACAACCAAAAGTAAGCCAAGGAACGCAAGTACACCGAAGATTCGGAGTCGTTCGCTCTGCAGTTCAGCTGTTTGAAACGCCACGGAATTGATGTTTGTATCTGCCATGTCAGTTCTGTTGGAGGTGGCTGATGAGAACCACGACCGATCGCGCTTCAACGGGGTAGCAATTTTCCGCGACAGGCGGTGCCGCTTGCCAATCCACGATGTCGTTGGGAGATTCCAGCGCAGTGTCGATCCAGCGTCGCCAGGGTGCTCCGGCTTCGAGCGTAGGCAGTTCGAACTGAAGTGGTTCCCAGTATCCGTTCATGATGAAATGGAAGACAAGCCCCTCTTTTTTGATCTCGGCTCCAAAGGCCAGGCTATGCGACCAGTCGCCCCAGTCTGGCTGCAATGGCTTTACTCCATGCCAGGCCTTGCGCGCGTCGCGAATCAACTGGTCGAGGCTCTTCCGTTCGCGTTGGGTATCTTCGTTTCGTAAAACGCGGCGTGCGAGTAGCAGTTTTACAAAGCGATGAACGTCCGCGTGCTTGTCTATCAAACTCCAGTCGAACCAGTTCGATTCATCATCGTGGCAGTAGTTATTGTTGTTGCCGTTCTGGGAACGACGAACTTCATCGCCCATGAGAATCATAGGCATGCCGAGAGAAAGAAGGGTCACGGTCAAGAGATTCTTGACTTGCCGGTTGCGTAGTTTTTCGACGGCCGGATCATCGGTCGGTCCTTCGACTCCGCAATTCCAGCTACGGTTGTCGTTGGCTCCATCCTGGTTGTTGTCGTTATTCGATTGATTGTGTTTATTGTTGTACGACAGAAGGTCATTGAGCGTGAAGCCGTCGTGACAGGTGACGAAATTTACGCTCTGTTCGGCCTCGCGTTGCTTGTGTCCATAGATTTCGGGACTTCCCAGAAGGCGGTCGGCGACTCGGGAAACGGTTCCGGATTCGCCGCGGAAAAAGCTGCGGAAATCATCCCGGAACCGGCCATTCCATTCCATCCAACTGTCGCCGATGAAACTGCCGACCTGGTAAAGGCCGGCTGCATCCCAGGCTTCTGCAATAAGCTTGGTTCCGGCAAGGACTGGGTCCGACTCGATATCCCAGAGCACCGGTGGACTCGCCATGCAGTTTCCTGAGCTGTCACGCGACAGAATCGAGGCGAGGTCGAAGCGGAAACCATCAACATGCATCTCGCTGACCCAGTAACGAAGGCTGTCGACGATCATTCGCCGGACGACGGGATGATTCGCATTCAGGGTATTTCCACAGCCGCTATAGTCTGCATATCGGGAACGATCTTCTTGGAGGATGTAATAGGTGTCGTTGTCCAATCCACGAAAACTCAGAGTCGGACCGTCGTGCTTACCCTCCGACGTATGGTTAAATACGACGTCCAGAATTACCTCTATTCCGGCGCGGTGGAGTGCCTTCACCATGTCGCGAAATTCGTCTATGGGGCCATGCGCATCTTGCCGGGAACTGTAAGCATGGTGCGGTGAAAAAAACGAGACTGGCTGATAGCCCCAGTAATTCACGACCCCTGCGGGACAGTCCGTGGCATCGAATTCAAAGATGGGGAGCAATTCCACAGCGGTTACCCCGAGATCGCGTAGATAGGGGATCTTCTCAATCAGTCCTGCATAGGTCCCGCGAAGTTTCTCAGAGACGCCGGAACTCGGGTGTCGAGTAAATCCTTTTACGTGCATTTCGTACACGATGGTTCTGGCCGCAGAAGTACGGGGGGGCGTGTCCCCCTCCCAGTCGTAGCCGCTCGCATCGATCACCACGCTTTTCATCGCGACGGCCAGGTTTTCCCCGGGCTTTCGAGCGGCCTCCCGGCTGTAATTCTTGGGGACAACCACTCCTCGCCCGTATGGGTCCAGCAGCGCTTTTTCGGGATCAAATCGCAATCCACTGCTGGGATCAAATGGTCCGTACGCTCGATAGGCGTAGATCTGTCCCGCGCGGGCTTCAGGGACGAACACATGCCAGTAGTGGTATGTTCGGTTTGTGTTTGGTTCGATCGGAATGATGCGTGAGGGACGCGCGTCGTCTTCCTGATCGAAGAACAGTAGTTCGAGGCGCGTGGCGCTACGCGAGAATACGGAGAAGTTCGCCCCATTCGTATACACGGTGGCACCCAAGGGTGCGCTGTGGCCAGCCAGAGAAATAGGTTCCTGTCTCAACTGGGCCGTCGAAACACCATCCGAAGTAGATGCTTCGTTCGCGATTACAGCTCGCATGGGTTCACCTCCGTCTGGAGTGCAATTTAATGCGTGGCAAACTCAAATGATCGCACGTCTCACCAACCAAGTTGTTTTACTGCTTTCGCATCGACCGATACCGCCGGATCAGCGCACTTGTCGAGCAGTCATATTCGAGGGGCGCATCGTCCGTGCTTTCGAGCGTTGGCAAGATGCGGCTAGCCAGATCCTTCCCCAACTCGACTCCCCACTGGTCAAACGGGTTGATGTTCCAAATGACAGCTTGTGTGTGAACGGAGTGCTCATAGAGAGCTATCAGTTTTCCGAGGGTTTCAGGCGTCAAGCGCTGAGCAAAGATGGTGTTGGATGGACGGTTGCCGTCAAATAGGCGGTGTGGGACAAGCCATTCCGGTGTGCCTTCTGCTTTGACCTGCTCAGCGGTCTTGCCGAAAGCCAGAGCGGCAGTTTGCGCGAATGCATTGGCGACGAGCATGTCATGATGCCGTCCCATCGGATGAATGGGTTGCGCAAACACAATGAAATCACAAGGAACCAGTCTTGTGCCCTGATGCAACAGTTGAAAGAAAGAGTGCTGCCCGTTGGTTCCGGCATCACCCCAGTAAACGGGACCTGTTTGCTGAATCACCTCGGTTCCAATCATGGTTACACGCTTACCATTACTCTCCATGATGAGCTGCTGCAGGTATGCCGGGAGGTGCTCCAGGTATTGCTCGTATGGCACGATCGCAAGGCTTTGGGCGCCGAAGAGGTCGTTGTACCAGACGCTCAAAAGACCCATCAGTACGGGCAAGTTGCGTTCGAACGGTGTGGCCAGGTAATGCGAGTCCATCTGGTGAAAACCGTCTAACATCTCGCGAAAATTCTTCCGTCCAATAGCAAGCATGGCAGATAACCCGACGGCGGAACAAAGCGAGTATCGTCCACCAACCCAATCCCAAAATTCGAAAATGTTCCCAGTCTCAATTCCAAAACGAGCGACCGCAGCAACGTTGGCTGAGACCGCGACAAAATGTTTTGCCACGGACTCCTCATCTGCATTCAAGCCGGCGACCAGCCATGCACGGGCTGTGCTGGCATTGGTCATTGTTTCGACCGTGTTGAAGGTTTTGGAAGAGATGATGAAGAGGGTCTCAGCAGGATCCAGACCGCGAACCCCTTCGGCAAAGTCTGTGCCGTCCACATTGGCGATGAATCGGAACGTCAGCGAGGTGTCCGCATAGTGCTTCAAAGCCTGTGTAGCAAGCAATGGACCGAGATGAGAGCCGCCGATGCCGATGTTTACGATATTCCGTATTGGCTTTCCGGTGTGTCCCTTCCACTCTCCGTTTCGCAGGCGATCGCAGAAATGGCCCATCCTCTCAAGCACCGCATGAACTTGTGGAACCACATTCTTTCCATCAACGTAGATGGACGTTCCCTTGGGAGCGCGGAGCGCCACATGCAAGGCCGGACGTTCTTCAGTGATATTAACTTTCTCACCTTTAAACATTGCGTCGATACGGGCCTGCAAACCGGATTCTTCTGCCAGGGCTACCAACAATTTCAGCGTCTGGTAGGTGATCCTGTTTTTTGAGTAATCCAGATACAGCCCGGCACCTTCGGCGGTCATCCGCTCTGCGCGGAGTGGGTCATTGGCAAAAAGGTCGCGGAGATGAAGCTGTCTGACCTTTTTGTAGTGAATCTGAAGCCCTTTCCATGCGGTGCGCTTCTGAAAGGGTTTGACATTCCATGCGCTTGCTGCCATAGCAATACCTCTCAATGCCACCTTTCTCGAATACCGTCACAGACTCAGTCGGTCGGACAAGGGCTAACGCCCCAAATCTCGCTTGCGTATTCGCCAATGGTTCGGTCGCTGGAAAACTTTCCGGAACAGGCGACGTTCAAAATTGCCTTGCGGGTCCAGGCGTCGGGATCGAGATACAGATCTTCGACCCGTTGGTTTGCCTCCAGATATGACTTCAGATCGGCGAGGTGCATGTAGTGATCGACATCGAAAAGCATTCTGCGTAACGGCTCAAACACTTCGTGTTCGTAAGGACTGAAATGATCAGAGAAAATCAAGTCCAGCGCTGCACGCGTTTCCGGTTCGTTCTCGTAGTGCCAGCGGGGACTGTACCAGCCGCGGCTATTGGTGACCTCTTCCGCCGAGAGGCCGAACAGAAACAGATTCTCCTCGCCGGCCTCCTCAGCCATTTCGATGGTGGCTCCATCCCGAGTGCCCACGGTCAGTGCACCGTTCATCATGAATTTCATGTTGCTGGTACCGCTGGCTTCATATCCGGCAGTTGAGATCTGGTTGGAGACGTCGCTTGCCGGGATCAAGTGCTCTGCCAGGGAAACGGAATAATCCGGCAAAAAGAGAACCTTCAAGCGCCCGCGGACACTCGGGTCGTTATCCAGAGTCTCTGCCAGGTTGTTAATGAACTTGATGATCACTTTCGCAAGGTGATAGGCGGGAGCAGCCTTTCCGGCGAACAAAAACGTCCTCGGGACCATCTTCATCTCAGGATCGTTTCGTAAGCGGTTGTAGAGGACTACGATGCGGAGAGCATTCAGGAATTGCCTCTTATATTCGTGGATCCGCTTCACCTGAGAATCGATCATGGTTTCCGGGCTGATAGCCATCCCAGATGTGGCTTTCAGCCAATCAGCAAAGTTGCGCTTAGCTTCCTGCTTGGCATTGCGGAAGGCCTCGCAGAAGCTGGCATCCTCAATGAGAGGCTTGAGACGCTGCAACTGGTTCAAGTCGGTAATCCATGCATCGCCAATAGCTTGGGTGATCGTCCTTGCGAGCGCGGGGTTCGCCTGTAGCAACCAGCGTCTCGGGGTGACGCCGTTTGTCTTGTTGTTGAACCGTTCCGGGAACAGGTCGGCCAAGTCTCTTACTGTAGTGGTGCGCAGGAGCCTGGAGTGAAGCGAGGCTACTCCGTTGGTGCTGTGCGACCCCACAATTGAGAGGTTGCTCATTCGGACTTGTTGGTAAGGGCCTTCTTCCACAAGGCTGACGCGAGACAAGCGTCCATCATCACCTGGGAAGCGTTTTCTAACCGAATCGAGCAGGCGCTGGTTAATCTCGAGAACGATTTCAAGATGGCGTGGCAGCAACATCTCAAACCACGCCACAGGCCATTTCTCAAGCGCCTCCGGCAAAAGCGTGTGATTGGTATACGCCAGAGTTTTCTGAGTGACATCCCAGCCCGCATCCCATCCGAGATGAGCTTCGTCGAGAAGGATCCGCATCAACTCGGGAACCGCCAGTGCGGGATGGGTGTCGTTCATCTGTAGAGCGACCTTCGCAGGAAACGCGTCCCAGTCGCCGTTGCTGCGCTGAAAACGCCTGACGATATCCGCCAGGGAAGCGGCAACCAGAAAATACTCTTGCAGGAAACGCAGTGCTCGGCCCGCACTGGTGGAGTCATCCGGGTAGAGGACGCGTGTTATGGTCTCAGTCGAAAGGCTGTCCGCGAGCGCTGCGATAAAATCTCCACTGCTGAATTGTTCGAAATTGAAATATTCTGGCGCCGCGGCGGCCCAGAGACGCAAGGTGTTGATGTTATTTGCGCCGTATCCAACTACGGGACGATCAAAGGGTATCGCGATGATGCTGAATGGCTCGCCCGCGATCACGCGCAGCGTGCCGCCATGGATTTCGAATGAGCAGTTTACTTTGACCTCAACGGCTTCGTGCGGGCGCGCAGCTTCCCATGGGTCAGCGCGGCGCAGCCAGTTGTCAGGGTTTTCCTGTTGCCAGCCGCGCTGCACGGATTGCCGAAAAATCCCGTATTCGTAGCGCAATCCGTAGCCCATCGCAGGAAGGTGTAAGGTGGCCATTGAATCCAGAAAACACGCAGCGAGCCGCCCAAGTCCGCCATTTCCCAGGCCCGCGTCCGGCTCTTGCTCGACTAGCTGGGGCCAATTGATGCTCTTCTGGCGAATGAATTGCTTGACCATCGGGTCAAGCATGAGATTCATGACATTGTTGGAAAGAGAACGCCCCAGAAGAAATTCCATGGAAACGTAGTAGATCCTTTTCGGGTTGCGTTGCTCATACATCTGTTCTGTGCGTATCCATCGTTGGGATAGAACATCGCGCACTGCGCGAGCGAAAGCTTCGAACTGCATGCGAACATCGGCAGCCTTTGGAGCCAGAACATTGTCAAAGACAAGATGGCGCTCATAGAGTGCGTCATTCTCTCCGGAGAATTGAACGGTTCCACAGCCGTAGCGTTGGATAAGAGCCGCAACTTTGTCCGAAATGTCTGAGATCGGAACTACCGACGCTGTCTTTGTTGTGGAGACACCAGGAGGTTGCAACTGCGATGTACTCATCTTGTGTTCCTCACACCTACGCTTGTCGTTCTGTATAGTGGCTTCATGGCTTATGTGGCTTTTCGTTGAAAGCGGTGTTCCTGGCGAGTTCCGATTGCGCGAGTATCCGGGTATTGATGACGAGCCCCGACGTGACCATCATTTCGATCAATGTGACTGCCGTGAATAACCCTGCGACTTGATCGATGGTCACTGTAGACTCTCCCTCCTCGAGGTAAATGTGGGCGCATCCACACTTACGGTGAGGTAAAGGATGACCCCTCACTCGATCCTTAAGACCCGAGCCAATCACAGGTTAGGGGTGCTTTAACGGGAGGGACTACTGACAGAAATGACAGTTCAGTCGAGTAGACGAAGCATTGGTTAGTAAATGCCCCCTTTTGCACCAGCAACAATGGTGCCGTTCTAGTTCTGACCTGTAACCTTTCTCAGTTCCTGCCAGCGCTCCCACCTGATAAATCGGACAAGCGGGAGGCGAAACCGAGAGTGTCGGGGAGATCAGGGGTCTTGGAACTGGGATTCAGGCATTCCCTCAGGCAGTTCTTACTCACAGCTTTTCTTGGCGTTTCTGTCCTTGCAGGTGTCGTATACGCCCAGGATGATGAGTACGACGCGCTGCAACTTCCGACGATTCACGAGTTTGGCCCCTCGGGTGAGACGCCCGAAACTGTATACCTACCATCGAGTGGACTTCCGCCTTTGTTTGAGGATCCGGATCGCATCCTCAGTACGCCTTCTACGAGCATGATATTGCCCTACGCCGCCCCGGTCGACACGCCAAAGCCAGGCGTCAAGTGGGGAGGACTGATTAAGGGATCCCTGACTTATCTGGCAACGATGCACGCATTTCGTATAGCTACCGAAAAAGGAACACGTGAGGGGCTACACAACAGCGTGGTAGGCGGCTATTTCAAAGCTCTAGGGGCAATGCATGGCTGGTCCGATGGGGACGGCTACTATGAAAACTACCTGGGCCATCCGATCGAAGGTGCGGTTTCCGGCTACATATGGATTCAGAACGACCGACGGTATCGCAATGTACAGTTTGGGGCCAGCCGTGAGTACTGGATAAGCCGGCTGCGGGCATATGCCTTCGCCTGGGCCTTTAGCGAGCAATTCGAGATTGGGCCAATCAGTGAAGCCTCCATTGGGCAAATCCAACGATACTGCTGCGCGTACGGGTTCGTGGACCATGTGATTACTCCAAATGGGGGCCTCGTCTGGATGCTAGCGGGGGACGCGATTGACCGGTACATCACAGTTCCCCTGGAGATGCGAACCCACAATACCTTCCTCCGCATGCTTGCCCGCGGTGCTCTGAATCCGCCACAGACATTTGCCAACGTTATGATGGGCCAGAAGCCATGGCGCAGAGAAAACCGGGACACCGTAACGGACTTCGACGGCTTGATGTATGTGCAACACTCCCAGTCTCTAGTCCGAGCCGTAAACCCTGGTGATGACGGGGCAGGCTTCAAGCAGGTTCCAAAATTTGAACTTACAGGCGCCATACCCAGCTTCATTCGCTTTGGCAACCTAACTTGCCTCGGAGGGGACGGAGTGGCCGCCTTCCGGGCAAGCGACTATTGGCAATGGACGGCGCAAGTTGGTGGATGCACGCTGGGAAATTCGCTTCCGACAAACTGGAGCGGGGACTCTCTGACATTTACTGCGGGCCCTCAATGGATTCTGCATACTGCCGGTCGCTGGAGTCCGCACGCGCATTTCCGCGTAGGCGGACAGAAAATCACAGAGAAGCGCGAGGATCCGGTGATGAAGCAGCAGATTCTAAATGCAGGCGAAGAACTCATCAAACATCAAGATTTGTACACACAACACTGGGAGTCAACCGGATTTTCGCTTTCAGTGGGTGGCGGCGTGGACGTTGGAATTAATCGCGGCTTGGCGGTAAGGGTGGCCAATCTGGAGTATATGCGGTCCTGGCTTGGGCAACTGAATGGCACCGATTTCGATCACGGGGTGCGCTTCAGTGCGGGTTTGGTACTGCGCCTGGGTACCTGGTAGTCAGTCGCGGAAGCTTGACGAAGGACCAGATCTAGATCATAGCGACTCGAACGGCGCAATGTCGGTGAAAGTCATCCTCCAAGTAAAACAGTGATGCCGACTAAAGCGCCACCCAGAAGCACCATGGTGACCGCCATACTCCACGGCCGGTGGCCCGAATATTTTCCGAACGCATATCCTGTAAGAAGTAACATCACTACCGCGACGCCATTTGAGACTCTGAGAGCAGTTCTGGCGTTGTCCGTGAGAGCAAAAGGAACAATCACCGGAAGGGTTGCAACAACAATTATTGGACTCTGAACGAGCAAGTGAACGTCAACACCATAATTAGCGCGAAGAGAATCTCTGAGATTCTCTCCATCGGGTCGAGAAAGCGTTTTTCAGGGTCGGTGAGACTCTCGAGCATCAGTCAAGCGCCTGCTATTGTTGCCATCCACCTCCGAGAGCGTTGTAAAGCTGCACTAACGCGAGGCGTTCATTCAGTTGGGCTTGGGATAGCCCGATCTGGGCATCGAAGTATCGGCTGTCACTGTCGAGCACTTCAAGATAGCTGGTTACACCACCGCGGTAGCGGCTATCGGCCAAACGGGTAGCATCTCCGGCCGAATGAGTGAGCAATGCCTGCTGCTCTCGGAACTCACGATTTTTGCGGTATGCCACCAGGGAATCAGAAACTTCGCGGAACGCTTGCTGAATGGACTGTTGGTAAATGAGTACCGCTTCCTGCTTTTGAGCCTCCGTCAGGCGTACACCGGAACGAATCTTTCCGGCGGTGAAGATTGGTTGCGCTAGCTGACCGCCGAAGCTCCATAGGCCGGCTGGTCCTGTAAACAGGTTGGTCAGGGCTGTGCTCTGAAAGCCTGCGAGACCAGTTAACGTGATCTGAGGAAAGTAAGCTGCTTTGGCCACTCCGATGCGAGCGTTCGCGGCAATCAATGTTTGTTCCGCAGACTGAATATCCGGGCGCCTTTCCAGGATCGACGAAGGAAGTCCCGCGGGGACCTCCGCGGGTACGACATTTTCGGTCAGAGATGCTCCACGGGGAATTGGTCCCGGATTCCTGCCCAACAGGATACTGAGCAGATTTTCTTGTTGCTCAGTACGCCGTTCAAGATCGGGGATTGCTGCCGACGCGGTATAAACCAGTTGCTCCGATTGGCGGACGTCCATCATCGACGTGTTACCGCCGCGCTGTCGTATCTCGACCAAGCGCAGGGATTCTTTGCGAGAGTCCAAAGCGCGTTTCGAAATATCCATTTCGGAATCGAGTTCCAGCAACTGGAAATAAGCCGTGGCGACGTTACTGACTAGACTCGAAACCACGGCCTTCTGACCCCACTCGGATGCCAGCAACTCGGCACGAGCGGCTTCCGTAGCGCGGCGAAACTTACCCCAGAAATCCAGTTCCCACGCCATCGCCAGATTTAGCTGGAGGGGGCTGGTTTCAAAAGCAGGCGTGATACGCGTTTTCGCAAAACGCTCATTTGTGGCAGAGGCGCCGGCGGAAATCGTAGGGTATTGATCCGCGCGGGTGATGCCCAAAACGGCCTGAGCCTGAAGTACACGGGCAGCAGCAATGCGGACATCGTAGTTTTGTGTTAAGGCTTCTCGAATCAGCGCCTGCAGTTGCGCATCCTGGAAGACCGTCCACCACTTTTCATCGCCAAGTGATTGCGCCGTTGTTGGCGCGCCAGAGGCAGAGCCACGAAACGTATCCGGCACTGGTGCCGCAGGACGTTTGTACTTTGGCCCGAGCGTGCATCCGCACAGAAAAGAGAGAGAGATGATAGTGATGCAGCAACGCCTTCGCATAAGACTAGTCCCCCGCTGAAGGCGCGATTGCAGGCACATGCGCCGGCCCTGCGCCTTTCTTGCGATGAGCAATCCGCTCGACGACATCGAAGCTGACCGGAATGAGGAAGATTGCGATAATTGAGGCGGCCAACATACCTCCAATCACTGCAGTTCCGAGAACTCGACGCGAGATGGCACCGGCCCCTGATGCTGTCCACAGCGGTACGCATCCCAGGATGAAGGCAAACGCAGTCATCAAAATCGGTCGCAACCGGAGTTTGGCGCCGACGAGGGCCGCTTCCTCGGCAGACTTGCCCTTGTCGTACTCCATCTTGGCGAACTCCACGATAAGAATGGCATTCTTCGCCGCCAGACCGATGAGCATGACCAGTCCAATCTGGGCGTAGACGTCGTTGTCCAGATTACGCATCCACAAAAAGCTGAATGCACCTAAAACCGCAATGGGTGTCCCTAACAAGACACTGAAGGGAAGAGACCAGCTCTCATACTGAGCGGCGAGAATCAGAAAGACGAAGAGAAGAGACATGCCGAAGATGACCGCAGGCGAAACTCCTTCTGCCGCCTTTTTCTCCTGGTACGACATGCCCATGTAGTCATAGCCCATCTCCGGCGGCATGGTTTGAGCAAAGACTTCTTCCAGTGCCTTCATGGCCTGGCCCGAACTGTAGCCCGGGGCCGCTCCACCATTAATCTGGGCACAACGGTACAGGTTGTAACGGAGAGTGAATTCCGGACCGGTGCTGGGTTTGATGGTGGTTAGTGTGCTCAAGGGTACGGGCTGACCGGAGTCATTCGTAACGTAGAACTGCCCGAGATTCTCCGCCCGGGTCCGAAAATCGCCCTCGGCTTGTACGTACACCTGCCACTGACGCCCGAAACGGTTAAAGTAATTCACCAGTAGCCCGCCCATGAATGTCTGGAGAGTTTTATATACATCCGAGAGCTGAACGCCTTGAGCAATCACCTTTGGACGGTCAACATCCACGTAAACTTGAGGCACGATAGGCAAGGCAGTGGTATAGACAGAAGCCAACTCAGGGCGCTTTCGTGCTGCAGCCAGGAACTTTGCCAGATTTTCACTGAGGAATTGCGGGTCTTTGCCGGCACGATCTTCCAGCATGAAGGTGAAGCCGCCTGAGGTCCCGACGCCGGGAATCGCTGGCGGCGGAAATGAAAATCCAAGACCCTCGGTGATCTGCGACAGTTCCCGGTTTAGGTGAGCCTTGATTGCCTCGTATTGTTCCTCGGGAGTCTTTCTCTCGGCCCACTCTTTCAGGGTGATCCAGTAAAAAGAGCTGTATGTGTTCTGGGCTCCACTCAACATGCTGAATCCGAGCACAGACGTCACCGAGTGAACGCCAGGAGTCTTCAAGATCATTTCTTCGATCTTGCGCGAGACTTCATCATTTCTTTGGAGAGAGGCGGCGTTTGGCAACTGTAGGCCCGCGAAAACATAACCCTGGTCTTCATCGGGCAGAAAACTGCGGGGCAAACGCGACCCAAACCATCCGGCCAGGATGGCGACTCCGAGTAACAGGAGCATGCTCATGCCCGCTCTGCGAATCAAGGTTCCGCAGAGGCTGACGTACCCATCTGTGGTCCGACCGAAGACACGATTGAACCACCGGAAGAATGCTCCTAACGGGCCGCGTGCTTCCTTGCGCGGGCGGAGCAACAGAGCTGACAGCGCAGGGCTCAGCGAGAGAGCATTGAATGCAGAGAAGATCACCGAGATGGCGATTGTGATCGCGAATTGCTGATAAAGGCGGCCCGTAATCCCCGGAATGAAGGCTGTCGGGACGAAGACCGCCGCCAGAATCAGAGCAATTGCGATAACCGGGCCAGAGACCTCCTCCATAGCTTTAAACGCCGCGTCTCTCGGCGTCATGCCATGTTCGATGTGGTGTTCCACGGCTTCCACCACCACGATGGCATCGTCAACCACCAATCCGATCGCGAGCACCAGTCCAAACAACGAAAGGGTATTGATGGAGAAACCCATAAAAGGAAACACCACGAATGTCCCGACGAGCGAAACCGGCACGGCTAGCAGAGGGATCAACGTGGCACGCCAGCCTTGGAGGAAAATGTATACGACAAGAATGACTAGAAGGATGGCTTCGAAGAGGGTGTGCTTGATTTCATTCAACCCTTCCGTCACCGCCAGGGTTGTGTCCAGTGCCACGGCATATTCCAGATCCTGAGGAAAGCGCTGTTTGGCTTCCTGCATGAGCTTGCGCACGCCGGCCGCAGCTTGCACAGCATTCGTTCCAGGAAGCTGATAAACAGCAACGACGGCAGCAGGTTTCCCGCTGTAACGTCCCACCAGGTTGTAGGTTTGCGCTCCCAGTTCCAGCCGGGCGACATCCTTGAGCCTCAGAATAGAGCCGTCGGAATTAGCGCGAATGACAATCTGACCGAAATCCTCTGCGGTTGGCAGGCGGCCTTGCGCCCTGACGGCATAGGTGAACTCCTGGCCCAAAGGAACCGGTTCACCGCCGATTTGCCCGGCAGGGTTGACCGTGTTCTGCGCCTGTATTGCTTTGACAATCTCTGGGACTGTGACGTTCATCTTCGCAAGCTTGTCCGGTCGTACCCAGCAGCGCATGGCATACTGACCAGCACCGAAGACGGTTATGCTCGCGATACCCGGCACACGGGTCAACTGGTCGTTCAGATTGATATAGGCATAGTTCGCCAGGAAGATGTTGTCGTAAGTACCCTTTGGGGAGTACAGGTCGACCAGCATTAGAGGCGCGGCTGTAGATTTCTGTACTGTTACGCCATAGTTGACGACATCGCTAGGCAATTGAGAGTTAGCCTGGTTCGTGCGCATCTGGGCCAGAATCTGATCCGTGCTGGGATCGGTCTTGATGTCGAAATTGACGGTGAGCGTGATCTGGCCGTTGTTGGCATTGTTGGAGTACATGTAGTTCATGTTGTCGACGCCGCTCATTTGCTGTTCAATCGGCGTCGCAACCGACTGCTCCACAGTGACTGCGTCTGCGCCCGGGTAGGTGGCCTTAACCTGGACCTCAGGTGGGGCGATGTTAGGAAATTGTGCGGTGGGCAGTCTTCGCATCGCGACGATGCCGATGAGCACCATCAGGATCGATATCACCATCGCGACAATGGGACGGCGGATGAAGAAACTCGCCATAGCCTACTCTCCTTGTGCCGCCGGCTTGAACTGCTTCGGTTGGACAGGTGCACCTTCCTTGGCCTTCTGCATTCCTTCTGCAATCACCTGTTCTCCCGCACGTAAACCGTCCGTAATGACCCACATTTGACCGACGCGATCCCCTGTTTTCACTGGGCGGACACTCGCCTTGTTATCCGGGCCAACAACGACCACGCTGTAACTCCCCTGTGTTTCAACGACGGCCCGTTGAGGGACGAGCAAAGCATCTTTGGCAACACCCGTAACCGCCCGTATGCGGCCGAACATGCCGGGGCGAAGGACTGATCCAGGATTGTCGAATGCCCCCGCTAAACGAATCGTTCCTGTTTTCACGTCGACCTGTCGGTCCGCAAGAACCATCCAGCCTTTACTGGGGTAGACAGTTCCGTCGGACAAAATCAGTTCCAGAGTGCGTTTTCCTGTGGCGAGTTTTTTCCGTTCCGCTACCTCGCCGATTCGGCCGGCAAACTTCAAGTATTCCTGTTCACTGATTGCAAAATAGGCTTTGATCGGTTGCATCTGTGACACTGTGGTCAGGACTGTAGTAGGCCCGACCAGGTCACCTATCTGTGCTTTTGCCATTCCCGCTATTCCATCGATCAGGGAACGTACCTTGGTGAAGCCCAGGTTCAAAGTTGCCTGCGACACTTGAGCTTGGGCAGCCGCCACCTGGGCTTCCGCTGCTTGGTTTGCCTGAATGTCGTTGTCGAGCTGAGCTTGTGGAATTGCGCTCTCTTTTGCGAGAGGAGTGTCACGTGCAACGTCGAGCCTGGTCTTGCCAAGCTGTGCCTGTGCTTCAGCCAGTTGGCCTTGTGTCTGGGCCAACGCGGCCTCAAACGGACGCGGATCGATTTCAAACAGCACGTCTCCTTTGTGAACCACAAGGCCTTCCTGATAATTCTGCTTCAGCAAATAACCGGTGACCTGAGGTTGAATCTGCGCATTTACGTATCCATCCAGAGTCGAAATGCACTCCGTGAAAAGAGGGACATCTTGTTGCGCTACAGGTACAACCTCGACCTCCGGGGGAGGTGCCTCAGCAGCCACCTTCTCCTTACTGCACCCGGATAAAATCACCAGAAGCAGCAAGGCCGTGCCGAGCGGAATCAGACTGTACCGTCCAACGCTGAGTCGGCCTTCTGTTCTTGGAACGAATCCACGCTGGGACAATTCATGTTCAGGTCGCATAGGAACACTCCTGGGACAAAACCCACAAACACTGCAACTGGCTGGTGACGCTACTCGGTCGAGCGCAGGAATTACGTGCCCTACGTTCTGTCAGGCGTGCACACACGGTCGGACCGGGTATTGATCGACCAAAGAGTAGAAGGCCGCAACTCGACCAGAAACTGGCAGAAGTACCAGTTGGATCGGAACATCAGTAGGCGCGACACGAGATGAAAGTGGGTGGCTGCTGCAAGACGGCGCTTCTTGCGCTTTGAACCGATCGAAGCGCGGGATTCTCTTGCCTGGTAACGCGACAGCTGCCTTGGGTGAACTTGCGACCGAACCCACACGTATGGTGGTTTTCTGGAGTACGCCGTCGGCACAGCTGGTCAGAATTTGCGCGCTCGCGGTTTGCCCAAATCGCCACTTCCGATATTATGGCGTTGTATAGCGATTCTCAATCGTGCCGAACCGAAAACGGTCGCGATGATAAGTTCTGACTTGAACAACTATAGCGTTAATACTTGTCTTTCAATGGGGTACTTGCCAAGCAGATTTGCTGTAATGCTTTCATCCACTGCGAGGGGACGTGTGCTGCCTGATCTGGTAATTGTGTTGCATGGCGTTGCCCGACACAATCGACTGCCATACCACTGAGGCGCAGACGGAAGGAACGAGTACGACGCACATTCAAGCCCGTGTCGTGTTGGCTGACGACCAGGAAGAGATACTTGGAACCATTGCGATGATGCTTGACGGCGAATTTCAGATTGTAGGTATGGCTGAGAACGGCGCACAGGTTCTTGAGTTGGTAGCCCAACATACTCCCGATGTTCTGGTGCTCGATATCTTCATGCCGGTGTTGAACGGATTCGAGACTGCGGCCTGGTTAAAAGCTTCTGGCTGTCCCGCCAAAATTCTCTTTGTTACTGTTCAGGACGACCCGGATTTTGTCGAATCCGCAATGTCCGTGGGCGCCCTCGGCTATGTGCTGAAACCCCACCTCGCCACGGATCTGATACCTGCAATCCGAAGTGTTTTGGAAGGTCATCGTTACATCTCTTCCTCGATAAATTCGAACTATTGAATATTGCATAAGATAGTGGCATTCAAGAAGTCCTGTGCTACTCTCCGGTCATGGGCAATCCAGCGGGAGTGCGACGGGACTTTAAGAAGTTGGAGGAACGACGGTTGTGGGGGGCGCGGTTGTTGCGCCAGGGAGTGCATCCTGCCGAAGTCGCGCGACAGGTGGGCGTGCATCGGCAGTCGGTGAGCCGCTGGGCGGCGCAATTGAAGCAAGGCGGAGTGCGAGCCCTGAAGCAGGCCGGCCACGCTGGGCGGCGCGCCCGCTTGCGCCCCGAGGACCTGCGGCGCATCGAGAAGGGACTCAAGCGTGGGCCGCAGGCTTTGGGCTACGAAACCAGCCTCTGGACTTCGTGGCGCGTGGCCCACTTGATGGAACAGGAATGTGGAGTGAAGTATCACCCTTCGCAAGCCTGGCGCATTCTTCGGCAACTGGGTGGAGTTGCCAGCGTCCGGTGGGGCGTGCGCTGGAGCGCGATGAAGAGAAGATTCGGCGGTGGAAGCAGCGGCGCTGGCCGGAGATTAAAAAAAAGCCCGCACAGAAGGCCGCACCATCATCTTCATCGACGAAAGCGGATTGAGCGAACGTCCGCATCGTTGCCGCACTTGGGCGCCGCGCGGACAGACGCCGGTGCTGCAATATCACTTCAACTGGAAGACGCTGTCGGCCGTAGCGGGGGTAACGTGGTGGAACTTCTACTTCCGGTTGTTTCCCGGGACCATTCGCAGCCCGCAGGTCATCGAGTTTCTGGAGCACTTGATGCGTCACATTCCCGGCAAACTGCTCGTCGTCTGGGACGGATTGACCGGCCAGCGCAGCCACATGACCTGGGACTTCATCCGCCAGCAGCGCGGCCGGCTATGGGTAGAGTTTCTCCCCGGCTATGCGCCCGAGTTGAATCCGGTCGAGTACCTGTGGTCGCACTGGAAGCAACACGAACTGCCGAACTTCTGCCCGCAGAACTTTGGCCAGCTCAGCCACTATGCCCGGAAAGCTCTGCGCCGGATGCGGAAACGGCCTACGCTGGTGATTGCCTTCTGGCGGCAGGCTGAACTGTTTCCGCTGTAACTATATTATGCAAATCTCAATAGACTCGCCTTTGCGGCGATCGCGACCGGTGTTTGGTTCGTGAGTCGATCAAAGTGCCACCGGGAACGTCCGGGGAACCTATGCGAACGAGGGGTGGATATCTGGCATCACTAACAGTTATAGTGTCGGGCTGATTTCAATACAGTTGGTGGCAGTAGTCGGAATCACCCTGAGATTGTTATGCCTGTAAAAGGGCTAGCAACCTGAAATCGGCTGTAATGCAATGAGCACCGACAATCGTCACCGAGCTCGACTGCTGATTGCAGATGACCACACCCTTTTGGCAGAAGCCTGCAAGAATCTGCTTGAACCTGAGTTTCAAGTGATCGGGGTTGTCGGCAATGGACGAGATCTTTTGCGCATGGCGGAGTCTCTGAAGCCGGACCTGGTTGTCCTGGACATCGCTATGCCGCAACTGAACGGGCTGGATGCTTGTGAGCAGCTTAAGCGACTGCTACCTTCCTGCAAATTGGTGTTCATGACCATGAACATGGAGCCTGACGTGGCTGCCGAGGCATTCCGTCGAGGTGCCTCCGGCTATGTCGTAAAGAGCGCGACGGCTGGGGAACTGGTAACCGCGATTCGCCGCGCACTTAGGTCGGAATGTTATCTCTCTCCCCTCATCACCAAGGATACGGTGGATTTCCTCTTGCGAAGAGGCTCCTCATTTACAGAGGAGAAAAGACTCACCCCAAGGCAGCGTGAGATTCTGCAGCTTCTCGCCGAGGGGATGTCGATGAAGGAAATCGCCGGTATCCTCAACCTCAAACCCGGAACAGTCGCCTTCCACAAGTACAACCTGATGCAAGCGCTCGGGGTAAAGAGCAATGCCGGGCTTCTTCAATACGCAATCAAACACCATCTGATCAGCTGAAGTGTTCTCGGAGCCACCTCTGCGCGCTCTTTCAGTGGCAGTTTCTGAAACTCACGAACTAGCAAAACTGACAGTCAGCTCTCGAGAATGACGGTCGTAAACTCGCCTCTGAAGGTTGTGTGCCACATGAGTCCTGCATCAACACTCAACTTCATTCCACCGCCCGCGTCGTTCCCTGAACGATCGGCGAAACATCAGACTCGTCAACTCCCGATCCGCACGACACGACTGATCGCAGTATGGACTTTGGGGCTTATCGTAACCGTCGTTTCTTGCCTGCGTTCCCATGCTCAAGAGCCCAAAGAACTGCCGGAGAACCCTGATGCTACAGCTGAGAACGTCGGTCAGGCCGTAGAAATTGATGGAAGGCCGATTCTTCTCATTTATGCGCACGTTGGAGGAATCACTCCCCAAGAACGGGCAGAAGCCATTCAACGCCGTATCGTCGGCCTTGCGAATAGCAGGGACATTCCAGTCGATGCCATCCATGTCGAAGAACGTGGGACATGGACGGAGATCCTCGCTGGCAAAAACCGGATTATGGCTGTCACCCAGGATGATGCGACTGCAGCGGAGCGGAAGCGCGCAGAACTCGCTGGCGAATACAACGAAATCATCCGGCTGGTCGTGGCGCAATATCGCGAGAGTCACACGCTTAAGAATTTGATCTGGGGATGGATTTACGCGCTGTTAGCGACGGCAACCTGCGTACTATTCATCTGGATTCTCTTCTCGATTCGGAAGAGATTACGTAGACGACTCGAAGCAAGGGGGCATCGCCCGGATCAACCGACCCCAGTTCAGGTGTTCGGAGGGCGACTCGGGCTGTACCTGGGCCAACCCTTGCTGGTGATCAGCCGAATCGTGTTCTGGATCCTTATTTTGGCGATACTACAGGCCTACGGCACTGTGGTGCTGCGATTCTTTCCCTCGACGAAATATACCTCTCACCAGGTTACGAATTGGCTCTTCTCAGAGCTGGCCGGTTTTGGGAAGGGTGTGATCGCCTACACACCGAATCTTATCCTGCTGGCATTCATCTGCCTGATTACCTCCTATCTTATAAAGGCGAATCAGTACTTTTTTGGAGAACTCCGGGATGAAAAACTCAAGATTCGCGGATTCTTTCCCGATTGGGCAGAACCCACGGCAAAACTTGTCAGAACCCTGATCCTTGTGGCCTCTGTGATCGTTGCGTTCCCCTACTTGCCTGGATCGCAGAGCCCAGCCTTCAAAGGAATCACCGTGTTTCTCGGTGTTCTGCTCTCGCTCGGCTCAACCTCTGCCGTTGCCCACGCAGTGGCCGGGACGATCCTTACTTATATGCGTGCTTTTCAGGTTGGGGATTTTGTCCGCATTGGGAACGATGTTGGCGAGGTCATCGAAAAGACGCTGCTCGTCACACGCATCCGCACACAAAAGAGTGAGGTAATCACGATACCCAACGGCACTGTACTAGGCGGAGTCGTGGTCAACTACAGCGCCGAGGCCCGAAATCGAGGAGTGATTTTTCACACGGTTGTAACCATTGGATACACGGCTCCCTGGCGTCAGGTTCACGAGCTGCTTACGTCGGCCGCGCTAGCCACCGAGGGCATATTGCATGATCCCGCGCCCTTTGTGCTGCAGACGGCGTTGAACGACTTCTACGTCTCATACGAACTGAATGCTTATACGGCGCACCCGCGCGACATGCAAAACATCTACTCCGTGCTGCATCAGAACATTCAGGACAAGTTCAACGAAGCGGGTGTAGAGATCAATTCACCGCACTATACATCTTTGCGGGACGGAAATGAGACCACTATCCCACGCAATTACTTGCCCAAGGAATACAAACATCCCGTGTTCGAGGTCCACGAGGTAAATCCAACTGCGACGCCTGCAGCAGATCACCACGACAGAGAAGAGAAGAGTGAGCTTGCCCGCGGTCTTGAGGTTGCGCAAAAGTAACTGCTGTGCCGCGACTGCCAGCATTGACAGTGTACTTATCCTTCTGCGCACCTAGAGTTGATAGAACCGAAAAGGACTTGGACACTTGGACCCGAGTATGGAACAGAAACCAAGAACGGGATTACTACGTATCTTCCGCCTGATCTGGGAAATCATCTGCCCGTACGAGATTCGCTGGCGGACGACAGAGGAACAACCGGAAAAGAACCGGAGGGCAGTCGCTGGAATTCATTGAGCAACGAACGACCGGTCCGCCTAGTTCGGGAGAAAACTATGGTGGTCACCAAAGGGAAATGGTCTGCCCTCTCAAAATGACCGGCTCACAAAACTGAGGCATTCACTGCTGACGGCTGTTTACGGATTGCTCTTGAACAAGTGTTCCGGCCGGCGAAGCACGATTTTCCCCCGGCTCTTTGACACTAATCCGTTTCGTTGCCATTCTGTCATTAATCGGCTGACCGTAAAGTGACTGATGTTGGCTGTGTTGGCCAACTGCTCGTTGGTAATCTCAAGACTGATCCCATTCGGCTGCCTCTTGCCAATGCCACCACTGAGACTGACGAGCACATGCGCGAGCCGGTCGCGGGCGTTGTCGCACACAAGACTCAAGTGAGTCGCCACATACCAGACAAGGTAGTCACAAGCAATTGACAATCCATTTTCCAGAAGCCTTGGAAATTGTGCAGCTAGAGTGCGAATGGTCTCACGTTGCCAGACGAGGGACGCACTTTCCTTGGTAGTCTCAGCACTTACAATGAACTGAGCCGCTTCCGTCAACAGGCTGGCGCCGCCGAAGATTTCTCCTGGCAGAAGCATAAACAGATTCACTTTCCGTCCTTCCGATGTGATGAGGAAGTATCGAGCAGCGCCTGTGACCAACAGAAAGAAGCGGTCTGCGGTTGATCCCTGCTCAACAATGACCGAGTTGGCCGAATAAGAGCAGAGATGTGCACGTTCGAGAACGGTATTTCGTTCCGAGGTGGACAGTCCCCGGAAGAACCGTGCTCTACGCAGGGCGCTATCTACCGAAGCAAAGTGTGGAATCCCACGGGTGTAGGGAACTTCTTGCGAAGCGGTCGGCGAACCTCCTGACCATAGTCCAGCTTCTGGAACCAGCCCGCTACCCACTGTTTTCCCTCCGCAAGCGTTAAGTCTGAATCATAGATATGGATGTGATCGCTAGCTCGAAATGAGTTTCGAGTACATTGTAGTCAGTGAGTACTGTCAGTTGTGTCAGGATTGGTAATCGCGCCAGTCCACGGAGTGGACCGCTTTCGTCATTCCTTGTCACCTGCCTTACTTTAGGCCGAAAGTCCAACTAAGACCTGAACTGGTTCCGTAGTCGCTCCCGGAGAATCCCGGCGGCGGGCGATTGTCCCAGTTTCCATAGAAAGACACAGTCCACTTCAAATCACTGAAGATCTTGATGTAATAAGATGCATTCGTGTTGAAGCGGACGCGGCCTGGATCCGAGAGTGCAGGGAGGAGGCTGGCAGATACGTTCAGATTGGTCTTGCTGAACTTAAAAAACTGCGCTTGCGCGTAAAGAATGGCTGCCATGAGGTTCTGATCCGGCACTGGAGTATCGGACTGCTTGTAGCGTGTTGACTGCCATGCAGGTCCGACTACTATTGAAATGCCCGTCCGGTTTGTATTTTTCAGATAACGGCCGACGCCGCCACCCAGGGTGCTCTGCAAGTCAATACCTTGCTCGGAGCTTTGCAGAAACGTTCCGAGGCCCCCATAGAACCAGTTGTTCCATCGCATCAAATGTCGGGCACCAAGATTGAGTGAGTTTCGTGTGGAAGCATTCGTCCCCGAACTAGAAGACAGGTTGGATTCGAAATCGGCCAGCGCGCTCCATCGTTCCCGGACGTATGCCGTCTGTGATGCCAGGCTGTACTGGGTGGATTGATTGCCTTTTGCATAGATCACACCGAAACTGACAAGGCCGTTAAATCTCTCCCAGAGTCGGTCGGAGGTGGCGATCATTTGAACGATCTGGGAGCGATCTATCAAGTCCTCCTTCTCCGCAGCTAGAACCTTAATCTGCATGGGCCGGTCTGACGAGGCCTCAGCGGTTCTGAGTATCCCGGTATACACGGCGCCGCCCTCGGTCTTCACAACGAACAACTGGTCGCTTTCCAGGCGGGCGACCTTCGACCAGTCAACCGAGGTGGTGCCGTCGATGTAATCGAAGCTGGCGTATAGCACACCAGCTTCCAGCCCTTTGACTTCGCAGGTCATGCGGTCACCATTCTTCATTACTATGACGTCGGTCTTGTTTCTTGCAGCAAGGGGCGTTGTGAAGAGAACAGCAAAACTCAGAATAAGAAATCGGCTACACATGGGGGGCTATCTCACCGAGAGAAATGGGGAACATCTCCGGTGTCCGATCACATGCACGGGTGCGAAGGATCGCATCTGCCCGAGAAGCTCCCGTAAAAAATTGCACACCTCAGGTCTCGGCGGCGTGGTGTCTCCATACTGCTGCAGAGGCCTGGGAAAAGGGCACTGAATGTTGTCGTTCCTCCAAACACTTTTCTCACCTTCTATGCCTGGTCGTGAACTGCCGCTTTTGACAGTCCGAGGTCCGGAACGTCTGCGAGACTAAAATCACTTCTTCAACATCCTGTCCGACAAGCTTTAAGGCAGACCCTCCGGATCAAGGGTCTGATAGAAAGCACAGTTGCTCCCTCACTACGAACTTGGGAAACTCAACGCACCGGGCCACCTTGGTGGGGCGATACACTCACTTTGGAGAGCGATTCCTTAGGCTTTTCCCGGCGGGGCACTCGACAATAGGACTTTCTGTACTAGCAAAAGTACTAGTTGGCAGATGTCAGAACGAGAAGTAAGCTGCTGGCTTCCTCTACAGGTTAGCCTGTAGTACGCTCTAAATCATTAACATCAGATCGTGAGCTTAGACTGGTAATAAAAACAGGAGCTTAATATGCTGTCGACTATTCGACGTAATCTTCCACGAGTCATTATTGCCGATGACCACACGTTGGTTGCTGAGGCTTGCCGTAAACTCCTCGAATCCGAGTATGACGTTGTGGCCACAGTCAGCGACGGACGGGCGCTCGTCCGTGCAGTTGCCGAGTTTAAGCCCCACCTGATCATCGTGGATGTTTCTATGCCCATGCTCAACGGTCTGGATGCGGCTCAGCAAGCGCGTGAACTGTTGCCCTCGGTAAAAATCATATTTCTGACCATGAACCATGATGCCGATCTGGCAGCTGAAGCTTTTCGTCGCGGCGGCTCAGGATATCTGGTAAAAACTTGTGCTGCTTCCGAGTTGAGCGTTGCTGTCCGAGAAGTTCTCCGCGGAAAATCCTATCTGTCGCCAATGATTGCGAAAGATACCGTGGACTTCCTTATGCGGCAGGATAAGAGATTGGTCGATGAGGCGGATCGTCTGACTGAAAGACAGCGTGAAGTGCTGCAATTGCTGGCGGAAGGAAAATGCATGAAAGAGGTTGCAGCCCTTCTTAATGTCACTACTCGCACGGTAGCCTTTCACAAGTATCGCATCATGGAGGTTCTGAACATTAGAACCAACGCCGAATTAGTTCAATACGCCATCAGAACTCACTTGATTGCGGCTTGAGAATCCTCCCAGAGTTTCGCCCTTGATGTTCTACGCTTTTTGACGTGGTCACGTCTCTCAGGCACGAGAGGGAGCCTTGGTAGTGTCTTCGGCCTTGCTTAACCCGCTGGGCTCGTTGAATTCCAGGCTAAAGAAAATGGGTTCGAGATGGCAGAAAAAACACTACCCTCCCGAACCCCGGCAGCGATCAAAAGGTGCTGCGAATTACCTTAAGCCCAAGCGACGACACGAGACAGAGACCACCAATCAGCCCGACGAATGGCATAATGCTTCCAGTCTTTGGTAATTCTGCCGGAGCGGCAGCCGGAGCCGGAGCCGGAGGTGGTGTAGCTACCGCAACCAGGATTGGAACATCGGCTGGCGGCGGCGGAGGCGGCGGCGGTGCGGTGCCCGTCAATTGCTGATGACGAGTGTAAACATCCACCGGTTCCTCGACAATCTTCGTGGCCGAGACGGTCATTCCTTTCTTCAATCCCCAGGCATCAGTCATCTGACCGTTGACATTGAACTTCTGATCTTTGGGGATACTGAATTGTTGGTTGGTCCCATCCTCCAGAGTCAGAATCACAGTGTTGGGTGGCGTAACGTGCCAGACCTTTCCGGTGACAGTCTTAACAGTCGTCACTACGGTTGGGGTCTTGGTCACCGTGATGGTGCGCTGGAGCTTCATCCCAGGCTTCAGATCGTGGATTCCTAGCTGCTGCCCATCGACCGTTACCCGCGCACTTTCGGGGACATTGGCGATATGGCGGATGGTGCCATCATCCATCTTTACTACCAGATCGTTGCCAGAAACGTAGACGACTTCTCCACGCTCGACACTGACATCGTGGCTAGGCGCCGCCTTCGTGGTGGACGTTGTGGTTTGCACTTGTGCGCTCATGCCCACCGTGAAGGCAACGAAGATTGCCCCCACCGCGAGCACCAGCAGCACTCGTGTGCTGTTTATTCTTGAGTTCATCGTGTTATCTCCTTGGTTGACGGTTGCGACTGCGGGTTTGAGTTCTGTGGCGCTGGTTCAGAATGAGCTGAGTTCGTACTGGACCTGTTTTCTACGGCTCCGGGCCGGCCAGATTCGACGAGCGAAGCGATAACGATGTATCGCTTTGGAGCGCTTCCAATGTAATAAAACGGGTAGCACGTCACGAGGGTGAGAGAGGGAACGGCTGTGGGTCGCAATACCGAGGCGTCATGCTTGTCGACGATTACGATCTGATCAACTCGATAGATATCGATCCGTTCAACGGTTTCGAGCTCGATCATGTCCCCGGCACTTACATCTTTCAGAACGCGAAAAAATCCATCCCGGTGTCCCGCGATTCCGATATTTCCGGCTTCACCCGGAGCCGATGTTCCGGGGATGTAGCCTACGCCGCGGTTCAGGGTCAGATCATCGACCCCATCGAGCACGGGCACTTCGAGATGGATCTTGGCAATGCGTAAGACAGCCAATGGAGGGTCGAAATGCTGTACAAGGCTGTGCTCGTATGCTTGGATCCGCTTTTCGTCCCAAAGAGTGAAGTCGAACTTAAAGCGGCGGTCCAAGGAGGTTCTGCCCAAATCGTCCGCAGGACGCTCAGTGTTGAGCGTCTCGAATCGTGCCACCGCAGCGCGCGAAAGAACGGTTCTATGAATACGCGCTGCAATGAAAACTCCGATAAGCAGCACTCCCACAATCAACAGTGCGAGTTCTATGCGGTGCAGCGTCTTGCTACGAGTCCCAGCTTCCATTTCGTTCGTCCTGATAAAAAGGCAGAATCCGAGAAGCAATCAGCTTGACGGCCTCTCTGCGCCCTCGCAGTTTCGCGATTGCACACAAAGTGTAGGGATGGAGGCTATGGGTAAGTAACTGGTATTTATTACAGTCTGTGGACGAGCGTGTCGACTGTTTGATCGAAGGAAAATCTCGGGGGCCGGCAAGAACGACGACGGCCATCCTCAGAAATAATAAAGAGAAAGAGATGGTTAACGTTCTGAGCAATAGGCCAACTTCGCGCATAGTGTGTCCTGTCAGATTTGCGAGTGTGCGATGGTTTGCATCTCTATGTATATAGATTGGCGCTGAAATAGCGCGTGGAATGGTGAACAGCGATGGCAGATCTGCATCGGGACATCGAAAAGCATCTCCGTCGGCCAGAGAGTTGGGAAGTCTGGGCGGAGATTTCTTACCTCGACTCTGCCAGCGACTATCGAGAGTACTTGGGTCAGAACGAGCCTGGTTACACAGGGTACACAGGTGGATTAGTAATGTTAGACACTTCAAGGCCTTTCTCGAAGTCGAAGGACCCACTCCGCACGCTGATCACAATCGGAGTTGTTCTTCTCTTGGCGTGTGCCGGCCTGCTTTGTGTACTTCTCTATCCGATGTGGTAGCCGACAATCGGTGGATTGCAATTCGAAAATCAACAATAAAAAAACGGCTTACCCCAAGGTGAGTAACGGGGCGATGGCCGCTTGAGTGAGCGAACTCTTCCGCTGGAGTTGCTGCTACGAAATAATTGTTGCTAGTCGAATCAAGGCTTCAATGTCAGGGGCTGCGCTAGTCGAAAACCTAATGCAGACTCGGCTGGGAACTCGATATCCCGGTTGCCAGTCGCAGCTCCGACAGTTCCCGCCGCAGCGCCCGCCAATGCTCCGATGGCGGCACCCTTACCTCCGCCAGCTAATCCGCCGATAGCCGCGCCGGCACCTGCTCCACCCGCAACCATTCCGGCCGTCCGCTTTCCTTTTCCGGTCGAGGTTTGGTCAAAGGTTCCCGTTTCGATGTTGTACTGATGTCCATTGACTGTAACGGAATTGACATGAAGCGACAGAACTGCTGCTCCTTTAAACCTTCCGGCCTTCTTCGCTTCCACGACAGTTCCAGTGACGTCCGATCCAGCAGGAATGGCGACCTTGCCATCAATCGTGATGGGTGTGGCAACAGATCCCGTAAAAGCTGTTCCGACCTGGCTAATTTTGGAACCCACCGCCTGATTCAGACGAATAGTCAACAGCGTTCCGGCAGGAACCACCACCGGCGGAGGCGGGGGGGGAGGGAGCGGTGCGCTTTCGGCCGCTGGCTGATACGCTGGCGGCAGTGGTGCAGGACCGGGAGGCAAATTCTCGTCGATGCTGATCTGATCGTCAACGGCGGTAACTCCCGGCTCTTCTTTGGCTATGGTCTCAACTTCCTGTCGGGCTTTGGGTGTTTTTGCCTTGCCCTTCAGCGTGACTTTTCCTTCTTTTGCCTCGACGGTTACTTGAACGTCCTGTGCTTGTGGATCGGCAGCCGCCTTCTTCTGGATATCCTGAGAGATGGTCTCGTCGCTCGGCTTCCGTGAGCACGAGATCGAAAACGCAACTAGCGCAACCAGACACAAGTACATGAACTTACGCATGGAACGTCTCCTCTTGGCCGACATAACAGTGTTCACACCTTGCCGTTAGGAACCTAGCTACAAGGGTGCGATCAAGGAACTGGTAGTTCTGCCAGCGTTGCTGGGAAACAGAAGTGGGCCGACACGCTACGGCCAGGAACGAACAATAGCTCACCACACATTGCTTTCGACTGGCGTTGATTGAGAGATGGCGTTTTGTTTCAACCACTGGAGTTTCGGAATTGCGACAGTGATTGCTTTGTAGTATTTCACCAAGGGATGACCGGTCCAGTCACCGCTTCTCGCCTCGATCGATGGAAAGTCTAAGTCTCGCCCGGTTGGGTAATGGCAACCGACAGGCTAACGTAATGCTGTGAATGTTTGGCAGGCCTGCAAGGTGGACCACACGCGCCAAACTGCGCCACGGCATTGGGAATGTTTACGGGGTATCGAACGGTATACCAGAAGAGTCGCTGACCTCCTTTCCAAACAACGTTCTGCTGCTCCGCGACCCTTATCGCAGTACGTGCTGACGAATCTTCGCTCAGCTTTGATGGTGCGAGCTGCGATTTACCTGGCACAATATGTCAAGCAGTCACAGCTTTAAAATGTGATTCCAGTAATCCTCCGAGGGGAGACACTCCATCGCCACAGTTAGCCTGGCGTCTGCGAACTGACGTATCAGTATTTTTGAGGTATCCAACGGTACGGCCAGTCCGGCTCCTTATACCCCTTCGGTCGCTGCCGCTTCGGAAGTTTGACTTTCTCGCTCGAAACCTTCTTCCATGGCACAACACTCAGCAAATGAGCAATGCAGTTCAGACGCGCTCGTTCTTTATCATCCGACTGCACCACGAACCATGGCGATTGAGGCGTATCTGTGGCTTCAAACATAGCGTCTCGCGCACGGGAATAGTCGTACCACCGGCGATGCGATTCCAGGTCCATCGGACTTAGTTTCCATTGCCGCATAGGATCTTCAATACGTCTCAAAAACCTCCGGTGCTGTTCCTTTTCGCTGACCTCAAACCAAAATTTGATGAGAAGAATGCCGTTGTTACGCAGCAGAGCTTCGAACGCCGGGCACATGCGAAGGAAGTCCTGGTACTGCTTATCCGTGCAGAATTCCATCACATGCTCAACCAGTGCCCGGTTGTACCAGCTACGGTCGAAAATGATCACCTCGCCGGCGGAGGGCATCTCCTTCATGTAACGTTGTGCGTAAATTTGCGACTTCTCGCGTTCGGTCGGTGCGGGTAAGGCGACGTGACGGAAGACCCGTGGACTGACGCGCTCCATGATGCGGTGAATCGTGCCGCCCTTTCCCGCCGCGTCGCGCCCTTCAAACACAACTACGATCTTGGCTCCCGTCGTGGTCACCCAACGCTGCATTTCGACAAGCTTAGTTTGAAGTTTGCGCAACTCGCGCTCGTACCGCTTCTTTGTAAGCTCAGGTGGTTGTTCCGTACTGCCCTTCTTACGTTCTTCTCGAGCCATTATGGTTTCCCCCGCTCCTTCTTGTCTCAGACAAGCCGAGTGCTGTGGAAATTCTGTAATGCTCCTGCAGTCAGCGGAACTGGCAGTCTTGTCAGGACCTTCCATTTTTCTCCCCACGCACTCAGTAGAAAGAAGCGAGCAAAAAAACGAGCAAAAAAATCTGATACGCAGGAGCGAGAGCAGGAGAGTCTTCCCCGAAGTGCTCCAAGAACCTCAACGGAAGGCGCGGTGAACGAACTGGTTCAAACTGGGTGTAGAGAACTCTGTCAGCAATGACAGTTCCTCGTACGGGATAAAGTCCTTAGCATCGGCGAGGATTCACTATAAGCACGCGATAAGCACGCGGAGTGTATCAGCGAATCGCAGCGAGGGTCCGTGACACTGCGGCTGCAAATCTACTCGACAACCTTAAATGGAGGTCTGAAATGAAAAAAGTTTTCTCGTGTCTGATAGTGGTGCTGGTTGCGCTAGCCGGGTTCGCCGTTTCTCAGGATGTCCGCTACAACTTCGACAAGAACACCGACTTCTCACGGTTCAAAACTTATAAATGGGTCACGCTCAAGGATGCCAAAAGCCCTGGAGATCTCGTGGACAAGCAGATTAAAGACGCCATTGACACTCAGCTTGCCACAAAGGGCCTGACGAAGGTGGATTCCGATTCCGCAGACCTTCTTATCGGCTATCAGGTCGGTGTCGGACAAGAGAAAGAATTCACCTCCTACAACACAGATTGGGGATACGGACCAGGCTGGTACCGCGGAGGATGGTATGGCGCCCCGGGAGGTGGGATGACAACCGGCCAAACGTCCACGATCTACGTGGGTCAATTGGCGCTGGACATGTACGATTCCGCGAACAAAGACATGGTCTGGCGCGGCTTAGCCAGCAAGACTCTCGACCCGAAGGCCAAGCCGGATAAGCAGCAGAAGAATCTGAACAAGGCTGTAACTAAGATGTTGAAGAACTATCCGCCTCCCGTAAAGAAGTAGGGTGACGGTCTCGTAGACCTAGACGTTAAAGAAAGGAAGCGGTATGCGCGCGGTCAAGCTGGTCCAGCTGATGAAAACGAATTCGGTCACCATGTCCGAAGAGTTGGTCGCGAAAATCAGGAGTTCCGGGAAGTGCGGGGATTTGATGCTCCGGGTTCCGGAGAGTGAACAGAAACAATATGCGCTCGGGATTTTCCTGGATTTGACCAAGTGGCTTGCCAATGAGACCGATTCGATCCTCGAGGGCCATTACGTCGGTCTCGGACTGCATCGAGCCTCTCAGGCTGTGCCGGTCAGCCAGGTGTTCTCGGCCGCAGCCATCGCGCGCGAGTATCTCTGGGACTACACGCAGCAGGAGTGCCTACATGAGGAACCGGTCGAGTTCTGGGGTGGCGTAATGTTGCTGCGTTCTTTAAATACTTTCTTCGACCGTGTCCTGTATTTCACGCTCTGTGGTTACGAGAAAGCTGGGGAGGATGGATCCGCGGCATTGTCCTCCCTTTCAGAGAGGCGCCCGGCGTGATCGCCATGATCAATCGGCGAAAAGGTGCAACGGATGGGTCGGCCACCCCAATCGGTGCACGAAGTCGGTTGGGGATCACGATCTGGCCGGTGGTTGTTCTAATTCTGTTCACCGGGACGATTTGGATTGGCTCTGTGGCGGCGTATCGCGGGTCGCCCAGCACATTGAACTCGGGGATGGCCCAGGCGGATGCGTCCGCCACCGGGTCCAGCCCGTTGCCGGTTGAACACGGTCTTTCAGCCAAAGCGGTGGAGATCGCGCGACCGTTTGGCTTTCCAATCACGAACTCGATGCTCGTCAGTTGGATCGTTGCGCTGGGGCTAATCGTCTTTGCTCAGCTCGCAACCCGAAACATGCGGCTGATTCCTTCGGGTATGCAGAATTTCCTCGAATGGCTGGTGGAAGGACTATACAAGTTCATGGTTGGAATTATCGGTCCGCACTTGGCCGAACGGACATTCTGGTTTTTCGCGACAATTTTCCTTTTCATACTGTCTGCCAATTGGATTGGGCTGATTCCGGGAGTCGGTTCCATCGGCTGGGGAAGCCACACATCTCACGGTTTCGTGATCGCACAACCATTGTTCCGTGGCGCTAATGCTGACGTCAATATGACGTTGGCCATGGCTCTGGTGTTTTTCGCTTGCTGGATTGTGTGGGCCTTGCGCGAAATTGGACCCGTCGGATTCTTAAAGGAGCTGTTTGCGCCAAAGGGCGAAAGCGAGGGAGCTCTTAAGGTCTTGATGATTGTTGTTTTCTTCGCAGCGGGCTGCCTTGAAGTTGTTTCGATCTTGTTCCGGCCGATCTCGCTCACCTTTCGTCTTTACGGAAACATCTTCGCGGGCGAAAACCTTTTGGAAGCGATGGCAAAACTCGTCCCGGGATTCGGCTGGCTGGTGCCGATTCCCTTTTATTTTCTCGAATTGCTGATGGGACTGGTTCAGGCCCTCGTCTTCATGCTGCTGACTGCCGTTTTCACAATGCTCATCTGCCAGCACGAGAGCGAGGGGTCGGCAGCTGTACACGCATGAGTTTTAATGACCGTCGGCTTGACCGTGTTCAATCGCGGGAACTGGCGGAGATAAGAGGAAAATCACATGAACGGGAGCATTCACGTTGGCTTGGCAGCGTTAGGCGCAGCTATCGGGGTCGGTCTGATCGGCATGGCAGCTTCCACGGCGGTAGGACGGAATCCAGTCGCCTCGACGAAAATTCTGGTCCAGTCGATTCTGGCGATTGCTTTCGCTGAGGCGATCGTGTTTTACGCATTGTTCCTGGTTAAGTAGAAGTTCGGTTCCCGGAGCCTTGTCCACAGGTGCGGGATCGCGCAACGAAATCGAGAGTGAACACCTATGAATGCTTTGATCTTGCTGACGGGAGCTGAGCCGGAAGGACAGGTCCAGCAGATTGCCAACACATTCGGTGTCGACTGGCCGCATCTGCTCGCGCAGATCATCAGCTTCGGCATTGTCTGTTTTCTCCTTCACCGCTTTGCGTATAAGCCTGTTTTACGCATGTTGGAACAACGGCGGCAACAAATCGCCGAAGGAATCGCTGAAAGAGAAAAGATCAAATCGGAACTTGAACAGACCGAGGCTGAGCGTCGTCGGATTATCGTGCAGGCGGACGAGAAGGCGATACAGATCGTTGACGAAGCCCACGCCGCGGCTGAGCGCATGATGGAAAAGGAAATTCAAAAAGCGGATGCTGTGGCGGAGCAAATCATCGCCAAAGCACGTGAGGCTGCTTTACAGGAGCACAACCGGATGCTCGAGGAGTTAAAGCGAGAGATCGGGATCCTCGTTATCCAGGCGACCTCCCGAGTCACTCGCAAAATCCTCACTCCTGAAGATCAGAAGCGGTTGGCTGAAGAAACCGTAGGACAGTTGGTTCGAGTCGCATAGCGGAGCCGATCAAGGATCAATTATGTCGAAAACTATTTCCCAGGTTAGGCGGCTGGCAAAACTGATGTTTCGCTGGTGCTTGATAAACGGGGAACTCGACGAGGGGCGTGCTCGGGAAGTTGTGAAATACGTCTTGCGATCAAAACGCCGTGGATATCTGGCTCTGCTGGACGAATTCAAACGACTGCTGAAACTCGAGCACGACAGACATACGGCGAGAGTCGAGAGCGCAGTACCGCTTGAATCTGACCTGCAATTGCGTCTCCGAAAAGGTCTGGAACGTGTGTACGGCGAGCGGCTAAGTACCGAATTTCTGCAAAATCCGGAGTTGATCGCTGGAATGAGAATTCGGGTGGCCAGCGACGTGTACGACAGCAGCGTGAAGTCGAAATTAGCGGCACTCGCTACGACCTTCGGAATTAGGAACGGGTAGGGCCACTCTGTTTGCGTTTGTGCTCGGATCACTTTGGCTGAATGGAGCGAAGCTATATGGCTAGCCTATTAGAAGAACTTGAATCACAAATTGCAGGTGTTAAGACCGAGACTTCGCGACAGAATGTCGGCGTGATTCGGGAAGTAGGGGATGGCGTCGCTCGTGTTGAAGGTCTTAGCGATGCAATGCTGAACGAGATGCTCGATCTGGGGCATGGCGTGACCGGGTTAGCTCTCAACCTTGAAGAGACTGAGGTTGGGGTGATCATACTCGGTGACTACACAGTGCTCCAGGAGGGAGACGAAGTTCGCACGACTGGCAAGCTCCTGCAAGTTCCCGTCGGCAAGGGCTTGCTCGGCCGCGTAGTGAACACTCTGGGAGAGCCGGTGGACGGCCGGGGGCCAGTAAAGTGTGACGTCTTTTATCCGGTAGAACGGATGGCGCCTGGCATTATTCGACGTCGTTCCGTCAACCAGCCGGTACAAACAGGGATCATGGCTATTGATGCAATGATTCCAATTGGACGCGGTCAACGGGAACTGATTATTGGCGACCGGTCAACCGGCAAGACGACCATTTGCATTGACACGATTATCAGCCAGGCTCGACTCAATAAGGCTGCCCAAGAGCGCGGTGATAAGGATTACCGGCCGCTCTACTGCATCTACGTCGCGATCGGCCAAAAGCAATCTAGCATCGCGCGGACCATTTCTGTCCTTGAGCAAGCCGGCGCGACGCCATACACCATCGTTGTGGCCTCTCCTGCGTCGGACTCAGCAACAAATCAATATCTCGCGCCATTCGCCGGGGCCGCGATGGGTGAGTGGTTTATGGATCACGGGATGGATGCGCTCATCATCTACGATGACTTGTCGAAGCATGCCGTCGCCTACCGGCAAGTCTCGCTTGTGCTGAAACGGCCGTCCGGCCGCGAAGCTTATCCGGGAGACATCTTTTATCTGCACAGTCGCTTGCTGGAGCGGGCTGCCCGCGTGGGAGAGAAGTACGGCAACGGCTCGCTAACGGCTTTGCCAATCATCGAAACGCAGGCCGGCGACGTTTCGGCATACATACCCACGAACGTCATCTCGATTACAGATGGCCAGATTTATCTGGAAACCGACCTCTTTTATCAGGGTGTGCGGCCGGCGATTTCTGTGGGCTTGTCAGTTTCGCGCGTCGGATCGGCAGCGCAGCTCAAAGCGATGAAACAGGTCGCTGGGCAGCTGAAAGGTGACCTCGCACAGTTTCGTGAACTAGCCGCCTTTGCGCAGTTTGGATCCGAATTGGACGCCAAGACGCAGGCTCAGATCGATCGCGGCAAGCGGATCATGGAAATCTTCAAGCAGCCGCAATACAGCCCAGTTCCAGCTGAGGTCCAGGTGGCTGTGATTTGGGCTGTGCAAAACGGATTTGTGGACGATGTGCGTGTGGACCGAGTGAAAGAGTTCCAGGTCAAGCTGACGGAGTTTTTGAGCACCCGCAAGTCGGAATTGCTGCAGAAGATCGCATCGGAAAAGACGATCACCCCCGCATTGTCTGCGGAATTGAAAACGGTTAACGACCAGTTTAAAGAGACATGGAAATAACGCTGTCGCGCCAGCAAGCGCTGGCCGTGTCGACTGCTGCAGAGAGGATGATTTGCAATGAACAGCCCTCGCGATTTGCGCCGAAGAATTCGGTCTGTCGGCAGCACTGCGCAAATCACAAAAGCGATGCAGATGGTGGCCGCGTCGAAGATGCGTCGTGCTCAGTTATCGGCGCTTGCCGGGCGGCCGTTTGTTCAACTGATTTATAGGATCCAGCGCGAAGTGACAAGCCACATGGGCGAGTTCAATCACCCTCTGCTAGAAGTGCGGCCCGTGAAACAACGCGCCGTGATCGTGATGGGGGCGGACAAAGGTTTGTGTGGCGCTCTGAATACAAACCTGTTTCGCCTCGCTGCGGAATTCGATCCGCAGACCACGACCTTCATCGCTGCCGGGAAGAAGGCGGGGCAATTCATTGCGCGCACGCACCGCCGCCTCGCTGCGGAATTCACGTACGCTGACTCCCCACAGTTCGCCGAAGCTCGGGCTATTTCATCGTTTGCCCGGGATCTGTTCTTGAAAAAGGAAGTCGATCAGGTTCAGATCATCGCGACTCGGTTTGAAAACACGCTGACACAATACCCGTTGTGCCTGGAATTCCTGCCGATAGGCGAAATCAAGTCAATAAAAATTCCCGGTGCGAGAGCGGAAGAGGATCTGTCTGCCGATACCGGCGAAACCCTGTTTGAACCAAGCCCAGAGACGGTCCTGCAGTATCTGTTGTCACACTATCTTGATATCTACGTTTATCAGGCGATGCTGAACGCCAAGGCGAGTGAATTGAGCGCGCGCATGGTATCGATGAAGAACGCGACCGACAATGCCGAGAACCTGATACGGGATTTGACCCTGGAATACAACAAGATCCGGCAGGGGAACATCACCAAGGAACTGCTTGAAATCGCTGGTGGCCAAGCTGAGTGAGGCGAATTATGGCGCAACAGACTGTAGAGTCAACCACGAATGGGCACACAGGAAAGATTGTCAAGGTTCTGGGCCCGGTCGTCGACATCGAATTTCCGGAAGCGTTGCCCGGAATTTATAACGCGGTGACCTGCGAGTACAAAGTCAATGGCGAACCGGTTACCGTTACGCTTGAAGTGCAACAGCACATCGGTGACAAGTGGGTCAGAGCAATTGCGATGTCGGGCACCGAAGGTCTCAAACGTGGATTTAAAGTCTCGGATACCGGCAAACCTATCTCTATGCCAGTCGGCGACGCGGTCATGGGACGTGTCTTCGACGTGACTGGAAACCCGGTTGACGAGCGCGGCCCTGTTGCCGCGGAAAAGTACTACCCGATTCATCGACCGTCGCCTCCGCTGGTCGATCAATCTACCTCACCTCAGGTTCTTCCCACTGGGATCAAAGTCATCGATCTGATCTGCCCCTTTCTCAAGGGAGGGAAAGTTGGAGCGTTTGGTGGGGCGGGAGTTGGCAAGACCGTAGTCATCATGGAATTGATTAACAACATCGCCAAGCTGCACGGCGGTGTGTCTGTGTTCGCGGGCGTGGGCGAGCGTACCCGGGAGGGAAGTGATCTCTATCGGGAAATGTCGGAAGCAGGAGTGGTCCGCCAAGACGATCTTTCTAAGTCAAAAATAGCATTGGTGTACGGGCAGATGAACGAGCCACCAGGCGCCCGTCTTCGCGTTGCCCTGGCTGGACTTGCCATTACCGAATATTTCCGCGACGAGAGAGGCCAGGATGTCTTGCTCTTCATCGACAACATCTTCCGTTTCTCTCAGGCCGGATCTGAAGTTTCGGCCCTCCTGGGTCGTACCGCAAGTGCAGTCGGGTATCAGCCAACCTTGGCGGCCGAGATGGGTGCGCTGCAAGAGAGAATTACGTCAACCACGAAAGGGTCCATTACTTCGTTCCAGGCTGTATACGTTCCGGCCGATGATTTGACAGACCCGGCTCCGGCGACCACCTTCGCACACCTCGACGCGACCATCGTGCTTGAGCGTTCGATAGCAGAGTTGGGCATTTATCCGGCGGTGGACCCGCTGGCTTCCACCTCCCGAGCGCTTGCACCTGAAATTGTTGGACAGGAGCACTATGACGTCGCACGCGGCGTACAGAGGGTCTTGCAGCGATTTAAAGATCTTCAGGACATTATCGCCATCCTCGGCATGGATGAATTGTCGCCGGAGGATAAGTTAACCGTGTTCAGGGCGCGGAAAATCCAGCGGTTCCTGAGCCAACCATTCAGCGTGGCCCAGGTTTTCACCGGTCGTGAGGGCAAACAGGTTCCTGTTGCTGAAACGGTTCGCGGTTTTAAGGAGATCCTGGAAGGCAAGCATGATGATGTGCCCGAAGGGAACTTCTACATGAAGGGACCAATCGAGGAGATCAGACAGTCTTGAGGAGCGTAAGCCGAAGGACAACTCTGTTCTACGGCGGGGCGGATAAACGAAGATGTCTACAACGATCAGATTAGAAATAGCGACGCCCGAAGCCATGGTCTTTTCCGAGGACGTCGAGATGGTAACGATCCCCGGCGTTGACGGCCAGATGGGAATTCTTCCTCAACACACGCGATTGATGACCTACCTGGTTCCAGGGGAACTGATCATCCGCAAGAATGGGCACGACGATTTTATGGCCATAGGCGAAGGTTTGGTGGAAATCACAAATTCACGCATTTCAATCGCTACGAACATGGCGATTTCCGTCGACAAAATCGACGAGGCTGCAGCCGAAGAAGCTCGCCAACGCGCCGCTGCCCGACTTCGCGAGAAACTTTCTTCAGAAGAAGTGGCATCGGTGAATGCGTCACTTGCACGTGCCGTGGCGCAACTGCACGTGAAACGTCGGCATCACCGTTAGCATCCGGACACGGGTACCTCGCACACGGTTTTGCCGCATCGATCACACGAGAGAGTGACAGGGATTAGCCTTGAGATCGACGTCAGCGTCCCGCCGCCTCCTCCGATCGGGACGTCAAATTGTTGATTCCGGACGCTTCTCACGCGCCGAGTGTCGACTCAAACGGGGAACAGAGAAATCAAGTGCAGGGACTGTGTCTTTTCTCAGTCGTACGCTGAAAATTCCAGGCCTACCGTTGCGATGGATGGGGTTTACTGTGAATCGGTAGATTGGCCGGGGAGAGTTCTGCTGTGCAATCCAAGGAGATAATGTCACCGGGAACGCTCAAGTCCAACTCCAAACCACGACGCAACGCACTTGTCGTCGGTCCTGATCCTGATCTGGCATTCCGAGTGGCAGATACGTTGCCAGACTGGAAGATCGAAAGAGCCCCATCCAATGCTGGGGCATTGGCGATGCTTGCGGCAGCGCACTTCGACTTGCTAGTGACCGGCGAAAACACGTCGGGAGCTGCCGACCTGGAACTGCTTCGCAAGATACGGCGAGTCAGGCCGCATGTGCGATTGCTCATTCTCACCCGCGAGAGTACTCCCGAAGATGTCATTGCCTCGATGCGCGAAGGGGCGTTCAGCTATTTTTCAACTCCGTACTCCCCCGCTTCACTCGCCGATATGATTCGGCTCGCGGCTGACGGGCCATGTTGGGACGATGGGATCGAAGTGATTTCAGCGACGACGGCCTGGATCCAGTTGTTGGCTCGCTGTGACAAAGGTACCGCCGATCGGCTGCTCCAGTTCTTCCACGAAATCATCGATCTTCCAGATCCCGAAAGGGAGGGTGTCGCAACCGCGTTCCGAGAAATGCTGCTGAACGCGATTGAGCATGGTGGGCGTTTTGATCCATCTCAGTTTGTGGAGATCTCTTATCTGCGGGCTCGGCACGCTGTGATGTGTCGGGTGAAGGATCCGGGCGAAGGATTCTCATTCGAAGAGATCAAGCATGCGGCAATCTCCAATCCTCCTGATAAACCACTTCAACACCAGGCTTACCGCGATGCCCGCGGACTGCGACCCGGCGGATTCGGTGTTCTCATGACGTCCAGACTCGTGGATGAGCTGATCTATGGCGAGTCCGGCAATGAGGTATTGTTGATCAAGTACTTGGATGTCGCTCCCACTACAAAACAAGACTGACTCTGACATGTTGTGCGCTGCGGGTCGCGCGGGCTAAAGGCCAATCTCGATCCTGATACCGGTTGGAACAGAACATTCTGCCTCTTCACGCTTTGGGCGAGGTATCTGACAGTCTTGACAGTACAACGCCACTCGATCGACCCATAGGCTTGAATGGCAGAAAAACGCTTCTGGCGGACAAGGCCGCCAATGCAGAGGGCAACATGCTCCGACTTTCTCTTGTGTTCCTGATTTCTCTCGCAAGCATCGCAGCGTTTTGTCAGACTGATTCAGCCAAGTACCAGCCGGGAACCATCCTTGCCGTTGAGCGACATCAAGAGGCGTCTTCCGAGTCGTCTTCGACGTCAGTTCGGTATGACGTGTCTGTACAAATCGAGGACACGGTTTATGTGGTCTTATACACGCCTCCGTATGGATCGAACACTGTAGAGTACTCCCCCGGTATCGAGCGGCTTTTCAACGTAAGAAGTGACTCGCTGCGTTATCAGGAACACGGTGGTTATGCCGATCTGCCTATTCTCCGGACCACAAAACTCCCGCCCCAACTGGCAATCGACTGGTCCAAGGCGCCCAGTCAGTACTACAGCATGAAGATGAAGAATCTCACGTCAAACTTGAACCTCAGTGAGGAACAGCAAGGAAAGATCAAGCCTATCGCCGAGCAGGAAAGTGCCGAGGCCGGCAGCGTAATCTTCACGTCCGTCGTTTCCCGCAAAGATAGATTACGCGAGTGGGAGAAAATTGTCCGCAAATCCGATGCCAGGATGAAACCTATACTCACTGACGCGCAGTGGCAAAAGCTGCAGGAGATGCGCAAGGATCAGAAGCGTGAGTTTAGTGATCTAATCGCAAAGCGGGACGCGAAAAAGGGAAAGTGATAGGGAAGTCATTGCGATCTGAACATCAACATTGCTTGAGGTGCAACCTGGCCAATATTATCTCAAACCGCGCGGGGTAGAGGGTCGTGGTTCCCCAACGCCTCGCGTTTCTCATCCGAGGCTTCGGGGGCATCGGCCATCGGGTGAAGCAATCGGTTCGGAGCGGAGTCAGCGACGTGCAACATTTGGGATGGGATTGCCAAAGCGGCTCCAGCTTTGTGAACGATATCGATGACCTCAAAAAGCAGGCCCTCCTGAATTTCAAGAAAATTGGCCCAGTCAATCGCCGCGACATAAGCGAAAAGTTCCACGTCGAAGGAAAAAGCGCCCAGACCGATGAACCGGACACGACCTGAGCCCGGCTCGATTTTTGGGTGGCGGTCCAAGTATGCCCGCAGGTCGCTCAAGATCAACTGCAGCTGTGCCGGAGTCGTCTCATAACGCAGTTTGAGGATTGGATGGAACCAAAACTTATCTCTAACAGACAAGGTTTCCAGCCGCATGCTCGCAATCTGTCCATTGGGGAGACTTACCACCGTTCGATCGAGAGTACGGATGCGGGTTGAACGCAACCCGACATCCTCCACCGTTCCTTGAATGTCGCCTAGGTTCAAGAAGTCCCCCACTCTGACCGCCTGGTCCGCGATGAGCGAGACACCTCCAATGACGTTTTCGAGCGTTTTTTGGGCGGCTAGCGCAACTGCTATGCCGCCTACACCGAGTCCCGCTAATGCTGCGGTGAGATCAACGCCAAAGTGGTAAAGGATAAATAGGAGCGCGGCGAATAGTAACAGTCCATCGATCATTCGACGAGAAAGACGCAGAACGGAAGCGGAACCGCTCAAACCCGGACGACGTCTCAGTAGGTAACGTTCTGCCGAACTATTCAAAAGCAGGAGCCACCAGACACAGGCCACAACGATAAGAAACAACGCGACCGTTAGCCAGAATTGCCGGGCCAGAAGTGGCAGACTGAAGCTCTTTACCAGAAAATAAATGGCCGCGGCGACGAGTAGCAGCCGGATCGGGACGCGAAGGAATTGCGGACTCTCCAGCTTCGGATTGCGCTTTAGCCGTCGTTGCAGCGTGCCCACGGTCCAGGCAAGGGCGCGATTCAGCAGTCCTGTTAACAGATACAGAAATGGCATTCCGACGAACAGAGCGACCCATTCAAAAAGTGGGATGCCAGCTACTCGAGTCTTCACCATGAATTCGGGCAAGAACGCTTCTGCCGGTGGAGTCAATTCCTGAAAAACCTTGGGGATTCTTGCTAGAGTTTCCCGTGAAAACAGCCAGACCTTACCCAATTTTCCTCGATCGACGCGTTCGACGGTAATTTCGAGGTCTCCCTCAGCGGTCTGGATGACTCCGACCACATCCTCGTCCGGTTTGAGAGAATCCGGAACAGATCCTTCGGGCTTATCGCTAATCTGGTTGAGCCGGGCGGGAAGCCGTTGGTCCAAAACGGCTGCCAGTTGACGCGCCAGGATTTGGGAGTCCTCACCCCGCAGCGGAGTATTTAAATAGAGCGCAGCTACTTCTGTATTGCCTTTTCTTGCGGCTGTGATAAATCCCATTACCGCGCCTCGCGGCGTTCCACGACCGAGGGCGTCTTTCGGAGCTTCGGGCTGGGCTGGGGCCGGTTGGTCCTTCGGACTAGCAGCCTGCGACCACGCTATCACGGACCAAAGCAAGCAACAGCTGGCCGCAGCGATGGTGAGTTTGTGTTTCACGTAGCGATGTGGAATTGCCATACAGATTCCTGGTCCGATTGGTTATTGCCGCAGCTTCTCTGATTGTAGTCGTTCATCCAGTAGAGGCGCGTTCCTCATCGGGACAAACTTCTCCCCGTTCGCTGTGCCCACGCTAAGCGGCTCAAGTGCGCCTTAACAGTGTCAAAAATGACAGGACCTCATCTTGGTTACTCCGCACAGCTGCTGACAGTCAATCGCAATACGCTAGATTCCATTTTTAGCTCAGCGGCGCGGCTTTCAGGTTTCTTTCGTTCCGACCATGCCCCTCTTAGCCGCACCGCTGAGCTAAAAATGCTCTGCATTGTAAGGCGTCAAAATGCATTTATTCTTTTCTTTTCGCTGAGCGTTTCCCACGTCAAGAACAGACCGCTTCACCTTTTGACAGCTGACAAGCCGTCACAAGGTCACTACTGTGTCGCTAGACACCGCTGAATGACGCCCAGTGGAAGACTGCTGTCGATTTACGGTTGCACTCTTTCCCGATAGCAGATCGAACTGAGGAAGGGAATCCGTAAATGTTCGAGATCGTTCAGGGGAGGAGGGGCATGAATTGGAAGAAACTTGCTGAAGGACTCCGAGGGATCGTGGCTGTTGTTTGCGGGGTTCTTCTGATACCCGGAGATAGTCTTGCATTCCCGTCCCAGCAGCAATCCGCCTCTTCGTCTGCGACTCAAGCTTCCAAAATTTCGCCTGACCAACTCGATTCTTTGGTAGCTCCGATCGCATTGTATCCCGATCCCATGTTGGCCCAGACCCTGGCGGCCTCTACCTATCCTCTCGAAATCATTCAACTGCAACAGTGGTTGGAAAAGAACAAGAATCTCAAGGACAAAGCACTGGCTGACGCCGTCGCGAAACAACCTTGGGATGCAAGCGTGCAGGCCTTGGCCGCACTACCGGACGTGGTCAAACGGCTAGCGAATGATATTCAGTGGACCACGGATCTGGGCAATGCATTCCTGGCGCAGCAGGATGATGTGATGGACGCGGTTCAGCGCATGCGTAAGAAGGCACAGGACAAGGGTAACCTCAAATCAACCGAACAGCAGAAGGTAGAAACCAAGGTTATCGAAAACAAAAGCGTCATCGTGGTAGAACAGGCGAATCCGCAAGTCGTATACGTACCTTCTTATGATCCCGTCATCGTTTACGGTCCGCCAATCTATCCCTATCCTCCCATCTACTATCCGCCGCCGGGATACTATGCCGCAGGAGTGGCAATTTCCTTTGGCGTTGGCGTCATGATGGGGGCCTTTTGGAGTGGCGGTTGGGGCTGGGGCTGCGGATGGGGTGGCCACAACAATATCTACATAAATAACAACAACAACTTCAACCGTAACACGAACATCGGCGGGGGCAACCGTGGCAACATCGGCGGCGCGCGCCCATCGAATCCAATAGCGGGCGGCGGCAACCGCGGCAACCTTGGCGGTGCAGGTGGGGTTGGTGGAGTCGGCGGTGCAGGTGGGGTTGGTGGAGTCGGCGGTGCAGGTGGGGTTGGTGGAGTCGGCGGTGCAGGTGGGGTTGGTGGAGTCGGCGGTGCTGGCGGAGTTGGTGGGGCCGGCGGGGTCGGTGGCGTAGGCGGCCCCGGTGGAGTTGGAGGTGTCGGTGGGGCCGGTGGCGCCAATCGCCCGTCCACGTTGCCGTCAGGTGGTGGCGGACGCAGTAACTGGCAGCACAATCCGCAACATCGTGGCGGCGCCCCCTATCGAGACCGCGCTACTGCCGATCGGTTCGGCGGCACGACACGCGGAGATTCACTCGCTAACCGCCAAAACAACGCGAGGCAACAACTCGGTCGCCAAGGCGGAAATCTGGCGAGCAATCGCGCAGGCGGCGGAGCGGGAGTCAGCAATCGGGCAAGCGGTGGAGGGGTCGGAAACAGATCCGGAGGCGGAGCCGATCGTATCGGTAGCCGCGATCTCTCGCGCAGCGGCGGCGGCAACCGGGACGCTTTTGGCGGCGGCTCGCGCGGATATGACGGATCGAGGGCCCGCGCTGGGAGTAGCCGTGGTTCCTCCAGTATGGGGTCTCGCGGGGGCGGAGGAGGCAGCCGTGGTGGTGGCGGGCGGCGCAGATAGCGACTTTACCATTAGCACAAATTTTGAGGAGCCGACGCAAATGAATTTATTCCTGACGAACTCAAGCGGCCACACGATTCGCTGGGCGATAGTCGTTCTATTCTGCGCTCTTTGCGTCCCGATGATATCCGCCGCCCAGCAAACCGTGTCCCATACGGCTAGCCAGACCGTTCCCGGCGGAGTGAGGGCGTTCGATACTCCGCAGCAATGCGCCGCCGCGCTCATCGAGGCTGCCGACAAGTTCGATGTTAGCGCCCTGACTGAGATATTCGGGCCACACGTTGAGGACGTCATATTTAGCGGCGAATTCGCGCAGGATCGAAAACATGCCGCCGATTTTGTCGTGGAAGCCCGGGAAAAAAACAGTATCTCCCTGGAACCCAAGACCGGTATCCGTGCATTCCTCCTGGTGGGAAATGAGGACTGGCCGTTTCCCGTCCCGATCGTAAAAGCAGGGAATAAGTGGTTCTTCGATACGCAAGCCGGAAGGCAAGAGCTTGTGTACCGAAGGATTGGGGCCAACGAACTGGACGCAATCGAAATCTGCTACGGATATGTGGAAGCACAACACGAATACGCTCTCCAACCGCGTGAAGGATACGATGTGAACCAGTACGCACAACGGATCGTCAGCACACCGGGCAAGCAGGACGGCCTGGCGTGGCAGAATTCGGATGGCACTTGGGATGGTCCTATCGGCGAAAAAATTGCGCGCGCCATCGAGCAGGGCTACACCAGCGGCGCCGACCCTTACCACGGATATTTCTTTAAGATTCTGAAGGGACAGGGGCCTGCTGCTCCGCTCGGCCAGATGAATTTCGTGGTGAATGGAGTGATGATCGGAGGTTTTGCCTTGGTCGCTGCACCCGCCGAATACGGCGTTACGGGAGTCAAGACCTTCATCGTCAGCCACGACGGTGTTGTGTACGAGAAAGACTTGGGCGCCAAAACCCTGGATGAGTTCCAAACCATGGAGGTGTTCAATCCGGATCGATCTTGGGCGCCGGTCCCCGAGCAAGACTAATCCGTCCCACCTGGCCATTACCGCGGCTGAGCCAGATGGCTCCGTACCGACCAACCTACCCCTGAACGTCAGTATGTCCCACCGCATACGAACGCAGCCTGAAAACCTCTGCAATTTTGCGCGCCAGCCGCAGTGATTTGCCTTGAGAAGATTTTGGGCGGAGGCGGCAAGAATACAGGGTTGCACCGTACGATTTACCAGTTATCGGCTGGTCCCAAGAATGTTGTAGTGATTCAGGGAGTGATTGAAATCGTCGGTTTTACACCCGTTTCCTGGGGGCATTTATGCGAATCGTGCACCATATACATCCGGAAGATCTGATGAACATTGATGGGTTGACCGAGACCCTGCCTGTTCTTGGCTTGATCGGGATTCTACTGCTCTTATTCGTGCTGCTACGTCTTTTGTCATGACATCGATCCCTCTCAGCACGAAAGCGACTGCAAGGCGGCCGATGCACATTCCCGCAAGTCTGCGTCTCTTTGCAGCAACCCTGATTTTCATCAGCGTCAGCCGATGGGCTGCGGCGCAAGAACGCGTATCTCTGGTGCAGAGCTTCGAGATAATGCCTTTCGTCAGCTATCGGAGCAAGATGAGCCTTGCGATTCAGCCCGTCGTGCCGGGAACAAACCCGCACGTATTGCTCGGTGCCAGCCCGGGGTATGGAGTAGGTTTAGGCTTGCGCATTCGCGAAGACGACATCATAGCGCTCAAATGGTCCAGGCAAGACTCGCACGCTGATATACAGGACGGGGGCGTTGAAGTCCCGCGAAGCAGGATGATACTAAACCAGTTTCACTGTGATTTCAGTCATGAATACACATTTCGACACCGCACGCCTTGGCTCCGTCCGTTAATCGTGGCCAGTGTCGGCGCGACGAATGTATCCACCGAATTGAATAGCGGTTCTACCTACTTTTCGGTGGGACTCGGCGGCGGCGTCAAGTTCGTCTTGAGTCCACACCTCGGTTTTCGCATGCAGGCGCAATGGCTGCCGATCTTCATCGCCCACGGAACAGTAGTATGCGGCGCAGGGTGCGTCGCTAATCTCAGCGGGACATTGGGCTCTCAAGCTGAGGTCGCAGTTGGCCCGGTACTCCGGTTCTGACATTGGGCGGAGTCAGCGCGAATAAACTGCCGAGTGTTCGGCAGAGATGCTCTCGTATACGTGACTGCTGACCTCATTCCGAAAGTTGCCAAGTGAATATCCGCACAGACCGTGGATCCTGTATTGTGCAGCCAGTTCATTCCAGAGTTGCTCGATGCGAATCGCCCCTCGCCCATTCCCTTGTGACAACAAGATAGATGCGCATTCTCCGCAGACAGCAATACAATTGTGATCCGCGTTTAGTGTCGTGGCAGCCGTCATGATCACATCTTTGATGGCCTTCATGAAGCGGTTTCGATCCGGTAAGCCGTTCACCATGAAAGTTGAGAGCACTTCGGTCGGATCCAGACAGACCATTCTTCCTTCCTGAGTGACGGTCGCAATATCAATGCCATCACACTGCAGCCTTTGGAGAAGCATTTCTTCATGAGCCTTTGTTACAGCAATCACAGCGGCATCACCAGCGTTAATGGCGGAACGGACGAAATGGGCAATGGTAGAAATAAAGGAGACACTATCAGAATAGAACACAGCTTCATGGAGGCGCGGTACCTCAAACGTGGTGCGTTGGATCTGTGAACGGATGCCGTTCTCCTTGGGACTCGAGAGGGTACCAGCTTCACGAGCCACTGTTCTGCTGAGGAAACGTTCACCTCGAAGAACAGTTCCTATCGCCTCTAAAAGCTCACTCCCCGCATCTGTCTTCACAACGTAGCCGCTCGCGCCTATGGTGAACGCCTCTTGTACCAAATCACCTGATGCCTCCTGGGTGACAAAAAGGATCTTTGTATTTGGACACACCTGTCTGATTCGGCGGGCAGCTTCAAGGCCATTGATGCCGGGCAGTCCGATATCAAGAAGGATCAGGTCGGGTTGTAATTCTTTGGCTTGCGCAACGGCTTCTAGCCCATCGGAGAGTCTGCCGACGGTCTGGATGTCCGGTGCATTTTGGAGAAGGGAAGATAGTAGTCGGCGGAAGAGTTCGTTGTCCTCCACCAGAAGAACAGTCGTCAACAATGTGATATTCGCCTTGCCTATTGATGATCTGGAGTTCCAAGTGTGTGTGAATGCCACCCTTGAAGATCCCATGTGGAAGGTTCGTTCGTCGTTGCGCGCAGGCAACGTCCGAACAGCGGCCAATGTGTCGCGAAAAGGGAGATGAACTCGTGCGCGGAGTCATCGGCCTGAAAAAAGGACGCTCCTCCCAGTCGCTTAGCAAACGATCTTCGCGATGAAGTATGCGAGCACAACAGAGGAAACAGTAGCTACCATTCCTGGAAGCATGAAGCTGTGATTCAGAATGTACTTGCCGATACGAGTCGTACCCGTTTGATCGAAGGAAATTGCGGCGAGTAGCGTTGCGTAGGTAGGCAAAAAGAAATAACCGTTGACAGCAGGAAACAGTGCGATCAAGACAGGAGAACTTATACCGAGTGCAATTCCGACGGGTACCAGGGTGATAATGGTGGCTGCCTGACTGGCGAGCAGAATCGATAGCGCGAACAGTCCCAGCGCAAAGACCCAGGGATGCTGCTGAACGACACCGGAGATTCCGGCGATGATGAACTGGCGGTTACCTTCAAAGAAGGAAGATCCGAGCCAGCCAAGGCCGGCGATCGAAATCAAGGCTACGACCCCGGCATTCATAATGCTCCCCTTGACGGTCGCCTCGGGAGATGCGCCAAACAGCAACATGTTGAGGCCAGCCGCTGCAAGCATGACGATCATAATCGCCGGCGCCATGTCGACCTGCTCGATACGTTCCTCCGCTCCAACCGAAATTGTGTAGCTTGGACGCATCGCAGGAAAGAGACCGAGGGCCACCACCAGCAAGGACGCGACCAGAAACACAATCACCGAACCCCGAGCGTGCATCAAATCGGTGCCCGTCAGTACTGTTCGAGGCTTCGGCACCTCGATCAGTCCCTTGGCAAGGCGATCTTGATAGGTCGAATCGTCCTTAAGTTCGGCGCCCTTCCACATTACTGCGAGTGCGCCCAGCAGGCTGCCAAGCAAAGTTGCTGGAATCGCAATCAAGAGGATGGTCTGCAGATGGATGCCGCGAGGTGCTAGAAGTCCCAACAACGCCACCGTCGCTGCAGAAATTGGAGAAGCGGTAATGGCTTGTTGGGATGCGATTGCGGAGATGGAGAGTGGGCGTTCTGGACGAACGCCGGCATTTCGCGACACTTCGGCGATTACCGGCAATAGAGCGTAGATGATGTGACCGGTACCGGCGGCCAGCGTGAACACGTAGGCGATGAGGGGAGCTACTACGGTTATACCGGCGGGCCAAATTCGCAGCGCTCTCTCGGCGATCACGATCAGGTAGTCCAGACCGCGTGCTGCCTGCATTGTCGCCGCAGCCGTGATGACGGCAAGTATCATCCCGAGCACAGTACGCGGAGGCATTCCGGGTGGAAGCCCAAAGACAAACAACAGCACCACGAGCCCCAGTGCCGCGACTGTGCCCAGCGCGATCCCGCCCAGGCGAGCGCCCACAAAAATACAGATAAGTACGATCGCCAGTTCCAGCCAGATCATGGCGACACCGATTAGCGACCACCGGCTCCCGTCATCACTTTAGGATCAAGGACCGTGCGGATCTGTTCTTCTGATAACAGTTTCTTTTCGCGCACCAGTTCGACGATGCCTTTGCCAGTTCTTAGGGCTTCGGCAGCGAGATCCGTAGCCGTGTCATAGCCGAGCAATGGATTCAGCGCAGTTACGACGCCAATGCTGTGCTCAACATATCTGCGGCACACGTCTTGATTCGCAGTGATTCCTTCCACACAGTACTTGCGAAGAGTGCGAGCGGCATTCATGAACATAGTCTGCGACTCGAGAATGCAATAAGCGATGATTGGCTCCATCACATTCAGTTGCAGTTGACCCGCCTCCGCCGCAAGCGTTACCGCTAGATCGTTGGCGATTGCCTTGAAGCAAACTTGGTTGACCACTTCAGGAATTACGGGATTTACTTTGCCTGGCATAATGCTCGAGCCCGGTTGCATGGGTGGGAGATTGATCTCGTGTAGTCCGGCGCGAGGTCCAGACGAGAGCAGTCGCAGATCGTTGCAGATCTTCGAGAGCTTGATGGCCAGGCTCTTCAATGCAGAAGAAAAGAGCACAAACGGCTGTGTATCCTGAGTAGCCTCGACCAGATCGGCCGCCAATCGGATGGGTTTGCCTGTGATCTTCGCCAGATGATCGGCGCAGCGCTGGGCATATCCGGCCGGTGCGTTCAAACCTGTGCCGATCGCTGTGCCACCCATGTTCACCTCGTAAAGCACGGTTTCAAGGCGCTCCAGGGCAAAGATCTCATTGTCCAAACTTTCAGCGAACGCGTGAAATTCTTGTCCCAATGTCATTGGGACAGCGTCCTGCAACTGCGTGCGCCCCATCTTGATCACATCGCGAAACTCCTTGCCTTTTTCCCGGAATCCCGCGACCAGCGCTCGCAATTCTGTCAGCAGCTTTCCATTGAGCAGAAAGATGGCGACGTGCAAAGCGGTCGGATACGCGTCATTTGTGGATTGAGAGCAGTTTACGTGATTGTGGGGATCACAATGCTCGTACTGGCCCTTGCGGAAGCCCATAAACTCAAGGGCTCGATTCGCAATGACCTCATTTGCGGCCATATTGGTTGAGGTGCCGGCGCCGCCCTGGATGAGATCGACGCCGAACTGGTCGTGCAGGCGCCCGTCGATGATTTCCTGACACGCCCCCTCGATGCCATGCAGGATCTTTTCCGGGAATTGGTTGCACTCGAAATTAGCGCGTGCCGCGGCGAGCTTCACGATGGCCAGCCCAGCAATAAGATCAGGGTACTGTGAGATCGGAACACCCGAAATGTGAAAGTTCTCCAAAGCCCGGGCCGTCTGAACTCCGTAGTAGGCGTCATCGGGGATTGATTTTTCTCCGAGCAGATCACGTTCCATTCGCATCGATGCACTCCCCTCGATAGAATTGACCTCGCAGCTTAGATCCTAGTAACCACGATTGTGCCCTCCAACTGTCAGAACGCTCAGGCGAACAAAAACGCGGCGTTGCCAACTTATCTCAGCGCTATCGTTCCATTTGTGACATCAATCATCCGGTGTGGTCCCCGCTGGAACAAATGACAGTTCTCACGCTCCGAATCCTTTGCCACGGTTGCTATGGCGAGCGTCCATGACGCTGGGGATTGTGGTGCGCCCGGGTTAGCCTCACCCAGCACCGAGGCGACCGAAAGGAGTATCCATGAATCCGCGTTACAGATTCCAGTTGCTTTTGGTGGTGGTGTTTTCCATAGCGTGCGGATCCGTGTCCGTAGCGCAGAATCGCAAGCCCAATGTCGTAATTCTCGCAACTGGCGGGACAATCGCAGGAGCGGCAGCCACAGGAACGCAGGCTGCCTATACTTCAGGCGCCGTAAGCATTGACGCGATGCTGGCCGCGGTTCCGGGAATCGCGGAATTAGCCAACATCAAAGGCGAGCAGATCTCCAATGTCGGTTCCCAGGATATGTCCGTCGCAATCATGCTGACACTAGCCAAGCGAATCAACACCTTGCTTTCACAGAGTGACGTGGATGGCATCGTGGTCACGCATGGTACCGACACCATGGAGGAAACCGCTTATTTCCTGAACCTTGTGGTCAAAAGTAAAAAGCCTGTTGTGCTGGTCGGTTCCATGCGTCCATCTACGGCGGTGAGTGCCGACGGGCCCCTGAACCTTTTCAACGCTGTTGGTGTAGCGGTTGATCCAAACTCCGCCGGACGAGGAGTGCTCGTCGTGATGAACGACTGGATTCATGGCGCTCACTCGCTGACCAAAACCAGCACCACGGCGGTCCAGACCTTCATGTCACCACTGCGAGGATTGGTTGGGGTGGCCAATTACGGCAAGAATGACTACTACAACAATCCTGTCTGGAGGCACACGACCGAGAGCGAGTTTGATGTTACGAATTCCAACCAGTTGCCGCGCGTGGATATCCTGTATGCCTATGCTGACATGACCGCAGATCTCATTGATGCCTCCGTGGCGAACGGGGCAAAAGGTGTCGTCATCGCTGGCGTCGGCAACGGAAACATGAATAAAACTGCCCTTGAAGCTGCAGGACGAGCCGCAAAGCGAGGCGTCGTCGTAGTTCGAAGCAGCCGTGTCGCCACCGGGAGTGTTGGGCGCAACGTGGAAGTGAACGATGACCAATTGAACTTCGTAGCTTCGGACGAACTGAATCCTCAGAAAGCAAGAATTTTGCTGATGCTGGCCCTGTTGAAGCCGCGCACAACCGGTGAAATTCAAAAGCTGTTTTACACGTACTGACCAAAATGTGAGTGCCCGTTTTGCGTGGGAGGCGGCCGTGACATCGAGCGAGGAGACTTCCCACTAAAAAGCCTCGGTAACGCCCATGTAGACTCCACCCCCTTGGAGCCCGGTGGCATAGTCGACTCGCATATTCACGTGGTTCTTCTTGGCCAGCGTGAAGCGAATTCCGACTCCGCCACCAGGCTTCAGGTCATCGTTGTTAAAGGCTCCTACCTCCGGAGCGACCTCCCCAACTCCAAAGAATGCCGCAAGGCCGAATCGCTTTGGCAGTTCCAGACGATATTCGGCCTGCGTCGTAAGCATTAACTTGTCGCGGTAACGCCCCGCTTTGTAGCCACGAATGTCATTGTGCATGCCAAGCAGGCACAGATCATAGAAAGGGACATGGCCGGCGCTGGCGCAACCGAACACGCGAAATGCCAGAACCTGGCGAGTAGAAATACCCGAGTACTTATTGAACGCGAAGGTGTAGCTTTGGTAAGAGAAATCGCTGCCAAGAGTCCCTTGAAAGAAGTCTCCCACGACGTCAGTCAAGGTTCCGGTTCTGGGATAGAACTGGCTGTCACGAAGGTCCCTCTGCAGGTGAAATCCAAGCGATGATGTGCTCGACTTCAACTCTTGCGGGTCGATGTCAGGAGGGAGGTTTTCTCCCCTGAATGTCGCATTGAGGCGGCGCCACTGATACCGGGGGCCGACGAATAGTTTGTTCTTCACCCGTATCAGAGATTCCACCAAGAGGGCCTTTCCGCCTTGATTGATTGGAACTGAGAGACCAGAGTCTCCGGCTGAGTTGCCTATCCCATACAGGTCATAGTGGATCTGCCCACGCCCATAAAATCCCGTGATCCGAAAGCGGTCCTGCTTAAGGTAGAGTTTCCCGCCAGCGCCCCATAACCAGCTGCCATTGCTTGTGTAGAGACCACCTCCGCCAAGCATTGAGTCCGGAGATACTTTGTCTGCTTTCGAAATCGGAAACAAATATCCGCCTAACACGACGAGCCCCGACCCCAGAGCCGGATTGGAAATGGGGAAAGGAGCGATCACCATCTCACCACGTTTGTTCTCTGCAACTCCATCTTCGGGCCTCGGTGCTGGTCCGGTGTAGTCGACGTTTTGCGGGCTTGTCTCGATGCCCTGCGGCGAGGTCACGAGAGAACCCGCACTTGGGTCAAACTGAACAGGGAAGGGTTTCTTTGACTGCTTTGCGTTATTCGGGGTCTGAACAGCTTGGGGGGGCGTTGAATTTGATGCTTCGTTCGTTTGGGAGCGGACACAAATCGGGCAGACAGCCAAAAATAGGGGGACTAAGGCTCGTGCCCAGAAAGAAGCATGCAACAGTCCCACATGCGGCGCAACATATGTTGTCGCGCGGCCATCGACTTTCACTTCGACGGCCATTTCCGTACGGCCGCCCATGCCAATAGCAGGATCGAAGTAAAAGCAGACACGACGATCGACAGTGCCTTCACAGCCACCCAAGACAATTGCGAATCGCTCACCACGGCCATAAATCTCCCATCTTCACAACCCGGCAAGGAATGATATTTCTTTACCGCGCGGGTTGGTCTGGGGCAACTGCCACAAGTTACAGGACCAAACCATGACGTCTTCTGCGCACAACAAAGGTCACCAATATCCCGAGAGTGCGAACGACCGGAATGGACAGCATTCGCGCCAACGAGTTCGTGCCGCGTCGACCCGAGGTAAGCCGCCGACACTAGCACTTTTGCCAGTGCACAGAATCCGGCCGTACCGATATTTTTTCTGGGAAGTATTGGAGGTTGCAATCACCATGAGAAAGATGAGTCTGTGTGTCGCAGTTGCAGCTTTCTGCTGCGTGGTATCGATAGCACTTTGTGCACAAGAAGAAACCACGGTCAAAGGCCTGATTACCGAACGCAGTGCCGACACCCTGGTTATCAAAACTGACAGTGGCACTCAGCAGGTGACCCTCGCTGACTCGACAAAAGTGCAGAGCCCAAAAGGGTTAGGGCTGCGAAAGCAACAAATGTCCTGGACGAGCCTGATGCCAGGCCTAAAGGTGACCGTTAAGGGATTCGCGGGCGCGGACGGCAAAGTGCTTGCCAAGACGATCACGTTCAGCAAGGACGACCTGGAAACCGCGAGCATGATCCAGGCTGGCTTGACGCCCACGGAGCAAAGAGTGGCCGCGAATCAGATGCAAATCGCCGCAAACAAGGAGTCGATCAGCGTCAATGAGGCCAATATCACGGCCAACAAGGACAAGATCGCCGCCAACGAGGATGAGGTCAACCGGCGCTTTTCAAATCTGGCAGACTACGATGTGAAAGGTGAGACGGTCGTTTACTTCGCCTCGGGCAAATCCTCGATCCCAGACAAAGACAAGGCAGAATTATCGAAGCTGGCAGGCGACGCTTCCAAGATCACCGGATATATCATCGAGGTGAAAGGATTCGCCGACTCCACCGGAAACCCTGCAGCAAACCAGACCTTGAGCAGAGATCGGGCTTACGCCGTCGTGAATTACCTGATGCAGGCCTGCAACGTCCCGCCTCGCCGTATCGTCTCCCCGGGGGCGATGGGAATCTCAAACCCGGTCGCATCGAACGAAACTTCGCAAGGGCGCTCGCAGAACCGGCGCGTTGAAGTCAAAGTGATGGTGAATAAAGGACTCCAGTCTCCTGGCAATTAGGTGGACTTGGCGTTATTTCCGTTGCAACGAGATGCTGAGAACAGCGGAGTGCCTTTTGCGACCGCGTGGCGAGATATCACGACATCTTGTGCGACACTAGTTCACTGGCGTTCGGAGTGATTGCCTCGAAGCAACGACACTTTCGTTTACAAATTCTATCCTCCAGTTGGCTCAGTCCGGTTCCCCCCGCCCGCTGAGGGGGGGCGTGCCATTGGGCACGCCAGCACTCCGGGCGACCGGGCTGAGCTCCGTGGTTATAAGGATTGCAATCCCCCTGTCACAGCTTAGGTAAGTCATCTTCTGCCGCATGAGAGGATTAATTTAAGGCAGGGGAACACTCCGCAAGTCTGGCGCGAGCTGATAGGCCTTGTCTAATTCCTGTTGGGCATCAGTTTGCTTGCCTTCCTGACGAAGCGTCAAACCCAGATTGTAGTGCGCTTCGGCGTAGGCTGGTTTCAGATGCGTCGCCACCCTGAACTCCGTCTCGGCTCTCTGCACATTGCCGGACTGAAGCAACACCAGGCCGAGATTATTGTGCCCCTCGGCGAATGTTGGATCTTCACGCACTAAATCGCGGAAAATAGCGGCTGCCGCTGCCGAGTCATTGTTCTGACTCAACACTAACCCCAATTGCACGCGAGCATCAACATTGTGAGGATCAAGGCTGACGGCGTCTCTAAGCTCTCGAATTGCCTCCGGCAGTCGCTGTATTTGCGCGAGGGCGAGCCCAAGATTGTAGTGCGCTTCCGCCAGATCCGGGTCGCACATGACTGCCTGCTGAAATTCCTGCAGCCCTTTCTGTTGATCTCCGGATTTCCACAGCAGCAGCCCAAAACTGGAGTGTGCCTGCGCATAATCCGGCTTCAGTTCGAGAGCTTTCTCAAAATTTTCTCGTGCTCGTGAGGCTTCATTCTTGGCTTCCCAAGTCACGCCCAGATAGTAGTAGCTGGTGGGAAGTTCGGGACTCTGTTCTGCAGATTTCTGAAATAGTGCCAACGCATCGTCAAGTTGTTGCTTCTTCAACGCATCCACGCCTTGCAGAATCAGCAGCTTTGATTGTGCCAGCCGAGAACGAAATTCGTGCAGCCCCGAGAGTTCCGTTAATTCTTTTTGCGCGCTGCCAGTATCCCCCTGGCTACGCAACGCGAGGGCAAGATTATAGTGTGCCTGTTCGAAGTCAGGTCTGAGCTCAATCGCGCGGCGAAAGGCGGAAACGGCGCCTGCTGTGTCTCCATCTGCCTTTAACTCCCGTCCAAGGTTGTACTGAGCGTCAGCATCATCCGGATTGAGTTTGACGGCAGCCCCAAATTGCTCAAGCGCGCCTTTGTGGTCTGGTTGGCGGCGGAGGGCGATTCCCAGCATAAGGTGAGCGGTGGCTAGCTTCGGATCGAGCGCGATCGCGCGACGAAATTCTGCGATCGCATCTTTCCAATTACCCCGTTGCGCTTCCACAACACCGAGATCCAAGTGGATCCGTGCGGAAGGTTTGAGCCTTACGGCAAGGGCGAGTTCGTGTTCTGCCTCATCCAAGTTGTTCTGCTGCGCCAAAAGACGCGCCAACAGGTGATGGGCCTCGGCATTCGCCGGATCAACACTCACCGCCAGACGCAGTTCCTTAGCCGCCGATGCCTGCTCCGCAGATCAAACCATGTGGCGCCCAGAGTGTAATGAGCGTCCCCCCATTTCGGCCGCAGCCTCAGCGCAGCCTCAAACTCCTCCACAGCGTGTCGAGCGTCCCCCTTAGATTTGAGCGCTCTAGGCCCAACTGGTAATGCGTGGGCGCGTCATTAGGCTCCAGTTCGAGCGCTTTGCGATAGCTAGCGATCGCCTCGTCCCAAGATTGTTGACGAGCAAACTCATTCGCGTTCCGCCGATAGCTTTCAGCCGTTTGCGCCAAACAGCAACTCGCAACCAGCAATACGCAAGCCAGCGAGAACCTTTATGGCTTCAGCCTAGCACGCTCATTTTGGATTTGTGTGGATTTGCGACTGTTCTGCAACCGGAATTGGGACCACAGCGGGCGAATCGAAGAGATGGCTACGCCCGCTCATGTTCACGGCCGTTCCTTACCAAACGAACTTCCCACTGACCTGTCCAATGCGCGGGTCGCGGGCATTCGTGATGTTTCCGAAGCTGCCGCTGCTGATGTCCCCGCTTGGATTCACGAATTGCGCATGGTTGAATATGTTGAAGAATTCACAGCGAATCTCGAAAGCTTTTGATTCCGTTACCGGGATTCTCTTCGTTATTCCCAGATCGGTGTTGTTGATTCCCGGGCCATGAAAGAATCGGCGGTTCGCTGTTCCGAAAGTTCCACAGTCAGGGCTTGGGGTGGTCCCGGTGAAAAAGCAGTTGGTCGCGACAAACGCGCCCTGGTCAAAATATGTGAACGTGCCAGGAGTATCGCGAGGATTGTGGATGTGAACCGGCCCTGCGACATTCGGCATATCGGTGGAGGGACTGCCGGCAAGCGAGCTATCTCCCACACACGGCTCCGGTGCGGACAGCAACAGCCCAGGACACAGTTGCGAGGCGTTCGCTTGAGAGGGGTCTATGGGATTCGATTGACCCATCTGGATCGGAAATCCCGTCGCGAATCGGGTAATGCCTTGCAGTTGCCACCCTTGCGTAAGCCTCTTGGGCAAGCGATGGAACGCTCGATCGAAGGGAATGGCCCACATATAGCTCCGCAAATCCGGGAAGGGCATCGGGGATAATTCCGAGAGTCCCGGTGCCAGTGACGAAACCGAGAGAGCTAAGCGATGCTTGGCCCCCTTTCGGTTGGTTCAAGTGGGTGGAGGTGCGGAAGAAGGTCGCGCGCGCCTAGTTCGCCGCCGTGGGTCCGAGAGTCTTGGTGTTACTTATGACAAACTCTTGCGCCCGAGTTGGCGTCTGCGCAGGAAAACCGGGCACGCTTGCTCCCGTCGCTGGGCAGTACGCTGAAAACCGTCGAATCGTCGAAGTGGTAATAGAACGACCAGTTGCCAGTCTTGTGATTATTGAAGTCGACCCGTTCACCGATCTTGTTGTCAGTTACTGTACTCTTTTGGCTGTTATCGGAATACGTACCTGCGACAGGGTCGATGTTAGGTTGTGGAATGTACTTGATAGTTCCAATCGCTGCTGGCGACCACGCTTTCTGCGGAATCACGCCACCAGGAAACACGCACATGCCATTCTGGCCATCCTGCAGCGTGTTGCAACCGGCCGTCCAGTACGGCTCGTCGGCGGTTACCGCGTAGCCCAGCCGCTGTGATAACCGTGTGGGCCAGTCGACGCAGGGTTCTACGGATGCGGGACAATTGGCCGCGTCACCAGGCCCGCCATCGACTGTACCGGTCAATACTCCAGTTCCAAAGTCCCCCTGAAACTGGGCCGCCGGCGGCAGGTTAACGATGCCGGTTTCTGCGCCCTGAACCTGTCGCGTGCCTTGATAGTCCGTGAACCAGAACAGCTTGTCTTTCCGGAATGGGCCCCCCGCTGTAAAGCCAAACTGATGCCGCCGCAGTTCGGACTTTGTGGGTGTGAAGAAGTTCGCTGCGTCCATCTTGTCGTGGCGCAGGAAATAGAATACGTCACCGTGGAACCCGTTGTTGCCCGACTTGGTGATGGCATTCATCGCGGCACCGCTGAATTTTCCGTACTCGGCGTCGAAGCTGTTGGTGATAAGCCGAAACTCTTCGACGGAATCAAGATTTGGGACCAGTCCAGCACCCAGGTTGCGGCCCTCGCTGACATCGCCTCGTTTACTAGAAACGCGTTTGCTGTCTCGCGCTGTCCATTTACTGAAACATTACCGGCATTGTCGAGGTAACCTGATACCGGTCGTGCGCCGGTTCCGGAGTTGCCACCGATTGTCACTGATCCGCTGGGCGCCACCCCCGCTTGCAAGCCCAATAAATCCAGGTAACTGCGGCCATTCAGCGGCAGATTCAACATTTTTTTTTCGAATCGATCACATCTCCCAGTTGCGTGCTTTCGGTCTCGACCTGCACCGAGTTGGCCTCAATCGTCATGTGTTCGTTCACACTGCCGACGGTCAGGGAGAAATCGATTCGCAGTTGGTCGTTGACCTTCAACACGATGTCGGTAGCGCTGTATTGCTGAAAGCCCGTCATCGAGGCACTCAGTTTGTAGGTTCCGACCGGTAATGCCAGAAAGTGATACGAACCATCGTCGGCAGAAACCGTCGACTGCGAGAGATTCGTCTGTGTGTTGGTGATCGTGATCTGTGCGCCTTTGATCACGGCCTGTGAAGGATCGCGCACCACGCCGAGGATGGAGCCGGTAACGTCGGCCAGCAGCATGCCGGGGAGTAACAGCATCTACACGACTACGAAAATCGGGACGACCAACCTGCTGCTGTTTCGCATCACCCATCTCCCGGGGCGACAGTCTCATTCAACCGTCCACCCATGTACGCTCAATTGTCTGGAACTCCAGCTGCAAGAAACGCGCAGGCCTGACCCCGAAAGAGAGAGTCGCTTAGCGCGAACAACGCAATTCCATGGCGCGAAAACATATTCCACTCCATGGAAGACTGTCAAGCACGGAATTCGTCTGACCTGGTCCTGATCGCTGACTGAAACGAATTTAACCGAACAAGCATGCGCACTCTCGTGTCAATCCATGTACGTGTCAATCATCCTCGTTGCTCAACGGGATCTGGGACCGCACCGCGAGAATATGCGCCTTCGATCCCGGCTGCTTCTGGTTATAGAAACCCACGGTACAGTTCGGCCGGAAGTAGTAAGCATCCCCCGGCTTCGCAGGAAAGCGCCCTTCGACTCCGTCCATTCCGCTGCCCGCGACCATCTCTCCTTCGCCATCGATGAGCAGGTAAATCTCTTCCGCAGTTTCGTGATGATGCGGGAAGTTTGTTCCTCCGGGGGCGAAGTCCATCCAGAAGAAACTCGTGATCACATATGCATCATCGATCGCGTCGCGCTTGGCCGTTCGTAGGCCGACAAGCAACTTGTAGAGAACGGACGTGGGGTGGCCCTGCACGGGTTCCTCTCTTACGTCATCCAGATTGACAATCCTGGGGTGCGGCGGTGATGCGCTGAGGGCCATGCGTGTCGGAATTTTGAAACCCGCTACCAGGACGCGTAAAGACTGGCTTGAGCCATTACTCAGTCCGTGCGTCAACCCGGGAGCCAGATACACGAAATCGTTCGCGCGGAGTGGGAGGGCCTCTCCACCAACCAGCAAAGTTCCTGTTCCCTGAAGGACGAAATAGATTTCTTCTTCGTGGTCGTAGACAATCTTCCCACAGCTTCCAGGGCCATCAAGAGTGATCTCAGCGAAGCGTGACACACTTCGCATAATTCGATTGTCTGCATCCCCCGATCCAAAGACTGCCTTGTAGTGGCAGTTTGGGGAAGAGACGTCAGCATGGGTGTCGCTCAGACTCGGCAAATACCGGTGCAGCCATGTGGCGTCGACAGTCCTCTCCTGGGCCCGAAGATTGGCCATCAACAGAAGCAGGAATATAAGCGTCCTGGACATTTGTGAGGACTTGAGGAATGCCTGCCGCGCGTGAACGCTGGTATATCACAGAATCTCGGTCAGGCAAATCGAAATCTTTCGTTTTATTGGGAATCATTTCGTTATGACCGAGTCGGGATTTGCGGTCCCCCTCGATGGCGTGGCCACAAGATCTCTCTTTGGAGTATTGCGCTTATCGAAAGGTGAATGTCTATCACCAAGAAATCAAAAAGCAGACAATCCGTGCCTCCAAGTTGCACAAAACCGAGTTTCATCAGATAATCCACCGTTTTCATTTTGTGTGATCACAATGATGGTACGTCCTAAACGCAACTACGACATTACTGCGCTACAACGCGGGCTGCGGATTTTGCATCTCTTCAGCGAATCCCCAAGAGGACTGACTGCGAAGCAGGTGGCCGCTTTATCTCGGCTACCAGTGAGTACAGTTCATCGTTTCTTGGCGAACTTGGTGACGGCTGGATTTCTGAATCGGGATGCAGAGGGCAATCACTGTCTGGGTATCGCTTGTTTCTCAATTGGACAGGCGGCAGCCGGACAACTTGACATCCGCCGCTTGAGCCTGCCCTACTTGCGCGATCTGAATCAGCAGACCCGAGAAACCATCCACCTCACGGTGCGCCACGGGTTGTCTGCGGTATATGTCGAGAAGCTCGATTCCCCAGAGCCCTTGCGTATCTATTCGCGCCTCGGCGCTTCCGTTCCGCTGTACTGCACCGCAGTGGGAAAGGTCCTGCTGGCGTATATGCGGACCGAGGAGCAGGACTGCGTCCTCCCGCAACTTGACCTGAAAGGGCTGACGCCGAATTCAGTGGGGAGTCTCCAGGAGCTGAAGACTGAGTTGTATCGTGTGCGCAAGAATGGATTTGCTTCTGACCTGGAAGAACACGAGCTCCACATCCGTTGTATAGCTGCACCGATTTGGGACCATGCCGGTAATGTGCAATCGAGTCTCAGCATCACAGCACCGGCATTTCGGATGCCGGTCACTCGTTTGCGCCAGTTAGCGCCGATCATTCAAGCGGCGGGGCGCAAGATATCGGCTGAACTCGGGTATCAAGAGGATATCTCTGTCGCACGTTCCACAAACCTTAACGGAAACGGTAGAGCCGGAGCCCATATTGCCAGACTTGCAGTCTAGTCGGTGGCAGCGTTTAGTATCGCAACCTTGCAATTGAAGCGAGAATTCAAATTAAAGGAGCATTGATATGAACTTCCCATCCACTCGCAGGGCATTTGCTGTGCGGTTCGGTTCTATTCTCTCGGCGCTTGGCTTCACTGCCGCAGGGGGCGTCGGTCGCGGAATGGCACAGAGCGTCCAGGACGCAAGTAAAATCCGTAAACTAAATCTCGAAGGCAAGCCCGGCAGCGAAAAGGACGTCATCATGCCGCTTGTCATTCATAACGGCCTCATCTATGTGTCGGGGCAAGGCGCGCACGATTCGCGCGACAAGAAAGACTGGACGATCGAGTCCCACACCACTATGGTGATGGACAAGATCAAGAAAGGGGTCGAGACCGGCGGCGGGACCATGGACACGGTCCTTCAAACCAATGTCTTTCTGGTCAATATTGACCATTGGGATGCGATGACGAAAGTATTTGCCACCTATTTCCCTCACGGCGGACCGACACGTACTACGGTCGCGGTTGCAGCCCTTCCCGGAGATTCGTTGGTCGAAATCAACTGCATCGCTGCCCTGGCCCAAAAGTAAAGGGGAGATTCTCATGGGACTGAGTTCGAACTGGAATCGTCGCGGATTCCTTGGGACCGCTGCGGCGATGCTGACCTCGCTATTTGCGCCTCGCAGGATGTACGCCAAGGTTGCTTCAGCCGCGAACACCGTCGTCAGCGGTTTCGGTCAGAGCGGCAATCCTTACGAAGAACTCGGCGTAACCACCGTCATCAACTGTCAAGGCACGATGACCATGCTCGGCGGTTCCGTTCTCCGTCCGGAACTGGAAGCCGTCATGGCGATGGCCGGCAAACACTTCGTGAGCATTCCTGATCTCGAGGTTGCCGCGGGCAAGCGAATTACGGAAATGCTCAAGCTTCCCGATGGCTACTCTGCTCTGGTAACCTCCGGAGCGGCAGCTGCAATTCAATCCGGGCTGGCGGGCATCCTCACGGGCGACAACGAAACCCTCATTCGTCAACTCCCTGACCTGACCGGGATGAAGTCGGAAGTGATCATCCAGAAATCGCACCGCAATCCTTTCGATCATCAATTGCGATCCACCGGCATCAAGCTGATTGAGATCGAGACTCGGGATGATCTCCGGCAGGTTGTCAACGACCGGACCGCGATGATGCACTTCTCGAACTTCGCGAATGCCGACGGCCAGATCAAAGTCGATGAGTGGGTGAAGCTGGCCAAGCAATACAACATCCCATGTATGAACGATGCCGCAGCCGACACGCCTCCCGTTTCCCACCTGTGGGATTACGCCAACATGGGATACGACCTGATCACCTTCAGCGGCGGCAAAGCCATTCGCGGGCCGCAATGTGCGGGCTTGCTTGTCGGACGCAAGGATCTGGTTGCCTACGCCCTGCTCAACAATAGCCCGCATGAGGACACGCTGGGGCGAAGTCAGAAAGTCGGCAAAGAAGAAATCATCGGGATGGTCAAGGCGCTGGAGCTCTATCTTAAGGAAGATCACGATGCGCTCGCCCGAGAATGGCAAGCCAGTCTGAAACGAATCTCGCAGGAGCTAACGAAGATTCCTGGGGTCAGCACGGAGTACTTCACTCCCGACATCGCAAATCACGTCCCGCACATGCGCATCACATGGGATTCAAGAGTGTCGATCGAGCCAAGGGAAGTATCGAAACTGCTGCGAAACTCGAAGCCATCGATTGTCATCGGCGGCGGCGAAGGGAAGCCGGGTTTGGGCATGTGCTCGTTTATGCTGCAGCCAGGTGAAGACAAGATCGTGGCCGATCGACTGGCGCATGTGCTACGGGAGCACTCGGCGTAGATCGTACCCGGGAATCCAGCGTAGCTGCTTAATTCAAGGCTTGACGACCACCTGCGAGTCCCGATCGATCGCGGCTTTGAGCTCTTGACCGAGCAGAGAAGCTGAGTTCGTATCGAGATAAACCGTTGCGTTGGGATGGCGGCGCAAAATCGAGGCAGGCGCCATGGGGCTGATTTCTCCTTCGAAACAAGCCTTCACCGCCTGAGCTTTGCGCTTGTCCGGAACCACCGCGAGAATTTCTTTCGCTTTGAGAATTTGTCTTGCCGACATCGAGATCGCCTGCTTTGGCACCTGGGAGATGTCTGCAAACCACGCCTCCCCGACTTGTTGCTGTCTGCAGGCCTCGTCGAGATTGACGATGATGTACGGTTCTTCGGTGTTGAAATCGGCTGGTGGATCATTGAAAGCAATGTGTCCATTCTCGCCGATGCCGAGGAATGCAATGTCAATCGGCGCCGATGCGAGCTGTCCGCTTGTCTTCTGTACAGAAGCGCCAGGATCAGCCGCATCGCCGGGAAGCAGGTGATAGCGTGTGATTCCGGTCTTGTTCACGAGTTGTTCCATCAACATTTTGCGGAAACTACCCGGATGCGTGATCGGCAACCCGATATATTCATCGAGATGAAACACTTCAACCTTGGACCAGTCGACCCCGGGGGCTTTCGTCAGCGCATCCAGAAATTCCAATTGGGAGGCGGCGGTGGCCGCGATGATGCGAGCTCCTCCACGTTCCGAAACAGCCCGCCGAATGGCAGCTGCTGCCTGCTCCGCTGCGGCATGTCCGAGTGTAGTTTTGTCTTTGAATACCCTGATCTGCATGGGGACATCCGTCCGTATCGAAGTGCAGATGGCGAATTATACAGGGGGAGCGTCAGAACGATGAGAATGCAACCTCGCATCTCACCCCATGAAAATGAAATAGTGCGCCGGATGCATCCGAGCATGATCTGTTATATGACGCTGGCGTTCGCCTGAAGCGGGTACTTGGGAGATTCATGATGCAGATGTCGCCACGAATTCTTTCCACCTTATTTCTTAGCCTCGCGTTCTTTCCAGACTGCACTGCCCATGCGCAAACCGTCACCGTTGACGCGAGCCCTGACCATGTTGTGAACCGATTTATTCCGCGCCAAGCTTTAGGGTCGACCGTCGATCGTGTCCCGAGCAATGCGACCGATGTCTTCTTTCGACCAGATCAGGTTCAAAAGGTTCTCTCCGCCGGATGGGGCGTGATCAGCTATCGCCAGAACACCGATTTGTTTGTACAGGCCTGGCACTGGAATCCGAAGGGCACATGGAGCGATCCTGCCGGCAAAGGCTACTTCGTCGGCGACAGCACTCCGACGACTGAGATGATCCGCCATTCTTTCGGCTATTCGCTTCCTCACCGCGGCTTCACCCGGAACGGAGGCACCGAGTTCGACGGCTATTCGCGCCTGGACGACGGAGACACGAACACCTATTGGAAAAGCAATCCTTATCTGAGTAGCGCGTTTACCCACGAAATTGATTCCCTCCATCCACAGTGGGTGGTTGTTGCCTTCGAGAAGAAGGAAAGTGTCAATGCGCTCCGCATCCAGTGGGCCGACCCGTATGCTCGCGAATTTAAGGCGCAGTACTGGGTGGGCGATGGCGACGCCATGGATGAGCAGGATAAGGGCGAGTGGAAAGACTTTCCTGGCGGAACAGTCACAGACGGAAAAGGTGGTGATGCGACCCTGCATTTGTCAGTCTCTCCAATTTCCACGAAGTTTGTGCGCGTCTGGATGACAAGCTCTTCAAACACCTGTGATAGCCACGGTTCCGTCGACCGTCGCAACTGTGTCGGATATGCGATTCGCGAGCTTTCTCTGGGATCGGTCGATCAAAACAATAAGTTCAACGATCTTGTTCGCCACTCTCCCGATCAAAAGCAAACCCTGACTCTGTGCTCGTCGGTGGATCCCTGGCATGCGGCATCCGATTTGTACGTCGTGCCGGACCGCATGGAATCCGGAGACCAACCGGGATTCGATCTATTCTTCACCAGTGGAATCACTGGTGGCATGCCCGCGATTGTGCCCGTTGCACTGCTCTACAGCACACCAGAAGATGCGGCCGCGCAAATGAGCTACATCAAAAAGCGTGGCTATCCAGTCTCATACATCGAAATGGGGGAGGAGGCGGACGGCCAGTACATGCTCCCCGAGGACTACGGCGCTCTATATTTACAGTTCGCAACCGCCCTTCATCAGGTCGACGCAAGCTTCAAACTAGGAGGGCCATCCTTCCAGGGAGTGACCGAAGATATAAAGGCCTGGCCCAACCCCCATGGCAGTACCTCATGGCTGCGGCGATTTCTGGACTACTTGAAATCGCATGACCGCCTGCAGGATTTGTCGTTCATGTCGTTCGAGCACTATCCCTACGACGGATGCGAAACGCCGTGGAAGAATCTCTATCAGGAACCCGAACTCATCCAACACATTCTGCAAGTGTGGCGGGACGACGGATTGCCGCCAGGAATTCCGCTGCTGGACACCGAAACTAATGCGCATGGCGGAGAAGCCTCAGTCGAAATCTTCGGTGCGCTATGGCTCGCTGACTCGTTTGCCGGCTTTCTGACCGCCGGCGGACAATCTACTCACTACTACCATGTCTTGTCTTACTCTCCGCCACACCCCATCTGCCCCAACAGTTGGGGGACCTATCACATGTTCAGGGTTGACGACCAATACCAGATCCTGGGGCCTACCTCGCAGTTCTTTGCGGCTCAACTTCTCACGCAGGAATGGTCTCAGCCGGTGGATGCCGAGCATCAACTCTATCGTGCTACAAGTGACCTGAAGGACTCCGACGGCCATGTGCTGGTCACGTCTTATGCCCTGCATCGGCCGGATGGCCAATGGTCGCTCTTGCTAATTAATAAGGACTTCGACCACCCTCATCCGTTGCGCATCGTGTTCCAGAATTCCTCGGCAGGCGGACAAGCATTTCTTGCAGGTACCGTCATGATGACGACATTTGGAAAAGAGCAATATCAGTGGCATCCCAACCGGAAAAAAGGATACGCAGACCCCGACGGGCCGCCTGGAAAGAAAACGATGCAGGGACAACAAGATACGAACTATGTACTGCCGCCGGCTTCAGTCACAGTGCTTCGCGGCACAATGCACGGGACTGACCACTGACATTTGGCACCGGATCGATACCGCGATAAAGGGCTTCTCTGAAAATTCGAGGGTAAGTGCGGCGTGCAGCCTGAGGATGTCTCAGAATACCTGAGCCACGCTTACCGAGAGCATGTACCGGATTTTGCAGGGCGAAATCCTGCCCCGGCCCGAATTGTGTCCCGTCTTGTGCTCCTTTCATGGAGCGCCTTTGTGGGTCTTTTCAGTGATATCCGGCTGAGCAGATCTTTCACATCGCGAAATGCCTTCCAATTAGTGTAGAGCAGTTGACAGGTCCATCTTCGGAGTGAAAGCATCGGCGCCGTTGGAAAAAAAAGACTATGTTTAGCTCCTCTCTTCGAAAGAGCCTCTTCGCATTCATCCTAGTCTTGGTTGTACTCGCAATCTTCGCGCATACCGCCTTGGGAGCTCCCGTTCACCTGCGCTGCGAATACCGCGAGAATCCCTTAGGCATCGATGCGCCGAATCCTCACTTGTCATGGCAGAGTGATAGCCACGAGCGCAACTGGAAACAATCCGCGTATCAGATTCTGGTGGCCAACAGCCTCGAACACCTGGGTTCCGGTCGTGCCGATGTTTGGGATAGTGGCAAGACTGCCTCGGACGAATCGGTGGACATCGCCTACAAAGGCCCGGCCCTGCAGTCACAGAAACGCTACTACTGGAAAGTTCGTACATGGGATGCGGCGGGACGGGCCGCCGACTCGACCGAAAACGCCTGGTGGGAAATGGGCCTACTGCATCCGGAGGATTGGAAGGCAAGCTGGGTTACTTGGAGAAACCCAGAAGAGGAGGTTGATCGCAAGAACGTCCGCTGGATATGGCCGAAGGGGCAAGATGCACTCGCGGTACCCTCAAAGACTGTGGCACGATTCCGCGTAAACATGGCTCTCTCGCGACAGCCCCTCAGCGCAGTTCTGTTTATCGCTGTGCGCGGTGACTATGCCGCGAAGGTCAACGATGTTGATGTCGGAAAGAAGCACGATTGGGGAGCCTTTGACCGTCGCGACATCGTTGATCAGTTGAAGGTCGGAGACAACGTTGTCGAGATCGCGGTGACTGCTCCGGAGGTTCCCAAGGAGGCACCCACCCAGACGACAAAGGCTGCCCTGGCAGCGCTCGTGAAGATAACCGACACCGGCGGATCGATGCAGCGCATTCCTTCCGGAGAAACCTGGCAGGCATCCGCCGCAAACGATTCATGGCAGCCGGCCAATGTGGTGGCGGATTTGGGTGACCACAGCCTCGGTGATCCCGGACCAATGCCGCAGCCGGCAGCTTCCTTCCGCCGTACCGTTGACGTCACGAAGCACGTTTCAAGCGCCCGATTGTACGTTACCGCGCTGGGAAGCTACCGCGTCTTTCTTAACGGAAAACGGATCGGCAGCGACGTGCTCACGCCCGACTTCACGGACTATCGAAAGCGGGTGCTGTACCAGACGTATGATGTCACCGAGTACTTCGACCGCGGCAGGAATCAGATCAGCGCTCTCGTTGGTGACGGCTGGTATGGAAGTCCGCTCACCTGGGCCGGAGCGCACTTCTTTACGCCTCCGAGGCGGTTTCGGGCCCAACTCGACTTGAATTATTCAGATGGCTCGCATGATCAAGTGGTGACCGACTCTTCCTGGAAGGCCGCCTCTTCTCCCATCTTGCAGTCGGAAATCTACGGCGGGGAGACGTACGACGCGCGCCTGGAGATACCTGGATGGCAGCAGTCGCAGTTTGATGATTCGGGTTGGAGCCAGGCTATCGTCGCCGATGCACCCGGCATCGCCCTTACAAGTCAGCTCGCAGCGCCCGCCCGCGTGATCGAGACATTACAGCCGAAAAGCGTTAACTCCTTGCCGAACGGTGCGTTTGTCTTTGACATGGGCCAGAACATGGTCGGATGGGTGTCCCTCAAGGTCAAGGGCCCGGCTGGCAGAAAGATTCGTCTGCGATTCGCAGAGATTCTGAATCCGGACGGAACCGTCTACACGACGAATCTTCGTAACGCCGAGGCGACGGACACGTACATCCTGAAGGGAAGCGGCGAAGAGACCTTCGCGCCCCACTTCACCTTTCATGGGTTTCGCTATGTCGAGCTGACAGGTTATCCCGGCACGCCAACCGTCGACACGCTCAAGGGAGAGGTCGCCAGCAGCGTCAGTGGCCAGCCTGCCGCAATGCTCACGACTTCCAGCGACCTCGTCAATCACATGTGGGAGATCGGCCTATGGGGGCAGCGAGGAAACTTCCTGAGCATACCCACCGACTGCCCTCAGCGAGATGAGCGCCTAGGCTGGATGGGGGATGCCGGCGTCTTCTGGCGCACCGGGAGCTACAACTTCGATGTGGCCGCATTCTCGCAGAAATTCATTCAAGACATTGTCGACGCGCAAAGCAGTCAAGGCGCATTCACTAACGTATCGCCCAACACAATTCCGTCTGGAGAAGAAGGCGGCTGGGCATGGACCGAGAACAGGGTCGGTGCCCCGGGATGGGGCGACGCCGGGGTCATCGTTCCGTGGACAACCTGGATCCAGTACGCAGACAAATCCGCCATTGAAAGCAGTTGGAGCGCTATGCAGCGCTGGATGGATTTTATCCAAGGCCAGAATCCCGATTTCATCCGCAAGAATGGCCTCGGGCCGGATTACGCCGATTGGCTTGCTCCTGACCCCAATACCGACAAGGAACTGCTGGCGACCGCGTATTGGGCTTTGATCGCAAACATGATGTCCGAGATGGCACACGCCATTGGCAAGGAATCCGAAGCTCAACGCTATCGAGAACTCCTCCAGAAAATCCGCGCCGCATATCAGAAGACTTACATAAAAGACGACGGCACGGTGGGAACCGGGACCCAGACATCGTACCTTGTAACACTCTACACGCACCTCGCACCCGAGTCTCTTGAACCCACATTGGTCGATAAACTGGCAAAGGATATCGAGGCTCGCGATTGGCATCTCTCGACGGGATTTCTTGGAACGCCATTCTTGCTCTTCACGCTCGCAGATCACGGACGTTCTGACGTGGCCTATCGTTTGTTGCTCAATGAGACCTATCCATCCTGGGGCTACATGCTCTCGAAAGGCGCCACTACGTGGTGGGAACGTTGGAACGGCGATACCGGTGATCCCGCGATGAACTCTTACAATCACTACGCATTCGGGTCAGTGATCGCTTGGGTCTATCGTTATTCGGCTGGGATCGACACAAGCCTTCACGGTCCTGGATTCAAGGAAATCGTTATCCATCCGCACCTTGACGCGAGGATGCGGTCGGTCCATGCGGAATACGACTCCATTTACGGAAGAATTGTAAGCGATTGGCAGGGAAGCCCCGCTGGACCATTTTCATTGACGGTTATAATCCCTCCAAACACTTCAGCCAAGGTCTTCGTGCCTGAGATCGCCGGCGCACTTGTAACGGAAGATGGCCAGCCAATTGGGGCGCCAACGGAAGACGGCGCGTTGGTCATTCGCGTCGGATCGGGGACCTATACCTTTGATGTAGTACCGCTCGCCGAAAACACAGGATTCCCCCATGAACATGAACCGTAGAGCGTGGATGCAGAAAAGTGCGAAGTTTGCTCTGGGCGCAAATTTGGGCGCGCGAATGTTGGGAACAACCGAAATCACTGCTTTGGTTGACACGGAGGCGCCGGCCCGTTCCCAGAAGTTTCCCTCGAAGTTCCTCTGGGGTGCCGCCACCGCCGCCCACCAGGTCGAAGGCAGTAACATCAACAGCGACAACTGGCTACTCGAACGCGCGCCCAACACGATGTACAAGGAGCCATCCGGCGATGCCTGCGATCATTACCACCTCTATGAACAGGACATCAATCAATTAGCGGACCTCGGATTCAACGCCTATCGTTTCTCGATTGAGTGGGCGCGCATCGAACCCGAGAAAGGATTTTTCTCGCGCGCCGAACTTGAACACTACCGCCGCATGTTGGAGGTGTGCCACCGCCGGGGCTTGACTCCGCTGGTTACGTATTCTCATTTCACAGCACCCCGCTGGTTCGCTTATCAAGGTGCCTGGGAGAACCCAGAGTCCTCTGATCTCTTCGCGCGCTATTGTGAGAAGGCGACAGTGCATCTAGGCGACCTTATCGGATACGCTGCCACGTTCAACGAGCCCGACATTCCTTCCTTGCTTCATTGGGCCAATTTTCCGAACCTTCCTGCAGGCATGGATCTGGCGGGGATCATGGCGGCGCAGAAGGGCGCTCTTCGCAAATACTTGAACGCCCCGGATTTCAGCAGCTTCCTGATTGGGGACGCAGAAAAAACGCGCGAGAACATGATGGCGGCGCACACGAAAGGGAAATCAGCGATTAAGTCATCAAAGAATATCCCCGTGGGTCTGACTGTCGCCATGGAAGACGATCAACCGGAAGGCGCCGACAGTCGTTTCGCTGAAAAGCAGTCGGATGTTTACGGTCCATGGCTGAAACTGGCCAGGCAAGACGACTTCATTGGAGTGCAGACCTATACCCGCTCACGTATCGCATCGAAGGCTCTTCCGCCCCCGCAAGGCGCTGAGCTCACCCAAATGGGATACGAGTTTTATCCCGAATCATTGGAGCACACCGTTCGCTTTGCCGCGAAGGAATCCGGCGTGCCTGTCATCGTCACCGAGAATGGAGTCGCCACAGAAGACGACACGCGCCGCACCGAGTACATCCGCCGTGCCTTGGCGGGTCTAAAACGGTGCATGGATGACGGCATAGTGGTCCGGGGCTATATTTGCTGGTCCTTACTCGACAATTTCGAATGGATCTTTGGTTTCACGCCGAAGTTTGGACTAATTGCCGTTGATCGTCAGACTCAGAAGCGGACTGTGAAACCGAGCGCCGTCATGTTGGGCAAAATTGCGACAGTCAATTCGTTGTAATTCTTGTGGCCGCGCGATGCCGTGTCCGCGGAGGGCATCTATCCATTCCGAAATTGGGAAGAAACTCCTCATCGCTCTCAAGTGATTGCATCGCGGTGTTATCTCCCTGTGACTGATGTCACCAACGCATGTGTTCCCAGTGACAGAGCCTCTTTCTCAATAATCGCTACATTGAAGCGAGCGCTAGCATTGCGCGCGGAGCAGTGTCCATGCCAACACCCTCGCCAGGAATCATTCCTGCCGATGAACAAGTCTTCATCGACAAGTTAATTGCGAATCGCCGCGGTCGTCCCGGAGCGCTGCTCGGCGTCCTCGAGGCTGCGCAAGAGAGAAACCGCCACAAATACCTCCCGCTCGAAACCTTGCGATACATCGCGAACAAACTGGATCTTCCCTTGGCGCGCATCTACAGCGTCGCGACATTTTATGCGCTGTTCAATCTGCAACCGCAGGGTGAGAACACGATCTGCATTTGCCGGGGTACAGCCTGCCACACGCGCGGATCACGCAACCTTCTGCAAGGGGCGCGGCTCGAACTGGGTCTCGGACTCGATGGCGGAGACAGTGACGGCAACGAAGCCGACAAACTCTTGCTCACCACCGGCGACGGCCAGTTCACCGTCCGCACCGTCGCCTGCTTTGGGCAGTGTGCCATGGCTCCCGTCGTCGAAGTGAATCACCGCATTTGTGGACACGCAACCGAGCGCACCCTGCAACGCGAAATCGAAACCATCCGAGCGGGAGAGTAAGCATGCCTCGAATTCTGGATTTCGGAGCCTTCAATGCCGTGCGGGAGGCCGGGATGGCCAAGCTTGTTCCCGCGGTTCCACGCGTCACCATCGGAATGGGAACCTGCGGCCGTGGTAACGGCGCCGAAGGGATCTATCACGCTTTCGCCCAAGCCGTGGAACGTAGTGGGCACGCATTGGTTTTAGCCCCGGTCGGTTGTTTCGGCGCCTGTTTTCAGGAACCCCTCGTTAGTGTAAGGCGGCCGGGCAGCCCACTCATTATCCTGCGAAAGGTACAGGCTAACGACGCCTCCCGCCTTCTCCACGACATCAGCAAAGGTGATCTCACTCCAGACCTCGTCTATTGCAAGATCGAAGAATGGGATCACATCACCGGGCACGTGCGCTATGGCCAAGGCTATCCCGAAGTCCCTTCGTGGAGCGACATCCTCTTCTTCAAAGGGCAGAAGAAGATCGTTTTGCGGAATTGCGGGATCATCAATCCCGACGACATCGAGGAATACATTGCCGTTGGCGGTTATCAAGCCCTCTACAAGGTCTTGATCGACGCAAACCCGGCGGCGGTGATCGAGCAAATCAAAGCCTCCAAGCTGCGTGGCCGCGGGGGCGCAGGATTTCTCACCGGCAACAAATGGGAATTTCTCGCGAAGGCCAAGGCCGAACCGAAATACATCATCTGCAATGCCGACGAGGGCGATCCCGGCGCGTACATGAACCGCAACGAGATCGAAAGTGACCCGCACTCCCTGCTTGAGGGAATGATTATCGGCGGCTACATCATGGGCGCGGCTGAAGGAATCATCTACGTGCGCGCCGAGTATCCCCTGGCCGTCCACCGCCTGAATCGGGCGATCGAGCAGGCGAGGGAGTACGGACTCCTGGGAGAGAACATTCTCGGTCGAGGCTTCAAGTTCGACATCGAACTGGTTGAAGGCGCGGGTGCTTTCGTATGCGGGGAAGAGACCGCGCTAATTGCTTCCCTGGAAGGCGAGGCCGGAAGACCACGACCGCGTCCTCCATTCCCCGCGCAGCGCGGACTGTGGGGAAAGCCGACCAACATCAACAACGTCGAAACCTGGTACAACATCGCTCCCATCGTCATGCGCGGTCCGGCGTGGTTCACGGAAACGGGCAGCGCCAAGAGCTCGGGAACGAAGGTTTTCTCACTGGTCGGCAAAGTCAAGAACACCGGCTTGGTGGAAATGCCGCTCGGAACGCCACTCAAGACCTTCATCTACGACATCGGCGAAGGTGCGGTGGCGGGGCGCCAGGTAAAGGCGATCCAAACCGGAGGACCTTCAGGCGGCTGCATTCCACAGGAGATGTTCGATACTCCCGTCGACTACGAGAATTTGGCACAGTTGGGCTCCATTATGGGCTCGGGGGGCATGGTGGTAATGGACGAAGACAATTGCATGGTCGACGTCGCCCGTTACTTCATCGAGTTCACTCACTCCGAGTCATGCGGGAAATGCATACCCTGCCGGGTTGGGCTGAACAAATGCCTGCGAATTCTGAACCGCGTCACAGAGGGCGCAGGGACAACACATCACCTTGAGATCCTCGATGAACTGAGCCGTTACATTCGCGATTGCTCGCTGTGCGGACTCGGACAGACTGCGCCCAATCCCGTACTCACCACGCTGCGGCACTTCCGGAACGAATTTGAAGATCACATCCTGGCCAACCGTTGTACCGCCGGTGTGTGTGAAGAGCTGGCGCTGTCGCCGTGTGAGAACAGTTGCCCGCTGCACATGAACATTCCACGCTTCCTGCAACTCTACAAAGAGGGCCGGTTGGAAGAAGCCTTCCTGTCCGTGATCCTCGACAATCCTCTGCCTTCTTCGACGGGGCGGGTGTGCCAGCATCCGTGCGACAGCCGATGCCGCCGCCAGACACTGGACCAGGCCGTCAACATGCGTGAAGTTCACCGCTTCATCGCAGACTCAATGTTCGCGTCCGACAAATTCGAGCCCATCGTACGGCAAATCATTACAAGAAAACTGGAAGCGACCGGACGCAAGATTGCTGTCATCGGTGCCGGCCCGGCCGGTCTTACGGCAGCGTTCTATCTCGCCATGCTCGGACACGATGTTACGGTCCATGACAGCAAATCCGAAGCCGGCGGGATGCTCCGCTTCGTACTGCCCGAGTACAGGTTGCCAAAATCCATCCTGCGGAGGGAAATCGAACTCATTGAACGCTTGGGGGTGAAGTTCGTCTTCAATACGCGCGTCGGCGTTGACCTTGCCTTGAATGATCTCGACGACCACTTCGACATGATCTTCCTTTCGATTGGCACGTGGAAGGAATCCTGGGTCTATCAATCCGGCACAGAATTAAAGGGTGTGTATCCCGCCCTCATCTTCCTGGAAGCGGTTGCATCCGGCCAGGAAGTGAATCTCGGCAAGCGGGTCGCGGTAATCGGCGGTGGCAATGCCGCCATCGACTCTGCGCGAACGTCGCTTCGCAAAGGCTGCGATGTGACGGTCTTCTATCGTCGCGAACGCAAAGACATGCCGGCCATTGAAGAAGAGACACGGGCTGCCAGAGAAGAAGGTGCCAAGTTCGTATTCCTCGCGGCGCCGCATCGCGTCATTGGCGACTCTAAGGGCAGCGTAAAGGCCATTGAAATCGTCAAGACTCGTCTCGGGGAATATGACTCATCCGGCCGTCGCAAACCGGTTGCGACTGACGAAATCCAGCGTTTTGATTGCGATTCGGTCATCTTCGCGATCGGCGAAACGGTGGACCTCGACTTTTGCCGGGCCTCCGGTCTGGTTCTCAAGGAGAGTGGGACGATCGAGGTAAACCGGTTCACGCTCGAAACCAGCAGGCCCCGGTTCTATGCAGGAGGTGACCTCGTGACCGGCGCGTCGAACGTGTCGAATGCGATGGCCTATGGCAAGCAGGCCGCCCGCAGCATCGACCTGCAATTGATGGAAGCCGATCGTTGGCAGAATCTCTATCCTCCGTTTGAGTACGATCAGATTCCGCCTGAGGAACCAAGCCCAAATCACCGTCATACCGGTCAGCCATTACCTCCCTCCGCTCGGGTCCGTTCGCAAGATGAGGTTGTACCTGGACTGAACGACGAAGAGGCAAAGGATGAAACTTGCCGATGCCTCCGGTGTGACGTCAAAGCCGTCAACGTGAGTTAGCGCTCAGCCGAAGGAGCAGACTTTGTCACAGAAGAAAATATCGATCCGCATCGACGGGGAGCTGATCAGTGCCCTTGAGAGACAGACGATCTTGCAGGCCGCCAAGGCCAACGGCAAATACATCCCTACGCTCTGCGACCTTGACGGTCTTACGGCCGTGGGGGCTTGCCGCATCTGCTTGGTCGAGGTTTCGGGCTCCGAACGTCTGTTCCCCGCCTGTACCACCCCGATCCAGGAAGGCATGTCGGTGACGACCAACTCTCCCAAGCTGACGCGCTACCGGCGCATTTCGTTGGAATTGCTCCTAATCGAGCGCAATCACGTGTGCGCGGTCTGTGTCTCCAATGGCCATTGCGAACTCCAGTCGATGGCGAGTTCGCTGGGAATCGCTACAGTGGGACTCGCCTACAACTTTCCGAAGCTCTCCATCGACATGTCGCACCCACGCTTCGTTCTCGATCACAACCGTTGCATCCTTTGCACGCGCTGTGTGCGCGTTTGTGCGGAACTCGAAGGTGCACACGTTTGGGAGATCACCTCACGAGGGATACACGCCCGCGTGGTGAGCGAAATGAATGAAAAGTGGGGCGACGCCTCGAGTTGCACCAGTTGCGGTAAGTGCGTGCATTCCTGCCCAACCGGAGCCCTGGCGGAAAAGGGCTGGGCTGTCGAGGAGATGGTCAAGAAGATCGATGCCGTGAGCTCACTGGTGCACCGGAGAGGGGTGCAAGCATGAAGAAGGTGAAGGTCGCGACAGTCTGGCTCGACGGATGCTCCGGCTGCCATATGTCTCTGCTCGACATGGACGCCGCCATTATTTCCCTCGGTCGAAAGATCGACCTGGTCTACGGCCCTTTAGTCGACGCCCAGGAGTTCCCCGAAGACGTTGACGTCACCCTCGTAGAAGGTGCGGTCAGTTCGCAGGATGATCTGAATAAGGTACAAAAGATTCGCCAGCGCACCAACATTCTCATCTCCTTGGGCGACTGCGCTGTTACGGGCAATGTCCCCGGAATGCGCAACTCCATTCCGGTTCAGAAGCTGTTGCAGAGGGTGTACGTGGATGGCGCCGATGAAAAAAGGGGCGTGCCATATGATCACGTTCCCGCCTTGCTCAAACAGGCCCGGCCGCTGCGCGAATTTGTCAAAGTCGACATTTGTCTGCCCGGCTGTCCGCCTCCTTCGAAAACCATTGTCAGAGTGATCAACGATCTGCTGGACGGCAAGAAGCCCAACGGCAATCTGAAAGTGAAGTTCGGATAAGGAGCCTGGGATGAAGCGCATCACCATCGAACCAGTGAGCCGCATCGAGGGACACGCCAAGATCACCATTCAACTTGACGATCAGGGACATGTGGCGAACACGGAATTCAACGTAACTCAGGTGCGCGGCTTCGAGAAATTCACTGAGGGCCACCCCTTCTATGAAATGCCGGGCATCACCGCACGCATCTGCGGCATCTGCCCGATCAGTCACTTGCTCGCGTCGGCGAAAGCATGTGACGCCATCATGGCTGTTCGCATTCCTCCGGTCGCACGGAAGTTGCGCGAACTCATCCACTACGCGCAGATTGTCCAGTCGCATGCTCTGAGCTTCTTCTACCTGTCCTCTCCTGACTTCCTGCTAGGGATGGATTCTGACCCGGCGTCGAGAAATGTACTCGGAGTTATCGCGGGCCACCCGGAACTCGCACGCGATGGCATCGAGTTGCGGAAATTTGGGCTGCTTATTATAGAGGGGCTTGCGCAGGAGAGGGTACATCCCTCCTGGATCGTTCCCGGCGGTGTCGCCACGTCGCTTTCCGATGGCACCCGTGACCGCATTCTTTCCGAGTTGCCGAGCGCAACGGGTATTGCCCAAAGAACGCTCACTTTCTTCAAGGGCGCACTGGACAACTACAAGGAAGAAATCGAATTCTTTGGTTCGTTTCCGACCATGTACGCCGGCCTCGTCGATCCTAAAGGGAATCTGCAGCTCTACGACGGCGGTTTACGTTTCCGGAATGCCAATGGCGATGTGGTTGAAGACTTTGTCTCGGCCGACGATTACTCGGAGTACATTGGCGAAGCCAGCCTCCGCGAGTCTTATCTAAAGGCCCCATTTTTCAAGCGGGTGGGATATCCCGCCGGTGTGTATCGGGTAGGGCCTCTCGCGCGCCTCAATGTTGCCAGCCAATGCGGAACACCCAAGGCAGATGCCGCATTCAAAGAGTTCCATCAGCGATTCGGCACCGTCGCAAACAGCGCCTTCTTGTATCACTACGCTCGTTTGGTAGAGATTGTCTACTCTCTGGAGAAGATCGAAGCGTTGCTGGAAGATCCGCGCATCCTCGACAGCCATACACGAGCTACCGCCGGCGTCAACGCACTCGAAGGTGTGGGCATGATTGAGGCTCCACGGGGTACGCTGATCCATCATTACAAGGTCAGCGAAGAGGGAGCGATCACTTGGGCCAATCTGATCGTGGCCACCGGCCACAACAATCTTGCGATTGGCCAGAGCGTTCAGCAGGTCGCCGAGCACTTCATCGACGGAACGAAGCTTACTGAGGGCATGCTGAACCGCGTCTCGGCCGTGGTAAGGGCCTACGATCCGTGCCTAAGCTGCTCAACCCACGCCTCGGGCCTGCTCCCGATGCAGATTCGCCTGCTGGATGCGACCGGAACCGTTATCGAAGAGTTGAGAACGGAGTAAGCCGGCGCGAAGGATCTCGCTGTCTGTATCCGACCGTGCCCAGGCAACGGCAGCCTAGAAGGTGGTCTTTGACGTTCCCATATTTGCGACGCCCCTGAAATCAGCAGTTCCAACTTTCACGACGGTCCCGCGAGACTGGGGCTTAGTCTCCTTCCCTTCCTCCGATTTGCTCTTTTCTTCCGAAGGAGGCGGCGACCCGGGCTTTTCCGTCCAAACGCCGTAGACTTTCCCACCATAGGCTGCCAGGCCGCTGTAATCCCCGAAGAACACTCCTCCAGCTTCGAAGGCCTCATCGGTCCAACCGTAATTCTCGAATGTATTTCCATGATCGGTGGAGCGCGCCAGCACAACGATCTGCTTACGATTCCCCGGATGGTTCCGTCGATCGTAGAAGATCACATTCACCGATCTATCCACCGGGTCAACGGCAAGCCACTGAAAGAACTGCTCGGCTCCATCATGCACTGCATCATTGTTCACCCGGGCAGCAGGGCTCCAGTGTCTGCCGCCATCATCAGAACTGGAAATGAATACATCGAGATCGCCGTTGCGGTAGTCGCTCCACGTGACGTAAATGCGCTTGCTGCTTGGGTCAACAGCGATCTGGGGAAATCCGTTCGCGCGGTCCAGCGTCTCGATGGCAAACATGATCGCAGCGGTATGAATGATCGCGCGCGCATGGGCAAAGCTCTTCCCTCCATCTCGCGATGAAGTAAACATCAGATCATCGTCCTGACTCCAGATCACATAAAGGGTCCCATCAGTACCCACTGCACCATCAAAACCCTCGACCGCGCCATTGTCATCTCGTGGAAGTCCGGGATGCGCATCGATCTCGACTGGCCTTGACCACGTCTTCCCGTCGTCCGTCGAGCGCGAGATCACCATCTGTGAGTCGGTCAGCCGCCACCGGGTCCAGCCGACGTACAAGTTCCCGGCGTACTTGCTGTTCGAGTTGTCGGCGACAATGTAAGGCTTGTCTTCGAACGGAATTCCGTCAGCCGTCGGCTGCTCGGCCACAGGAATGTGATCGGCCTCCCACGTCTTCCCCCCATCAAGCGACCTTCGAACGAATATGCCATTGCGCGTTGCCCCGTGTGCCCAGTAATTGAAAGTGCCGAGCTTGTCGAATGCGATGTAGCAGATGAACGCGTGACCTTGATTGTCAAAGGCGGTAGAAACGTCTCCGGAAACTCTGTAGTTCTTTGGATCAACTCCTTCGGCCAGTTGCCATGAAGTACCACCATCTTGCGAATAGGCCGCGTGTGCATTGTCCTGAAACACGGCGACCACCTGTTGTGGATTCGCGAGATTCACCGCAACACTGGGTTCTGTGAAGTATCCCGGCGTGGGAGTAAGGTTGAACACATGGGCCTGCGGAGCCTTCGGCAACTCCTGGCCATAGAGCAATCCGGTCAGGCTGATGCCGAACACAACCGGTACTCGAAGAACAATTCCCCTGCAAGATCGCGGCAAGAACATTTGTGTCCTCGATGAGGTGGTTGGGGCTTTGAACTATGAACGGTTGCTGTAACACAGGGCCGCGCCACCAGCGATCCCGGCGTCAGCCCCGTAACGGGCCATTACAAGCGGAATGTCTGCTGCATGTGGGTTCACACACCAGTTCGGAAGTTGTCCTTTGAGTTCCTCGAAAAACGGCTTAAGCATGGCTGCGACCCCTCCGCCGATCACGACTACGTCCGGATCGAGCAGATCAATGACGTTGCCCAGCCATGGTGCAAGTAGTTGGACCGTGTCGAGCAAAATCTCTTTGGCCAGCGCGTCACCCTGTGCGTAAGCGCGGCCCACGGTCTCGCTGGTCACGGCGGTGACATCGCCTCCCGCCAACGAAAGCAGCATCGCCCCCCGTGACGTGTCTGCTGCGATCCTCGCCCTTGCGCGCGAGCCGATCGCCGGACCTGCGGCAAGAATCTCGATGCACCCGCGCTTGCCGCAAGCACAGACTGGCCCGCGATAATCAATGCTGACGTGTCCGCCCTCACCTGCAGAACCAGTCTTGCCATGATAAATAGAGCCGTTGAACACGATCCCAGTTCCAATTCCTGTACCGATAGTCGCGTAGAAAACATGGCGGAAGCCCCGCGCTGCGCCCCAGAGAGTCTCGGCCAGAGCAGCGGCATTGGCATCGTTATCGACCTTCACGGGAACGCGGTACTTCGCGCTCACCCTTTCGGCCAAAGGAAAATTCCTCCAGCAGGGAACATTCGGCGGATTCAGAATAATGCCGCTCTTTGGATCAAGTGGACCTGGAGCACAGATCCCGATGCTTTCAATCTCCAGCGTCGTGCTAGATGACATGGAGTCAATCGCTCGAGTAACAGCGTCCAGCCCGGCCTCAGCCGAGCCGGTAGCAGCCATCGGCGAACGTTGCTGAGCGAGTATCTCACCCTCACGACTCACCACCCCGACCGCAACCTTGGTGCCGCCGATGTCGACTCCCAGTGCCGCCGTTGCAGTCATGGCCTGCTGTCCCCCGCTTCTGCAGGGATACCGGTAAACTGCACCTTAACCGTCTTGATCTCATAAGGTCTTGTCGGCACCTTCAAGGTTCCGTTCGCAAGGGACAAACCGCTCAATGGTTTCTCCATTAAATCGGTTTCAGATGCCGACATTGCGCCTGTCGGAAGTTGAATCGCCACATCGCCTTGCTTTCCCGCCCATTCGAAAAACCGGACCATTACCGCATTATCGTCTTCAGCTTTCTTAACAGCGGTCACAATGATGTTGTCGGAATTCGTCTGTACGAAAGAATGCTTCGCCGGAAGACTCCCTTCATGTCGGCCCGGAGTGAGGGCAATCAGCTTGTAATTCAATTCGTAGCCGTGCCGAATCGTCAGCGCCTCTTTCCAACCTCCTCCGTGCGGATAGAGAGAATAGGTGAATTCATGATGGCCCTCATCTGCATGGGGATCAGGCCACTCGGGCGATCGCAGCAGCGACAATCGCAGAACATTGCCTTTGGCATCGTATCCATACTTGCTGTCATTCAGCAGACTGAGCCCGTGTGTGGCATCGGATATGTCAGCCCAGCGGTATGCCGGAACTTCAAACTGCGCCTGCTCAGCGGGCGTGTTGCGCGTTGTCGGCCGCTCAACCGACCCGTAAGGAATTTCATACGTTGCCTTGTCGCTGTGTGCGCTCACCGGAAACGCAACCTTCAGCAGAATATGCTTCTCGCGCCACTCTGCCTGCATCTTCACATCGACTCGCGGCACGCCTGCGTACAGAGTGACGTCCCGGACGAACGTCGAGTTCTGAAAGTGATTCTTCACCCGAATCACCGCCCGCAGTGGACCACTTTCCACGAGTTTGACCTCGTCCGCCTTATCCAGATCCCAGTATTGCTTTTCAAAATCCGCGTCGATGTTCCATGCGTCCCACTGCTTCGGCTTATCAACAAATGTCTGCAGGAGATTGCCGCACGTGGAGTTCTTGGGTCCCCCGGTGTCGGTTTCGGCGGGTGCGAGAGCCTCGGTTCCACTTCGTTTGTCGAACAGGCCCGTCATGCACCCTGTCTGCGGGTCGATTTTCACGCGGATGAATTCATTCTCCATTGTGTCGGCCGAAGCCTTTAGCAGTGAATGGGTCGGCGCCGCCGCCGTCGCCGAACGAACAAAATAAGTCGTGTAGCCCAAAGACGGCGTGTTCGACAGGAGCAGGAAGTGTGCGCGATGTGTGTCGGAGTCCATCGAGAGTAACTGAGCTTCTGCCTGTCTTCCATTCGAATCAACGACCGCAATTTGTCGAGCAGGAGCGGGCAACTGGACTTCTACCTCTGACACATTGGTCCGAGGCCAGGAAAGGGAATTGAACAGCATCAGCGGTACCCCATCGCCAGTCGTATTCACATGGGCGGCAATTTCGCGAAGCGAAGCGTAGGTAATGTCGTTGGCCGCGCGGTCCACATTGTTTAGGTTTCGCTCGGCGTCGAGATAATTCACCGCGATCCCTGAACCCGGCATGATGTCGTGAAAGTGATCGAACAACAGGTTCTTCCACGCCTGAGTCATCACCTCTTGCGGATAGTGATGACCGTACAACGATGCCAGCGACGCGAACTTCTCCGCCTTCAGTACATTCTCTTCCGAGCGCCGGATCCGGCGCTTCGTTTCGGCCTGCGTCGTAAATACCCCGCGGTGATATTGAAAGTAGAGTTCTCCATCCCAGGTCGGTACCTGCATCGAGGGCAGCTTCTTCTCCATGTCGCTGAAGAACTCGCTGGCAAAACTGAACTCCAGCTTGGGAAAAACGAAATCTGGAGCGCGCATTTGCTCGGCATGATCGAGCATGACGCGAGTCGGCCCGCCACCGTGATCGCCCACTCCATACAGGTGCATCATCTCGGGCTTGTCGGGAATCTTCGGCCCGTAGATCGAGGGCATCCAGACCGCGACCTGATTCCCCAGAGGCTCGGCATCAATCGGGTCTGCATAGTCGTGGGGAAAATAAGTCAGCAGACGGCTGCCATCCGGTGCCTGCCACCAGAAAAACTTGTATGGAAACGTCGTAAACTCATGCGCCCACATAAGCTTTTGGGTAACGAAATAGTCCATGCCCGATCGCTTGTAGATCTGTGGCAGTTGCCAGTTGTAACCGAATGAGTCAGGATTCCATCCGATCTTCACATCGACGCCAAAGTTCTTCCGGAAATATCGCTTGCCCACTAGAATCTGTCGCACCAGCGATTCGCCATCGGGCATGTTGAGGTCAGGCTCGACCCACATTCCACCGATGATCTCCCAGCGGCCTTCCTTCACGCGCTGCTCTATCTCGTGATACAGATCCGGATATTTCTCCTGCATCCACTCGTAAGTCCGGGCCGACGACATGGTGAACTTGAAATCCGGATATTCCCGCATCAAGTCGAGCACACTCCGGAACGTGTTGCGAACAACTTCCACTGTCTCTGTCCACGGCCACAGCCACGCCATATCGATATGCGAATTGCCGACCGCGCGAATCGTGAACTGCTGCAGCCACGGCCTGAGCACTTCCAATTTGCCTTGCGCCGAACTCAGCGCTGTATCGAATGCTGCCTGGTCACCCCTGTCGAGAGGAGCGAAATCAATTGCCTGGAGCGCAGCCTCGAACTGGCGTTCACGCTCCGGCTTTCCATCTTCGTAAGCCGCGATGATAGGACGCACCGCCAGGAACTGCAGGCGAAGGCGGGCCGGGTCAGGACGCGTTTTGGGCGGATCAATCGTCAGTTCGCTGTGAACGAACTCCGATTGCGCCATATCTTCGGCGACGACACGCGCTGCCACCAGGAACTTCTGTCCCGGCTGCGCATTCTCGGTCAGGAGAACGGGCAGAATGTTGTCGTCGCCGCCGCGGTAGAGAACGGCGCCACTCGAAAACACTGTGATCATCAGGCTGTTCGGACTGCCGAAGCGCAAGTCCAGCCAAACCCGCGAGCCCTGCGTGGCATAGCCATTGATCTTCTCGGGAATTTGCACCCAGCGCCGGAAAACCCGTGCTCCCGTCCAATGCTCCTCACTGGCGTGCTCGCCTCCGGGCCCCGACACGTTCTTCACGCTGAACACACCCCAATCCGAGTCGTTCAAGCCCGGATCTTCCGGATGAGGAACATCGCCATGAAAACGCCATTCGGATTCGGATTGACGAGTGAGCGCGTTGAGTCGATCAAGCGTGGCTTTGTAAGGACCAGTGATGTTGCTTTGGGACAGTCCTGGCAGACAGTACACGAGAATAAAGAGGACGAAAATGGCGGCTAAACGCTTCATATAAGGGCACGACCTTTCTCGCGGATCAAGTGCAACACAGGCTGAGCACGCAACGAAAGCTATTTGCTGAGTATCAATGAAGAAGCTAAGTTGCTGATTTTACAGTGTCGACCGCCAGAATGCCTGCGCCCGCAAAAATTCTGATTCCTTTTATCGAAATTTTGAGTCTAAGGCCGAGAACAGTAATGTTGACGCGGGCCAGAACAGCCCGTAGAATCTAGCCTCGAATGTCAAGTAGCTCCCATCTTCGCGCGACGTGCTGCTGCATCTGTTGTTGTTGCTGTTGTTGTGGATGCGTGCGCTCTGGCGCGGGGAGGCTGCTGACCTAAGAATTTCTTCTTAAGATAAGCACTCATCAACCCACCGCCAGACGATTCTGGCGGTGGGTTTTTTATTGCTCGAATTTGAGAATGAATCAGACAACGACAAAGAAAGAGACCACGGCGCAACGCGTAGAGCGCCTCAAGCGCGCAATGAATCCGTGGGAGGGCCTGGACGAAATTCGCCGCTTCGCGCGCGATGGCTTCGATTCCATTCCGCCCGAATGGATCGGCACGTACTTCCGCTGGTGGGGCGTTTATACGCAGGGAGACGGCGCCGGCGTTACGGGCGGCCAGGGAGGCGTCGGGCGGGCGTTACAGCGGTTCATGGTGCGCATCCGAATTCCCAATGGCATCATGACCTCCCGTCAGTTACGCGCCATCTCGAACCTTACCCGCCGCTACGCCCATGGCATTGCCGATCTCACCGTCCGTCAGAACATTCAACTCCATTGGGTCACCATCGAAGCGCTACCAGCGGTCCTCGAAGGCTTGTGGCGGGTGGGGCTGAACACAACCGGAGCCTGCGGCGACGTTGTGCGAAACGTCACTGGATGCCCTGTGGCTGGAGTTGACGCCGACGAGATTATCGACGCTTCACCGTTTGTCCTCGAAACCTCACAACTGCTGGCGGGAAATGCAGAATTCTATAACCTGCCACGCAAATTCAAGATCTCGATTGCGGGATGCCACTCCTGGTGCTCCTATCCTGAAATCAATGACATCGGTCTGACTGCCACCACTCGAACCGTAGCAGGGAAACGGGAAGTTGGGTTTTCGCTCCGCGTCGGCGGAGGCCTTTCGGCCGAGCCCTACCTCGCTCAGCACCTGGATGCATTTGTGCAGCGGCGTCAGGTCGTGCCAGTCATTAAGGCAATTGCTGAACTGTTCCGCGATTCTGAAGTTCTGCGCGAGCACCGCGAGCGCGCGCGGATGAAGTTCCTCTTCCTGCGCCATGGGTGGACCGCCGAGCGTTTCCTCGAGGAATTGCACCAGCGCATAGGTTTCCGTCTCGATCCAGCGGCGGAAGAGCATCCGCCCGACGACGTCTATCGTGATCACGTCGGCATTCACGCCCAGAAGCAGCCCGGCCTCTCGTATGTCGGAGCTGTTGTACTGCGGGGCCGCGTCTCAGCCGACCAGATGCAGGCAGCCGCCGATCTTGCCGAGCGTTACGCGGACGGCGAACTGCGCGCCACCAACATGCAAAATTTGCTGATTGTGAACGTGCCCACGATCAATGCCGATGTGTTGGCGGGTGAACTGAACGAAATCGGATTCCAGGTAAGCGGTTCGGCGTTCGCACGCGGCACGGTGGCGTGCAGCGGAACCGAGTTCTGCAAACTGGCCATTACAGAAACTAAGAGTTTCTCGCGCTGGTTAGTGGAACAGATGGAAGAGCGCCTGCCAGGTTTCGATCAACACTTGAAACTGCACGTCACTGGCTGCCCGAACAGCTGCGGACAGCACTGGATCGCTGATATCGGCATCGAGGGCAAGAAGATCAAAGTCAATGGCAGTCTGGCTGACGCTTACTACTTCTGCGTGGGCGGCGCTTTAGGCCTGCACCAGTCAACGGCCCGGCCCGTGGGTTATCGCTGCCTTGCAACAGAAGTACCCGACGCGCTCGAACGTCTCCTGGACCGCTATCTGGCTGATCGAGAACCATCCGAGAACCTGCGGAGCTTTTTCGCGCGTCACAGCGACACGCAGATCCGCGAGTTTCTGGCGGGAGAAAACGTTCCGCCAGTCGCCCGGGATGTGCCCTCCCCGCAAAATCTGGCGCACTTGGCAGGAGGTATCGGTGACTAGCTTATTTCCAATGTTCATGAAGCTGACCGGAAGACAGGTCGTGATCGTCGGAGCCGGAAAAGTCGGCGAACCGAAGATTGCGGGCTTGCTCGAAACTGGCGCCCGCATTCGAGTAGTCGCTCTCGATGCCACCTCTGCGGTACGCGAATGGGCCCGGGCGGGGAAAATCGAATTGGAACTGCGTGCCTTCGCCAACGATGATCTGCATGGTGCCTTTCTGGTGGTCGTCGCCACCGCCGCAAGGACATTGAATGAGCGGGTGTATCACGAGGCGCAACGACTCGGTGTTCTCTGTAATGTCGTCGACGTTCCCGATCTTTGCGATTTCTTCTATCCCTCGATCGTTCGCAGGGGTGACCTGCAAATTGCAGTGTCGACCGCCGGACGGAGCCCTTCATTGGCGCAGAAGATCCGGCAACAACTCGAAAAGCAGTTCGGACCTGGATATGCCACGTGGGTAGCCGAACTAGGAGAAGCACGCAAGCGGATTCTAGAGAGCGATCTCGAAAAGGAACGCAAGCTCGATCTCCTTCATTCGCTGGCGAGCCGGGAAGCGGTTGAGGCAGCGTTGGCTGCGCACCACGGATTGGCAGCCGAACTCGTGTCCCACGGAGAAAAAGCATGAAAGGCAAAGTCTTTCTCGTGGGCGCAGGCCCCGGCGATCCAGAGTTGCTTACGGTAAAGGCTCTGCGGTTGCTTCAGAGTGCCGAAGCTGTCTTGTATGACGATCTGGTTTCTCCGGAGATCCTGAAGGTCATTCCGTCTGCCGCGCAGCTCCACAACGTCGGCAAGCGATGCGGCAGAAAGAAGATCCAGCAGGAAGAAATCAATTTCTTGATGATCGCTCTCGCGGATTCGGGCCTGCAGGTAATCCGATTGAAGTCCGGCGATCCGATGATTTTCAGCCGTGCGGGAGAGGAGATCGAAGCTCTCCGCCGGGCTAGCGTGGACTATGAGATCGTTCCAGGCGTGACGGCGGCTCTCGGGGCGGCAGCTTCGGTACACATACCTTTGACGCATCGCCACGTGTCGTCTGCAGTGGTATTCCTGACCGCCCATCAAGCTGCAAACAGTCAGGCCGCCGATTGGGAAAAGTCGGCGGGCAGCGGTGCGACTCTCGTGATCTATATGCCCGGACACAATCGCATCAATCTTGCCATGAGACTCAAAGCTGCCGGGTTGGCAGGCGATACTCCCGCCGTCGTTATTTCGCGGGCGAGCACACCGCACCAGCAGATCTTCCGTACGACGATCAGTCAGTTGCAGTTTTCCCACCGGTTCGCAGCTCCGAGTTTGCTCATAGTTGGCGATGTCGTTCGACTCGCGGACAGGCAACTCGAAACTGCAATTCCGGCCGAGCTGATTTCGGCATTCGCCACAGATTCCATCCCAGAGGAGCCAGTTGCGTGAAAGAGTTTATTCACCCCTCTACCCAGAACGACAGTCAACTTCGGGTGACCCGGGTCCAGCATGCTGCGGAAACCTGGTCCCCGCAACACGCTCTCACTTGGGCGTTCGAGACATTCGGCAACACTGTGGCGATTTCCTCGGCGTTTGGCGCCGAAGGTATGGTCCTGATCGACATGGCCTCGCGTATCAGCAAGGACTTCCGCTTGTTCACCGTCGATACGGAGTTTCTTTTTCCCGAAACCTATAACCTGATGGACCGCATTGAGGAGAAGTACGGCATCTCAATCGAGAGGGTGTATTCCGCGCTCTCCCCCGAAGACCAGCAACGCGTTCACGGAGAAGGCTTGTGGAGCCACAATCCCGATCTCTGCTGCAATCTGCGGAAAGTTGAACCCCTTCGCCGCAAACTCGGCGAGTTAAGCGCATGGATTACGAGCATCCGCCGCGATCAAACCTCGGTTCGCTCGGCTGCGAGAAGAGTAGAGTGGGATGCCAAGTTCGGGCTTGTGAAGGTGAATCCCATCGTTGACTGGTCCTCTAAGCAGGTGTGGCGCTATATCCACGATCACGACGTGCCCTACAACGCACTCCATGATCAGGATTACCCAAGCATCGGCTGCACTCACTGCACCCGGGCAGTAAGACCCGGAGAGGATCCGCGCGCCGGTCGTTGGCCGGGATTCAATAAAACCGAATGCGGACTGCACATCATCGAGCCGGTTGCAGCGACGGTGCAGGTAGCGGCCGCAACGGCAGAGAGCGGCGACTAGCTATCTCTCGTTTACCCAGCCTGGCAGAACGCGCTCGAAATCCCTCCCCAATCGTGCGTAGGGTCTACTCGAGAAAAGAACGCGCTATGCAGGCGCCGCACGGATTCCTCTGCTTTCGACTCGTCCACCAGGAACGATAGCGTCCGCTCTGATGCTCCCTGGCATAAGACACGGACGTCCATGTCGGAAACAGTCGCAAAAACTCGGCTCGCGACCTCAGGCTGTCGCCGGATATTCTCTCCCACAAGGCACACAAGCGCCTTGTGATTTTCCCAATGTACAGCCGACACTTCCTGAAGATCTTTGACAATCTTGGGTAAGGCAAGGTTTGAACCCACCAGAAGCGATATCCGATCGACCGAAGTTCCCATCACACCTACCGTGCAGTTGTTCTCCTCTAGAACGCTAAACACGGTATTCAACAACGCAGCATCGACACCTTGTCGCGGCTGGACTTCAAGCAGAACCACATTTCGCTTTGCGGTAATCGCGCTTACGCGGTTGCCCGCGCCGCTCCGTGCGGTGATCTCCGTGCCGTAGCGCTCGGGATGCCGCGAATTCAACACATGCACAGGAATGTTCTCCCGCATTGCAGGCGCGAGCGTTGCCGGGTGCAGTACCTTCGCTCCAAAATGCGCCAGATCGGCTGCTTCCTCGAAACTGAGTTTGCGGATCACGCGCGCGTCTGGGCAAAGCTTGGGATCCGTCGTCATCACTCCGTCGACATCGGTCCAGATTTCAATGCGGGCCGCACCGATCGCCGCGCCAACGATGGCCGCGCTAAAGTCCGACCCGCCACGTCCCAGCGTAGTCGCAACTCCGTCCGGCGTGGATGCAATAAAGCCGCCAAGCACAGGAATATTTCCAGCTCGTAATAGAGGATTCAACAGGTCCTGCACCCGCTGGTTGGTCAACTCCAAAAGTGGACTGGCTTGTCCGTGACGGGCGTCAGTAAGGATGCAACTGCGGGCATCAACATGCGAGGTACATAGCCCAGCTTCAATCAGCGCCCAACTGACCAACCTGCTCGAAAAACTTTCTCCAAAGCTCGACAGTCGATCCTCCGCCTTCAGGTCAAGATGCCGGGACAGTTCCAAATCCTCGAGCAGACACTCCAGCGCCTGGAACTCGCCGCGTAACTGGGTGTGCAGCGAGCCATTCGCCAAAGCGCTCAGAAGGGAGTCGGCGAGTTGTTCATGGCGGACGTAGATGTTTCGGACGGTTGCCAGCGCCGCTCCCAAATGGCCATTCGATGCTGCATTTCCGGCCTCCAGCAATTGGTCGGTTACCTTCGCCAGGGCGCTGACCACCACGACTGGTTGTGCGTTCAGCCGGCTTTTTACGATGCCGATTAGCCGCTGGATAGCGTTGGCGTCCTCCACCGAGGTTCCTCCAAACTTCATCACCACGACATCTTCGCCGCCTTCAAACCTACTTTGTCGCTGTAGACCGCTCATGTTGTTCGACTCCATTCGTCAGAAACCGCCAAAAGCAAAAACCCACCGCCAGATCGCTTCTGGCGGTGGGTTCGGTGAACTTGCTTAAGACTGCTTTACTTCATCATCCGTTCCCGTCCTCCAGAAGACACGTAATTCGTGTCGACATGCCTGTGCCTGTCGATGTAATTCGCTTCGCCTTCTGGATGAGGGTTTTCATGAAAGCAGTATTTCTAGACGCCTGAAGAGCATATCGGACGCATGCCGCCCGAGTTAAATTCAAAATTGTGATGATAGAAATCGAAATTTCAGGTCCCGCGCCTAAGCGTCTGACTTCTTCACATGGGTAGCAAATTGCCGTAAGAGCGCCACAAACGCCGTAGAGGCCACAGAAAGGGTCCGGTCCCGGCGATAGGCAAGGCCCAGTTCACGATAAAGTTCTGCATCTTCAAGGTCGATCAGCTTTACGCGTCCCGCATCGACCTCATCCCGCGCAAATGACGCACTAATCAGCGAGACTCCCAGATCCGCCGCCACAAAGCTCTTGATCATTCCAATGCTCGGTAGCTCCATCCTCACCTGAAGATCAGCGTTATACGGCCGGAAGAGTTTGTCCAGAAGTCGCCGGGTATGGCCTGTCTTGGGGAATAGCAACGGCTGTTTGACAATCTCGCTGACCGGCACCACGTTGTGCTTTGCCAGGGGATTTTTCGGGCTCACCATCAACATCAACTTATCGCGGAAAATCGGCTGGATCTTCAGGCTGGGCGACTGAATGGGAAGCGTTAGGATCCCCACTTCCACTTCGCCGTTCTCTAATTTTTCTACGATCTTGTAACTGAAGTTGCGGTAGATGCTGATTTGTACCGGCGGATACCGCCGGCAATATTCCGCAAACACCTCCGGCAACACATACAAACACGTAGCCTCGTTCGCTCCCACCCGCAGCGTGCCGCGGGGCGTGGTGCTATGGTCAGCGACCGCCGTAAGCGACTCATCTCTAAGATTCTTCAGGCGCTCCGCATATTCGTAAAAAATCTGGCCCGCAGGGGTAAGTTTCACGGTTTTGCCGGAGCGGTCCAGCAAACGATCGCCATACTCCTGTTCGAGTTGGCGGATTTGGGCACTCACCGCCGATTGCGATCGAAACACCTTTTCCCCCGCACGGGAAAAGCTACCTTGTCGGGCGACTTCGAGGAACGTAATGAGTTGATCAAAGTCCATGGGTTGGCCGAATTATAGCGGACTCATCCTGAATTCGCGGTTAATTCCTTACCCACTGTTTGCCGCCGCAAGTACGGAATTTTTTATAGGAACGATCAAAATTCTGCATTGTACTTTGTTGCCCCATAAGCCTTATTAAAAAGAGTCGCAGTAGTTCCTGAGCACAAGTGTGCCGCCGCCTGTTCGCCCCCGCCGGTACGCCTAACTACAGGTAATTCAGCCGTTTTTCGAAGTTGTGCGATGGAGTCCTTTGATGACGCGTCTCAACCCGACCCATGGTTTACCCCCGGCGCAGGGTCTCTACCATCCGGCCCATGAGCATGACGCCTGTGGAATCGGGTTTGTCGCCAGCATCTCTGGCACGAAGAGCCACGACATTATCAAGAAGGGGATTCAGGTCCTCCTGAACCTTGCCCATCGCGGCGCTTGCGGATGTGATCCCGAGACCGGCGACGGCGCTGGCGTCCTCATCCAGATTCCCCACAAATTCTTTGCGCGCGAGTGCGAAAAATTGGGATTCACCCTGCCCAAGCCCGGTATGTACGGCGTGGGTATGGTTTTCCTTCCCGTGGAAAAGCATCAGCGGCTTACTTCCGAAGGAATCCTCGAGCGAATCATTAAAGAGGAAGGGTTGTCGGTTCTCGGATGGCGCGATACGCCGGTCTACGCCTCGGCGATCGGCCGTGTGGCGCGTGCTTCCCAACCCTATATTCAGCAGATCTTCGTCGGCTGTGCTCCCGGCATGGACGAGGATGCCTTCGAACGGAAGTTATATATTGTGCGCAAACGCGCGGAAAATGAGATCCGCGAAGCCGCAGTCGAAGATGCTGAGATGTTCTACATCCCGTCCCTTTCCTGCCGGACGATTGTTTACAAGGGCCTCCTGCTTGCGCAGCAGATCACGAACTTCTATCGCGAACTCGCTGATCCCGACGTTGTGAGTGCGTTGTGCCTGGTCCACCAGCGTTTCTCCACGAACACATTTCCAAGCTGGCAGCGCGCACACCCCTATCGATACATCGCGCATAATGGCGAGATCAATACTCTCCGCGGCAATGTGAACTGGATGCATGCCCGCCAGTCTCTGCTGAGTTCGCCATTGTTCGGCGACGATATCAAAAAGCTGTTCCCCATCATCGCTCCCGACGGCAGCGACTCGGCGAACTTCGATAACGCAGTCGAACTGCTTGTACAGGCTGGGCGCAGTATTCCCCATGCCATGGCCATGCTGATTCCCGAAGCTTGGGCCGGCAATCCACACATGAGGCCGGAGAAGCGTGCCTTCTACGAATATCACGCTTGCGTGATGGAGCCGTGGGATGGGCCGGCAGCCATTGCCTTCACCGATGGCCGCGTGATCGGTGCAACTCTCGATCGCAACGGACTCCGGCCTGGACGGTACGTCGTTACGCACGATGATTTGGTGGTGATGGCGTCAGAAGCAGGTGTGCTCGACGTCGCGCCGGAGCAGGTAAAGCGGAAAGGCCGTCTTCAGCCCGGCAAGATGTTCCTGGTCGATACCCTAGAAGGCCGCATCATCTCTGACAGAGAGATCAAGCAGAAACTGGCTTCGCGCCAGCCCTATGCGGAGTGGCTGAAGGAAAATCAGATCACGATGGATCAGTTGCCGGAGCCCTCGCGCATGCACTACCCCGACGCCGAGACTCTGCTGCGCCGGCAACGAGCCTTCGGTTATAGCGACGAAGACTTGCGCATGATTCTTGCCCCGATGGCGACCAAGGGCGAGGAACCTGTCGGTTCGATGGGCACGGACACGCCGCTGGCGTGTCTCTCGGACAAGCCACAGTCACTTTTCAATTATTTCAAGCAGCTCTTTGCCCAGGTCACGAACCCTCCCATCGATCCGATTCGCGAAGAGATGGTGATGTCGCTCATCAGCTATATCGGCAGTGAGCGCAACATTCTCGAGGAAGCGCCCCAGAACTGCCACATGCTGAAACTGGCGCATCCGCTGCTGACCAATCGCGATCTGGAAAAATTGCGCCGGGTTTCCAACCGCGACTTGCTGGCTACAACACTGCCCGCTCTGTTTCGCGCCAAAGAAGGCGAAGCCGGACTGAAACGTGCACTTGACGAGTTGTGTCAGCGCGCTTCATTCGCAGTCAAAGCCGGATACTCCCTGCTGATTCTCTCCGACCGTGGGGTCGACAAGGATTATGCGCCCATTCCGTGTCTGCTGGCTCTGGCCGCCGTCCATAACCTGCTTGTGCGCGAAGAAACGCGCACCCAGGTCGCTCTGATCACGGAATCTGGTGAACCCCGCGAGGTCATGCACTTCGCTCTGCTCAGCGGCTACGGAGCCAGCGCGATCAATCCCTACCTCGCACTGGAAAGCGTCGAAAACCTCGCTTGGCGTGGAGAGTTGGGCAACGGTGTTACTCCTGAGGTTGCCGTAAAGCACTTCCTGAAGGCGATCAAGAAGGGTCTCCTGAAGACGTTCTCGAAGATGGGCATCTCCACCCTCCAAAGCTATCAGGGAGCCCAGGTCTTTGAAGCGATCGGTCTCAACAAGGATTTGATCGACAGCTACTTCGCTGGCACCACATCGCGGATTGAAGGAATTGGACTCTCGGTTCTGGCGACTGAAGCTGTCTTGAAGCACGATTATGCGTTCAGTCCTTTGACCGATTTCGAAACCGAACTCACGGTCGGCGGCAACTATCACCAGCGGGTCAACGGTGAATACCATCTGCTCAATCCGCTGACCATCAGCAAGCTCCAGCATGCCGTTCGGCAGGAGAGCTTCAAGACCTTCGAGGAATATACCGATCTCATCGACAAGCAAAGTGCGCAACTCTGCACGTTGCGCGGATTGATGAAGATCAAGAAGAGCGCCGCGCCCGTGCCGCTCGAAGATGTGGAGCCTGCGAAAGAAATCGTCAAGCGCTTCACTACCGGGGCAATGTCATTTGGGTCGATCAGTAAGGAAGCGCACGAAACGCTCGCCATCGCGATGAACCGCATCGGCGGAAAGTCCAATACCGGCGAGGGCGGCGAAGACGAAGAACGCTTCAAGCCCGATGCCAACGGCGATTTGCGCCGCAGCGCCGTGAAGCAGGTGGCCTCGGCTCGTTTTGGCGTAACGGCCAACTATTTGGTAAACGCCGACGAACTCCAGATCAAAATGGCGCAGGGTGCGAAACCGGGTGAGGGAGGCCAGCTTCCAGGCCACAAGGTTGATGACGTCATCGCCCGGCTCAGGCACTCGATCCCCGGCGTAGGCTTGATCTCGCCACCTCCACATCACGACATTTATTCCATCGAAGATCTTGCGCAGTTGATCTATGACCTGAAGAACGTCAATCCGCAGGCGCGTATCGCGGTCAAGTTAGTAGCGGAGGTCGGTGTCGGTACGGTTGCGGCAGGTGTCGCGAAAGCGCATGCAGACGTGGTCCTGATCAGCGGCGACAGTGGCGGGACCGGGGCATCCCCGCTGAGTTCCATCAAGCATGCCGGCATCCCGTGGGAATTGGGTCTCGCTGAGACCCAACAGGTCCTGCTGCTCAATGACCTGCGCAGCCGCATCCGGGTGCAGACCGACGGCAAGCTCCAGACCGGCCGCGATGTTGTCATGGCCGCACTCCTCGGCGCCGAAGAATTTGGCTTCGCAACCACCCCGCTGATTGCGATGGGCTGCGTGATGATGCGCAAATGCCACCTGAACACCTGCTCGGTCGGCATCGCCACGCAGGATCCGGAACTGCGCAAGAAGTTCCAGGGCCAGCCCGAGCACGTGATCAATTTCTTCTTCTTCATCGCCGAGCAAGTCCGGCGTTACATGGCAGAGATGGGCTTCAGCACCGTCGATCAGATGGTCGGGCGCGTCGACATGCTAGAAGTTGACGCGGCCGTGGCTCACTGGAAAGACCACTGGAAAGCCCGCGGGATCGATCTTGCCTCAATCCTCTGCAATCCCCCGGTGCCATCTCGCGTTGCCAGACGCTGCGTACACGCACAGGATCATGGCTTGAACAATCTGCTCGACCATCAACTCGTCGAGCACTCACTCGATGCTCTGCTCAGTTTGAGTTCCGTCGAAATCAACCTGCCTGTGCGCAACGTGCACCGCTCGGTCGGGACCATGCTCAGTGGTGAGGTCGCGCGCCGATACGGATCTGCTGGCCTTCCCGATGACACGGTGCGCATTCATCTTTCCGGCTCCGCTGGCCAGAGCTTCGGCGCTTTTCTCGCGAAGGGAGTTACGCTGAAGCTCGAAGGCGAAGCCAACGACTATGTGGGGAAGGGCCTTTCTGGTGGCCGCTTGATTGTATATCCGCCTCGCGGTTCTACGTTCGCTGCCGAGGAGAACATCATCATCGGCAACGTCGCCCTTTACGGCGCAACCAGCGGGGAAGCGTTCTTTAATGGCGTTGCCGGCGAGCGATTTGCTGTGCGCAATTCCGGATCGACTGCGGTTGTCGAGGGTGTCGGCGATCACGGGTGCGAGTACATGACGAACGGTTTGATCATTGTCCTCGGTTCCTGCGGCCGCAACTTTGCCGCAGGCATGAGCGGCGGCATTGCATACGTGTTCGACGAACAGGGGGACTTTACCGAGAAGCGCTGCAATCTGGAATCGGTAGATCTCGAACCTCTCCTGGAAGTACAGGATCTCCAACTCGTCCGCGATCTCGTTCGCCGTCACATGGAGTCTACGGGCAGCCAGTGTGCGAAATGGATCCTGGAAAACTGGAACGAAGCGGTTTCCCGGTTCATCAAAGTCTTCCCGCACGAGTACAAGCGTGTATTGGGTGTGCCGAGAGTCGATCAAGCATATATTCCGGGCGAAACTATCGCGGTTCTAGCCAACGCGGAGCAGGTGCAGCATGGGTAAAACTACCGGATTCATGGACTACTCCCGCGAACTGGCTCCACGCAGACCGGTGCTCGAACGCGTGAACGACTGGTTTGAGATTTATCAGGACTTTCCCGAGGAACAGCTCCGCAAGCAGGGTGCTCGATGTATGGATTGCGGTGTGCCCTTCTGCCAGACTGGATGTCCCGTCAACAATCTCATTCCCGATTGGAATGATCACGTCTACCGCGGGCAATGGAAAGAAGCGGTTCGCCAGCTGCATGCGACCAACAACTTCCCTGAGTTCACAGGCCGCATTTGTCCCGCTCCTTGCGAAGCCTCCTGTGTCTTAGGCATTACCGAGCCTGCGGTCACCATCAAACAGAACGAGAAGAATATCGTCGAGCGCGGATTCCTCGAAGGTTGGATTCACCCGGTTCTTCCCAAACAACGAAGCGGTAAGTCGGTGGCAATCATCGGTTCCGGACCCGCAGGACTTGCGGCCGCACAGCAACTCTGCCGTGCGGGTCACGCGGTTACGGTTTACGAGAAAGCCGATCGCATCGGCGGTCTGCTTCGCTACGGCATCCCCGAGTTCAAGCTGGAGAAGCACATCATTGATCGCCGCCTCGAGCAGATGGCTGCCGAGGGCGTTAAGTTCGTTACCAATGGGCATGTTGGAGTAAACGTCGCAGTCGAGGATCTGCGTCGCGACTTCGCTGCGATGGTGCTCGCGGGAGGAGCCGAGCACCCTCGCGAGCTGAAGATCCCAGGTCGCCAGTTGAAGGGAATCCACTTCGCCATGGAGTTCCTGCCGCAGCAGAATAAGCGCTGCCACGGCGACACGATCGACTCCGCCGTCGAGGTCCTTGCGACAGGCAAGCGCGTCGTAATCATCGGTGGCGGCGATACCGGGGCTGACTGCCTTGGAACTTGCCATCGTCAGAAACCGACCTCCGTGCACCAGTTCGAGATCATGCCGAAGCCGCCGGACGAGCGTTCTTCGCAAACGCCTTGGCCACTCTGGCCCATGCAGCTTCGAACTGAAGCGGCTCACGAGGAAGGTGGCGTCCGCGACTGGAGCATTGCCACCACCAGTTTCGCGGGTGACGACAACGGAAATGTGAAGCAACTTCACGCCGTTCGTGTCGGTCCGCCTCCGAAGTTCGAGCCAATTGCCGGTACGGAATTCACAATCGGCGTCGACCTTGTTCTCATTGCAATGGGATTCCTGGGTCCTGTGCGCAATGGAATGATCGAGCAGCTTGGCGTACAGCTGGATAATCGCGGAAACGTCGCGACCGACGAGAATTACATGTCTTCGGTCCCGGGAGTTTTTGCGGCCGGCGATATGCGGCGCGGGCAGTCGCTGGTCGTGTGGGCCATTTCCGAAGGTCGCAAGGCCGCAGCTTGCGTCGACCAATACCTCAGGCAACTCACCGCGCAGCCGCGCGTCGAGCCGACGCAGATCTATCCCAACGCTATTCGGATCGCGTAGCGGCCTCGACTTCGCCGAAGAGTTGCGCCAGTCGGCGCGCGTCCTCGGAGGAGTTGCCAAAACGTGCTGACTCATAGGCGTAGGTGAACTGGGTTACCGGCACCCGCAATTTGCCGTCAGGGATCCTGCGGATGAATTCCTGGGCAGTCTCCGCTTCCGCCTTGTCCAGCCCGGCTCGCGCCAATAGTCGAGTCATGCGTTGATACCACAGCGCAGCAGCCTGGTCCGGTGAGCGTTCCGGATGCTTTCCAAGCCGCTTCTCTTGCAGCATACGAACCATCTGACCCATATTTGCGAGTACGAGCAGCGCGAGAATCACGGCACCCGCAATCAGCATCCACCGGCGAGGAGAACTCTCAACCCGCTGCTGCGTGCTTCGGGCCCACAGAAGCATGGACGCGTAGTGAGCCCGTGCCCACAAGCGTGCTCCGTCCCACAGACCGTGCGAAGTGTTGATGGCGGATCGCGTAAGCATGTACTGATTGGAACTGTCGTAGGTGATGACCCAGTCGCGCCAGAACGAAGCCGCCGCGTCCATGTAGAGGGAGAAGCGTCCCCAACCATGCGGGGTCCCTCCGCTTGACGCCGGCGTTGGATCGAACGTTTGCCAGCCATAACCTGGGTAGTATGCTTCGACCCAGGAGTGAGCATCTTTGGCGCGCACCACGTAGCTTCCCGTGATGTCGTTAAACTCATCACTGCGGAATCCATTCACGACGCGCGACGGAATCCCCAGCGTACGCAGCATGACGGCCATCGACGAAGCGAAGTACTCGCAATGTCCCCGCTTGCGCTCGAACAGAAAGTTCGCAATAGGGTCCTTTACTTCCTGCTGAGGCAGTTGCAGCGTATAGCCGAAGCGAGTCCGAAGGTAATTCTCGATGACGGTGGCTTTGTCGAAATCGGTCTTGGCGGAACGCGTGATTTGCGAAGCCAGCTGCGGGATTCGCGGGTCCATTCCATGTTCTGGCAGGCGAAGATAAGTCTCGGTAATGTTCGCTGGATAATTGCGTCCCGACGTACGCAATTCCGCGAGAGTCGGAGTTGCAATATCGGAGGTGGCTTCGTATCGGCTGATGGCGTGCTGGAAGTCGTAGTCGTAGATGGCTCCGCCGGAATCACCTCGAATCTGGCGGTAATCTCCCCGCAAACTGAATGCCCAGGGTGCGAGGAAGAAAACGTTCGTCCCAATCGGCTCCATCAGCACCTTGTAGTGAATCAGTTTCTCGCGCTGCAGGCTGGCAGTGGCGTAAGAGCGCGCCGCTCGTCCATCGCTGGGTAACGCGAAACTCGTATCAGGCCTGCGCGACAACGCGGAAGCATCATTCTGGTTGCTCCATGTGTGTCCGTCGAAGTCGGCGAGCGAGACTCCGCGCCAATGCAGATCATAAAGGCCGGTCTTGTCGCCTTCGATTTGAATGTGCATCACGACCGAGTTGGATTGCTGAATCTGCCCGATCTGGCCGAGTTGAACATGATCGCTGAAGCCGGAAGAGAAATCCGTGCCGTAGGAGTAGCCCCCGAGATAACCCGCTGACATGCGCGGCATGACGAAGAACAATCCGGCGGCCCAGATCAGAATCATCAGCATCAACGCAGGCATGAAGCGAACCAGCGAGAACGCGAGGTGCCGATGTTCGTGCGGATCGCTCGAATGCCGCGCTTGGATGTTCGCCGCGAGTCCCGATCTCCGCATCTCCATCAGGACGAAAGTCGCGATCGCCATCAGCATGAAGGCCGCAAAGCAAAACAGGAAAGTGCTGTCGACGGTTAACACGGCCGAAGCTAGCACCATGAGGAAGGCAAGAATCGCCAGGGTGATGTGATCGCGTTCGCGTCGCAGGGAAAACATTCTCACCACCACACCGAACAGCGCGAGATGGATGGTGGCGGAAAGAAAGCTGCGCGAAACTGCTGCGTAGTCGATGGCAAAGAACACGAAATAAAGGACCGATAACGGTGTTGTCCAGCGCTCAGGGATGACAAAACTGCGTCGCTTGGCCAGCAAGTAACCGCGGATCGCCAGCGCGGTCGCGACCAGCACGGTGGAAAGAAGGTCAAGTCCACCTGTCCCGACCAACGTGCCAAAACCGGAAAGCACGAGAAGATACAGGGCGAGTTCGAAGTAATGGTCGATCGCCCTTTGCATGGAAATCACGCCGGGATTTTTCGAGGCCGTGGACATTCCCGTGGAATAGTCTTGCGTTCCATTGTTCGATAAAGCCATCAAGGAAGGGAAGGGAAAGCAAGCGGAATCTTGCACCGAAAGTCACGTCGCGGTCGTAGATCGCCGTCAGAACGGGGACTTTTTCCCGAAATGCCTCCCCCGCCGGTGTATTGGAATCAGGAATTTAGCGGAAAATCTTGAAGTAATCCAGTCGCTCAACAGCTTAGAGGCAAAATATTGAGCCGCAAGGACTTAGTTCCCGCCGGCGGATTGCTGCTTACACGTTCCCGCTGGGGCCATGATCTCTGCTTCTTGGTCTTGCAGCACAAGGACTGCGATTACACAGGGCGGTGATTGATCACCCGAGTTGGAATGTTCTATTCCAGTTCTTGGGCGACTTCATGGACTTAAGGTCCCAGAGGGACGCCTGAACCCGCGCCCAATCCCCGCCTTACAGGAGATTGGGGGATACCCCGTCGATCCTTGCAGCGTATAATCCCGCCCGAACTAGAAGGAGGCACCATGTGCAAGGTGAGCCGGCGCGAGTTGTTGATTGGCGGAGGCGCTTTCTTGAGTCTCGCCGCCGAGGCCGACCTGCTGGCGCGACCGACGCCGGGAATGTCTGAAGCCGCCAAGGAAGACCTCGTAGCTTCCGATGTCTACTTCCACGAGGGAGATATTTCCGACACCGCCGACGCGGTCTGCAACAACGGCTGGATCATGTTCGAGGACTACGTCCTGGTGATCGATGCAAATTTCCCGGCAGGCGCAAAGCTGATGATCAGCAAAATCCGCGCCCTCACCGACAAGCCCATAAGATTTGCTTTTGATACTCATCATCACGGCGATCACGCCTACGGCAATCAGATCTACGTAGAAAACGGCGGCGTCCCGGTTGCTCACACGGGCGTCATTGAAGAAATGAAACGATACGAAACCGGCTACTACGGAAATCAGCCCGGCCGGTGGGAAGCCGCCACAAAAGATCGCCCCGACCTGAAAACCACCAGGCTCAAGCCGCCCTCAGTCCTGTTCTCCAAGGACTTGATTTTCGACGACGGCAAGCACCGAGTCGAACTCATGCACCTGGGTGTGGCGCATACCCACGGAGACGCCGTCGCCTGGTTACCAAGAGAGCGCATCCTGTTCACCGGCGACATGTGCGTCAATGGACCGTTTAATTTCGTAGGCGATGGAGACATAGGGAAATGGATTGCCACCCTGGACGCCGCCAGGAAACTCGACGCGAAAATAGTATGCACAGGTCACGGCCCGCGCTCCACGGCATCGGTCTTGCAGGACCAGCAAGCTTTCTTTGCCGCCTTACGTGAGCAGGTAGGCGCAGTAATGACCAAGATTTCCCCCGACCAAGCAAAGGGCAAGGTGGAAACGATTCGCGCAACGCTGAAGGCAAATGCTCAGATCGCGGGTTTCGTCAGCAATCGCGAGCAAGGCTCCGACGACGGCTTCCCCTCGCAGGTAGCGAAAGTATACGAAGAACTCACGGGCAACAAACTGGCCGCGCTGGCACAAGAGCCCCACAGAATGCGCCACGCCCACGCCCGTGCTCACGGCCTCGTGTTCGCATGATAAAACTCGGTTTGCAACCTTGAGCCTCTGTGCCCAGGCTCGTGTAGCGGCGGACGCAGGCGCCAGTTCTCGTACTTCTGTTGCTTCCTCTAACCGTCAACGCTCAGGTGGTGGACTGTACCGGGCAGGATCACAACGCCTACCCCAGCATCACTTCTGCTCTTGCAGTAGCAACGCCCAACTCTGTAATCGCAATCGAAGCTGGGCCTTGTAATGAAAACGTTTCGTTGCAGTCACAACAGGGTCTTTACCTCGGTGCCTTTTGGGGACAGAGCGTCGCCATTAACGGCGGGATTAATGTCCAGAGTTCGCAATCTCTGTTTTTGTATGGCCTCAACGTAACCAATCCGTCCGGAAATGGAATCGTTGTTAGCGGCAGCCGCAACTTTACTCTGGAAAACTGCAGCAGCAGCGGCAATTCCGGCATCGGCCTGCAGGTGCAGGGCCTATCCGAGGTCTATATCGCAAGCAACGGTGCCTTCAACAACAACACGGGTGGAGGGATCAGGCTGACTGACAACTCGTTCCTCCAGCTGGTGGCGTGGGGCGGTCCCATCGACATCAGCTACAACACCGGCTCCGGGCTGTACGCTGAGCGCAGCACGTTTACTGGCGTGGGCAACACGACGATCAGCAATACCGTGTCCGGTTGGGGTATCGACCTTCGCGGAGGGGCCACTGCCAGCATGGGCCCCGTCTTCGGCGCGAACTTGATCCAGAACAATCCTATGGGTGGAGTCTCGTTACAGGAAGGCGCCGAGATCTCTTTCTGGAATTTCGGTGGACCCTTAAACACCATTCAGTCCAACGGTCCTTTCGGAGTGAAAGCAGGCTTCGGCAGCCAAGTGACCTTCTATGACGGCAACCAGATCACCGATCACACCGGTCCGGGCGTTGACATATACGCCAACAGCCAAGTCTATCTCTGGGGCCACAACCAGGTTTCGCGAAACGGCACCAGTACTGATCCGCTCAGCGCGGGGATCCGGATCGATGGGAACTCGGAGTTGTTCATGCGTAGTGGCGACGTCAGCCAGAACAACGGCCCGGCAATGCTAGCGCTCGTCAATTCCAGTCTGGACTTCACCGGAGTGAATTTCTCCGGAAATACCGGTGGGATCGTGACCTGCGACTCGACCGCCACCATGATCAGCGATCTGGCCCAACCGAACCTCACGCCTGCCGCCGGTGTACGCTGCAGGATCCCGCACATGCTGGGCAATCGCCGCTTCCTGGACTCCCGGCCTTCTATTCCGGACGTCAGCCGTCTGAAAGCAATGGAGGCGAAGTACAAACAGCTTCTTCTTCTTCTTCTTCTTCTTCTTCTTCTTCTTCTTCTTCTTCTTCTTCTTCTTCTTCTTCTTCTTCTTCTTCTTCTAAGGAACTCATGCCGCAGGTTGAAGGGGA